>Ga0163147_10000787_pt1 | contig 50076 bp, 52 predicted proteins | sample OliLakLV19MP6G1_FD_148597 | JGI IMG/M metagenome (GOLD analysis project Ga0163147, IMG submission 148597) | Freshwater microbial mat bacterial communities from Lake Vanda, McMurdo Dry Valleys, Antarctica- Oligotrophic Lake LV.19.MP6.G1 | ecosystem: Environmental > Aquatic > Freshwater > Lake >... | reverse complement strand
GTCGTGATCCAGGTTGGATCACGCTCGCCCGTGGTCTCGAAAGGCTAGACGCCATGACCGAAGGTTGGGTCGCTGCTAAATTACAGCTACGCAGTGATCAAGGATGAGAGCATGCTTACTATTTGGGAGCGTGCGTGGGGGCTTCCCGCCGATTCCGATTCCGATTCCGATTCCGATTCCGAATCGCCGCGTGTTCGCGGCGTTCACTTCGACTCTTGCTTCGTCCAGCTGTCTTTTAGCGTGATCGTGCGATTGAACACGGGGGCTGTCGAAGTGCTGTCGAGATCGGCACAAAAATAACCGACGCGTTCGAATTGCACAGGCTCACCTGGCTTCAGCTGAGCCAGCCTAGGCTCTAGCTTGCAGCCCTTGAGCACGATCTTCGAATTGGGATTCAGGTGCTTGAAGAAGCCGTCTTCCCCATCGGCGGCCATGGGATTTTCTGCCAAAAATAGCCGATCATAGAGGCGAACTTCAGCGTCCAGAGCGTGCTTGGCCGAGACCCAATGCAGGGTGCCGCGAACCTTGCGCCCGTCTTTCGGGGCGCCACCGCGAGAATCAGGGTCCCAGGTGCAGCGCAACTCGGTGACGTTGCCGTGCGCATCCTTGATGGCTTGATGGCACTTGATGAGGCAGGCGTAGCGCAGCCGCACTTCGCCGCCGATCGACAGGCGGAACCATTTCTTGGGGGCTTCCTCAAGGAAATCCTCACGGTCGATATACAGCTCGCGGCAGAAGGTAACTTTGCGTGTCCCCCGCTCGGCGTGGTCAGGGTGATTCACAGCCTCGAATTCCTCGCTCTCGCCCTCGGGATAGTTTTCGATCACCACTTTGATCGGATCTAAAACCGCCATCACGCGTGAGCTGCGCGCATTCAGATCTTCGCGCAACTCATGCTCCAAAAGCGACACATCGACGACGCCATCCCGCTTCGAGATACCCACCCGTTCCATGAAGCCGCGAATGGCCTCAGGCGTGTAACCTCCGCGCCGTAGACCTGCCAAGGTGGGCATGCGTGGATCATCCCAGCCGTTCACCACGCCATCGCGGACCAGGCGCTGCAAGTGGCGCTTGCTGAGGATCGTGTAGGTGAGCTTCAGTCGACCAAACTCGATTTGGCGTGGCCGCGGATCTAGGGCCAATTCCCCCACAAACCAGTCATATAGTGGGCGGTGATCCTCAAATTCGAGTGTGCAGAGCGAATGCGTGATCTGCTCAATGGCATCGGAAAGGCCGTGCTGAAAGTCGTACATTGGGTAGATGCACCACTTGTTCCCGGTGCGGTGATGCGCCACGTGCCGGATCCGGTACATGAGCGGATCGCGCAGGTTGAGGTTCGGTGATTGCATGTCGATCTTCGCGCGCAACACATGAGCGCCGTCGGGAAATTCGCCTTGGCGCATGCGCTGAAAGAGGTCGAGATTTTCCTGAACGCTGCGACTCCGAAACGGGCTGTCGCTGCCGGTGGTGTAGAAGTTGCCGCGTTGCTCCCGGATCGTTTCGAGCGGTTGGCTGTCGACATAAGCTTTCCCCGCCTTGATGAGCGCGATGGCCCAGTCAAAGAGTTGCTCAAAATAATCGGAGGCAAAGAGCGTGGGTGTGGGCCAGGAAAAGCCCAACCAACGCACATCCGCTTGAATCGAATCCACAAACTCCACGTCTTCCGCAACGGGATTCGTATCGTCAAAACGCAGATTGCAGGTTCCGCCGTACTTCAACGCGGTTCCGAAGTTGAGGCAGATCGATTTGGCGTGGCCAATGTGCAAGTAGCCATTGGGCTCTGGCGGAAAACGCGTACCGATGCGCCCTCCCTGCTTCCCCTCGGCGCGATCAGCCTCGATGATTTCGTGGATAAAGTTCAGCGCTGTGGCTTCGCTCGGACGCGTGGGCTCGCTCATGGGGCCGCGAGAATGCTGCCGCCCAGGGGGCATTGGCAAGCGTTGAAAGATCTTTAGTTCTTGGGCGCCACACCGAGCACATCCAGCTGTAGAAACTGGCCGCTGAAGGCGTTCGGGTAGGGCGGAACACCGGGCACGATAAACGGCGTGCAGGTGCCATCGTAGCTGGTGCAATTCATGAAGGCATTGCAATTTCGATCAAAGGCGACGGCCCGTACGCTGGCTCCCCCTTCGATCGCAATGGTTCGGGTTTGATCGATGAGCGCGACGGCTGACGCCGTGCCAGTACCACCTGCGGAATCGTTGAGGAAGTAGATTTGCTTGGGCGATGAGACAGACAAGCTGTAAAGATTCAGGTGCACTTCTTCGCCCTCACTGGAGAAATCAGGAGCGTCCCCGCCAATGTAGAAGTGCTCGCCATCTGGCATGCCGTTGGCGTAGTCGCGGAACTCCACTACGCCGCGGACTCGGATCTGAACGTTGTAAATCACACCCGGAGTCCCAGGAAATGTCACTGTTTTGTCGGTACTGTAGTAGCCCTGGCGATCACTATTCGGATCCGCCGCGTCGATTGGGCAAACATTGTCTAACGGCAAATTCGGGCAAGCCGCAGAACCTGGAGGCATCTGTTGTCGACAGAGCGCTTCCCAACGTAAGCCATTCAGCTCGCCGCTCATTCCTTGGCCTCCCCCTGCTGGAATGACGGGGTTGGAGGCTCCTCCGCTGCCACTTCCGCCCGATGTCGTGGTGGCGCTACCGCCCGATGTCGTGCCGCTCTTGCCTCCTGCGGCAGAAGTCGCGCCGCCACTCATATCTGAGCTCGAATTGCCGCCGGTCGAGCCACCTTGAGCGGTTGAAGTTGAGCCACTGGTCGCAAAACTTGCAGAACCGCCGGTGTGAGCTCCGCTCGGGCCGTTGCCCCCGCTGGCGTCACCGGCAAGGCGCTCGGATGATTCAGGGGCGCAACTTGCGGAGATGCAAGCCAGTGAAACGAGCACTAATGAGTACTTCATATTACTTGAGGATCCCGGTGAGTGGGCCACTGCCAAGCGCAGTTCCGAACGTGGTGGCGGGCACTCCAAAAGCATTCAGGAGTGTCACGAGTAACTTGTTGTGAGGTTCGCCATTGTTCCAACCGTACGCGTAGTCAAAATCCCCGCCGGGCGCGCCTGCTCGCGCTCCGTACATGACATGTTGACCTGTGTTGACGCGGCCTCCGCAGGATCCAAAGAGAAAAGCGCGCAAATCCGACCAATTGTGGTCCTTTCCGTCGGCCACATCGCTGCACCACCAGCCCAGGCAATTATCGAGCAACGTGGAGCCGCCTTCATTGATTGCATCCAGACTTTTTAGGAGCTCTGCGAGTTCGGTGGCATACCAATTGTTGATCTTCTGCATGCCGGCCTCGGCTGCTCCGTCACCGCCTGGGTTGGCTTCGTGGGACATGCTGTGGTGGTCGCTCGCGACGTTCAGCCAAGAAAAAGTCTGCAGCGAGCGCGCGTAGGAATACTGCAGGGTAGCGATGCGCGTCAGGTTGCAGGAGAGCGCCAACACCATCAGGCCACGCTGTTGCCTGGCGACGTTAGGGAAATTGTCGGCAGCGCTCGGATCTCCCATGGCGCTGAACATGGTCTGGGTGCACGAAGCCAGGTTGCTGGTCGGCGTCACACTCAGGCTGCGTTCCACCTCTCGCAGCATGCTCACGTGTTGATCCAACCGTTGCTTGTCTTCCGTTGAAACGGCCGAGCTCACAGCGCCAAACTCATTGATCACAAAGTCCATCACGCTCTTGTCGCGCTTGAGATTCGCGTCGAGCATGCCGGGCGTTGGCGGTGCTGATGTGTTTGAGAAGAGTCGCGCGTAGGCAGCAGCCGGGCTGTCTTCGGGGGCCACAGGTTGCGCCGGGCCTGCGTAAGAAAGCCGACCAATCGGGTGATTGCCGTAGCGAACGCTGGTTCCGACACCAAATTGCAGAGAAGCATATTTAGTGGTCTGACCGATCGTTTTGGCGAGCGCTTGGTCGACAGAGATCCCACCCGCCCAGCCGCCTCCGACGGACGTTGCCACATCGGAAAACTGGTCGCTCCCCATGCCTCCCACGCCGGTCAGCATGGCGGCAATCGCGGAGGTGTGCTGATCCCCGGGTACCGTTGGGCACTTGATCTCCAGTCCGGAGATCACGAGTAACTTCTTTTGGTAGGGGGTGAGCGGTGCAGTTTCTGTCCCCAAGGTGAAGTTCGGGCCAGTCACCACGGGCATGAATTCGGGAAGATTGTTGGTGCCGTTCGGACTGTACACAATCACTAAACGTGTAGGTGCCGACTGTGCCCGCGCACTCTCGGGCAGGAACGATTCAAGAAATGGTAAGCCGACAGCCACCCCACCGGCACCCAGTAGGAAAGTTCTTCGAGCGGTGCGCTGCGTGTTCATGGCGTGTCTCCGGGGGAAGCGTTTCGGTGAAGAAGCGCGTTACTTTGATCGTTAGCCGTGTTGTCTCGTTCTCTGTGCGTGAGGGCACGCCCCGAAGATGGTCCGGGAGTCACCTCGTTACGTAACGCCGTGTGGGTGGACGTGGGTAACGAGCGAATGGGCGCATAAACTCAATAAGGATGCGCCTGGTGCGGTCCAAGCTCACGTGTAAAACTAGCTAACTCTGTCCGGTGCTTCTTCCTGATTTCCCAAAAAGATCATGCCTAATCCCACGTCGTTGAAGATCCCCCGGATCCGCGAGGACTATCGGCCCATGTGGCCTGATTTTCCCTGCGTGGTGGGTGAATGGGAGCAAACAGATCATCGGATCGCCGCGCTGCACCGCCATGATTTCTTCGAGATCGGATATTGCCGGCGAGGCACGGGCGTTTTCGTCGTCGAAGACAAGCTGTTCGAATTCGGTCCGGGGGATGTCGTCGTTGTGGGCCCGGAGGAGCACCACATGGCTCAGAGTTCTCCCGGCACCACCAGCCACTGGGCGTTTTGCTACTGCGATCCTCAGGAACTCGTTGGCACCCCAAGAGGTAACCGGCAGCTGCTGGATCCCTTTCCACTTGCCGGCGCGGAGTTTCGGAATTGTCTGCATCCCGAAGAGCAGCCGCGGCTCAGTGCTTTGGTATCGACGCTTTCCAATGAAATAGCGGAACAACGCTCCGACTGGCGGGATGCTGTCCGAGCCTTGGTTTGGCCGATCATGGTCGAGTTGCAGCGGCTGCCCGGGCGACGGATGGCTCAGGACACGGAGCGTCGTCAGGCACTTCATCGCATCGCCAAGGCGTTGGATATTCTGGTTCAACGGGCCACCGAAGAAATTTCAGTGGAAGAACTCGCGAGAACCTGCGGAATGAGTACCGAAGGGTTGCGACGCTCATTTCAGGGCGCGCTCCAATGTTCACCCAAGCAGTACCAACAGCGCCTGCGCGTGGAGTACGCCGCCCGCCTGCTCAGTAACGGTTCGGGCGTCCTCGAAGCGGGCATGGCGGCAGGTTTCTCCAGTCCGAGCAATTTCTACCGGCAATTTACCGCAGTCATGGGAAGTTCGCCCAAGCGTTGGCAGACTGAGCCCCAGCGTTCCAGCTAGCACAGTGAAGAATACGGCACGAAAGGTCGAGTTTCCGCAACTGAAGCAGATCAGTCCCGTCAGGTGTTCGTGACCTGAAGGGACTGATCTGCTTCAATTAGGAAGCTTCAGTTGTTGGGTACAGGCTAGCAACCACGCAGTGAGAAGTCTTTTCCAATATTTGAGCGTGGTTCCTAAATTTGGCTCTGGGCTCTTGCTCGACTGTCAGACTTTCGGAGACGTACGGGCGCCATTCCCACACGACTCAAGATAGTTCGCATGCTTACTATCGCTGCTGTCGAACGATGGGCTTGGGCGCGATCGTGGCCAGAGCTTCTGGCGGCAAAGCGCCAGCACCGCGCATTCGAATCCGATACGAGCCTGGGGCAGAACCTGTGGCCTTGCGAAAACACGTCGAAAAATAGCGTTCGTTGGCGAAGCCGGTGGCGCGCGCGATATCGGCCAACGGGAGCTGACTGTGGAGCAGTATGGCACGGGCGCGTTCAAGCCTGACCCAGGTCACGTAGTTGCTCAGGCTTTGCTTCTGGATGCGCGAAAAGCAGTGGCGTAAATGGTGGTAGCTGATGCCCACGTGTTCGGCCACGTCCGTAAGCTGGCCGATTTCCTGATAGTGGGCATGGATAAAGTTGACGGCTTTGCGACAGTAAGCGTGTGCCGCATCTTCTGTCGCGTTGGCTTGAGCAGCTTCCGATTTCAAGAGCCGTATCATCAGAGCCGTAACGCGATGATCGAGAACAGCTTGATCCAAGTCGTCGATGATCGGTGCCAGACGTGTCAGGGCTTCAATTTCTGAGATGAATTGAGGGTCCTTCAGGTTTGATATGTGCAATGTGTCCGGCAAGACGAATATGCTGTTTTCTCCTGCGATCGCGTGCACGCACCAGTCTTCTCCTGCCCGATCACTCGACTGAATGTGAGAAACGCCCGGCGGGTAGATGACGGCGCTCCCGGAATCAAACTCAATACTCAGGCCGCCTTGAGTCGATGTGACACCCCCTGTCACGGGGTGAAACGCAATCTCCAGAGACGGATGCACATGCCAAGGGCAGGAGCCAGGTTCGAAGGGCTGGCGCCATCCGGTCACGTAACGGAGTGCAGGGGCTCCCGACAGTAACCCCCGTGCGACATCGCTCGACATCAAGCCAACGGTAGCTCAGTTTGGGACCAAGCGCAGCCACAGCTTCTCAACGCCGCTAGCGGATGCCAGTTGGCCAAGGGCCGCAGCAATGTCGGTCGAGCGCTTACGCCCCTACGTCAGCGAGCGGGTTCTCGAGCGTGCCTGGTGCAGGTGCCTGGAGCACACCCGCTGAATTGCGGGGAGCTTCTAGCGCCGCAGCGAGCACCTCGCTCATATCTTCCGCCAGCACGACTTCCATTTCGCTTAGAATTGTTGCCGGCAGATCCTCCAAATCGGGCGCATTCTTCTTGGGCAGAATCACGCGCCGAATGCCCGAGCGGTGCGCGGCTAACACTTTTGCCTTGATTCCGCCCACCGGGAGCACTCGCCCCCGCAGCGTGCATTCGCCGGTCATCGCTGTATCCGAACGCACCAACCGATCGGTGAGCAAGGAAACGAGTGCCGTGAAGATCGTGACTCCAGCGGATGGCCCATCCTTGGGAACACCGCCAGCGGGCACGTGAATGTGGAGGTCGAATTGATCCACGGTGTCGGCAGCGACTCCCAACTCCTTGGTGTGGCTCTTCAGATAGCTGAGCGCTGCGCGAGCGGACTCCTTCATCACGTCGCCCAATTGCCCTGTGATTTCTACGCGACCTTTACCAGGCATTTTCGACGTTTCGATGAACAGGATGTCACCGCCGAAGGGTGTCCAGGCCAGGCCTGTGGCGATACCTGGCGTTTGCGGGCCTTCGATCAAATCCGTGTCGAAACGGGCCTTGCCGAGATACTCCTTGATTTGTTGGGTGTCGACGTTGAGCTTGAGGGGCTCATCGGCGTGATGGCGAGCCACCTTGAGCGCCACCGAACGGATCAGACGCATCAGCTCGCGGCTCAACTGGCGCACCCCGGCTTCACGGGTGTAGCGCGTGATGATCGAGTCTAAGGCGCCGTCCGTAATCGTGAGTGTATTGTCGGGAACCCCGCTTTCTTCTAGACGCTTGTGGATCAGGTGTTTGCGGGCAATCTGGCGCTTCTCTTCGGGTGTGTAGCCGTTCAGTTCCACTATTTCGAGCCGATCGCGGAGCGGGGCCGCGATCGTTTCCAGTGTGTTCGCGGTACACAGGAACAGAACTTCGCTCAGATCAAACGGCAATTCGATGTAGTGATCCGAGAAGGTATGATTCTGCTCGGGGTCCAACACTTCCAAGAGCGCGGCCTCGGGCGACCCTGAATAACCAGCGGAGAGTTTGTCGATCTCATCCAGTAAGATGACTGGATTTTTGGCTTTTAACTTGCGGAGCGCGTGGATCAAGCGTCCGGGCAATGCGCCGACGTACGTGCGGCGGTGCCCACGGATTTCCGCTTCATCGCGCACGCCACCGAGCGAAATACGCGCAAAGGGTCGGCCGGTCGCTTGTGCGATGGATTCACCGAGTGACGTTTTGCCAACTCCGGGCGGGCCGACCAAGCACAAGATCGTGCCTTTCTTATTGCCGGAGAGCTTGTGCACGGCCATGTGCTCCAGGATGCGCTTCTTGACATCCTCAAGCCCAGTGTGATCGCGGTCGAGTTGAGCCGCAAGCGCGTCGAGATCATCCTGCGTTTCGGCACGCACGTTCCAGGGCAGCTCCGCGAGCCAATCCAGATAGTTCCGAATAACGGATGCCTCGGGGCCCTGCGCAGACTCCAAGCGCCCGAGCTCGCGCTCAAAGACCTCCTTCACTTCGGCAGGTGGACCCTTCGCCTCAAATTTCTCTCGCAGGCTCTCGACATCATCCCCTTCTTTTTCGCCGAGTTCTTTCTTGATGGCCTTCAACTGCTCGCGGAGCACTGCTTCACGCTGATGCTTGCCGAATTGCTCGCGCACATTCTTCTCGATTTTCTCTTTCAGCTCAGAGCGGACTTGCGCCTCATTCAGCAGCGAAAGCACTTTCTGCAAACGTTCGGGCACACGAGCCTCGGCCAGCACGGCCACCGTTTGTTCCGTTTCGATAGGGAGCATTGAAGCTACGCGATCGGCGGCTTCAGATGGGGTTAGATTCTTGAGGTTTTGCTCGCTCAACGCGCCTCCGTTGTGCGACAAAGTTTGTGAAACCTTTTGCGTGAGCTGTTCGGCCCAAAGCTGCGCCTCGGGCGTGTCCCCGTGGACTTCAGGCAAGAGCTCGCCGTGAGCTTGCAAGAAGGGGCCATCAGCCAAGAAACTGGAAAACGAGGCACGCCCCAGACCCTCGAGTGCAACCTGAAAGCGCGTGTCACTTTGGCGCACGATCTGGACAACTTTTGCAAAGCTTCCCGTCCCAAAAAGGTCTTCTGCTTGGGGCTCCACGGTGTTGGCGGAGCGCTGAGTGGCGACGCCAATCACGTCCCCGATGTGCAGTTTGCGAATCAAAGCAATTGAGCTGGACCGCCCGACGGTGAGAGTCAGCGTCGTGCCAGGAAAAACGACCCCCGAACGCAAGGCGAGTACGGGGAAGGGATTTTGGGGAACCGGGGCGCCATCACGAAGCATCGACATACTGACCTTTCAGGGAGAGCCGCGGACGCCGACGGCCCGGAAAATCAGCGGCTCAAAGGGGAGGGCTTGAATGATGAACGAAACGTAAATCTCTTCAACACACAGTCAAGGCCCCAAAATAAAGAGTCTGCTGGGGCTCCCCAAACTGAAAGCACTGCCGCATATTCCCTTCAACGACTGCCGAAACGCTGGCGCCGTGGAGAACTTGATCCCGCCGTCGCGGATACCCGCGGCCGCGCCACAATGCCGTTGAGCAGCAGGGTCACGAGATCTTGAACGGCGCGCATGGCCTCGCGTTCTGTATGTCGGAAAAGCAACGGCGGGGTCAGGCTCGCGCAAGCACGCAGAATCAATTCGGCTGTGGCTCGCGGATTGTGCATTGCGAATTCTGCTTCGCGTCCGCCGCGCTCAATCAGTGCTGCAATCAGTGTCACTTCTTCATCTGAAGAAGTGGCACCCCAGTGCTTGGGCGTTTCAGATTCACACTGCACGAGGTCACAAGAATGCGTTCCAAGCTCTGCAAACTTGTAGAGGATCTGAGTGCGTGCCAAGAGCATGCGTGCGAGCCGCTCGGCAAACGAGCCTTCGCGTGCTCCCTGGCGCATCGCCTCGAGCACGTCACGGTGCCGCTGACGGGTGAGCTCGAGCACAATGTCGTCTTTCGAGTCAAACTCCAGGTAAACGCTGCCCACGCCGATGCCGACTTCTTTGGCTATATCGCCAATCGTCGTTTTGCTTGAGCCGTAGTGGCAAAAGAGGCGTTCGGCTGCCCCCAGGATTGATTCGCGGCGTTCGGTTTCGGATGCGGTCATGGGCGGGCTCAGGAATGAAGGGAAAATCCGTGAACGAATTCGTCAGATGTTCAGACGCTAGTCGTTTCGATCCAGGTTGTCAGCGGCAATCCGCCTTGCCGTCGAGAAAATCGGAGTTGCTGCAGAAACAGCCGGCTGCCTCAAGCTTTTCGCCCGTCAAGCCAGCGCGCCGGTGCGGAGTAAAACAACGGAATCAAGGCTCGAAGGGGCGCAGCAATAGGACTGCATCTAAGCTTCTAGAACGGCCGAAACACGCAACTGTCTATCAGGCCTCCGTGGGTGCTTCAGAATGAGACGCAGGAGCTCAGGGCTTGATGTCACAGCGGATGCCCATCGATTCTCAGCTGAAACGTGAAATACGGGGGAATGCACATGCCGCTGCTTGCGCCTCGTGCGCAGACATAGTCGTCACGGCAGGGATGGTGGAAATCGCAGGCGCGTAGCGCGCCGGGGCGGGTGTGAGCAGCAACGCAGCGTTCAAACGGGATTTGCGCGGCCAGGCAGGCGTTGAATTCGGTGAGCAGTGCGATCCCGCCGCAGGTGGCTTGAGGTGGCATTCCCGCGCAGGGGCCCGAGCAGAGCCCACCGGGGAAACCAACGCCGTTTCCTTCACACACGCCGCCACCGCCACAGGTTGTCTTTCCGAGCAGACGCACGCTGTCCTTGCGGGGATTGACGTTGGCGGTGATGGGGCCACTTTCGCAGGCATCGCCAATGCTGGGCCCCGTCGCTGGCTCGCACTCTCCCACTTCGGAATCAAAATGGTTGACGCAACGGAGCCCCGCCGCGCAAGTCCATGCCGCGAAGCTCGGATCCCCGAGCCCGCAGCGAGCGCCGGGCCCGTTGTCTAGAGGCGTGTGCTCGGGTGAAAGCCGACGTTCATTGGGAGCTTTGCCCGCCGCGAGAGCCTCAACATAAGGCTTTCTTCGCTCCAACTCTGCGTGCAAGTGAGGAGACATCGGAACTTCGAGTGCATCTACCGTATCGTCCTTGGGTTCGACGCCTAGAAGGTGGAAACCTGCGATGCCGCGGCTCTGATGACAGCCTGGGCACGAGATCGTATCCAGGCGGCGCAAGAGTCCTTCCGGTGTGGGCAGAGTCTCATACGAAGTGAGTTCTACCCCCGCAAAGGTCTTCGCGGAAAACAAGCTTGAGAAGGGGCGATTAGCCCTTCGTGCGAGGCCGTGCGGTGATACGGAGACGGCGCGCGTGGCGAGAAATTCTGCTGGTAACACGAGCGTTCCGGCGTCGAGTGCTTCGAGCGCAGTCTTCGAGGTGAGTAGGGTGGTTAGTTTGTCGCGCAGTGCTCGCGATTGGCTGAGCCGAGCCACGTCGGGCATGTTCTCAAGGGGAGTCGGAACCAGAAATGGCGCTTGCTCTGTGCGCCGAAAGACCCTGAGCACATATTCCGCGTGCCCAGCCATTGCGGGCCGAACTGTCGACGGCCAACGAACGCTTTGGAAATTCAGCTCAACTGACTTGGGCTTCCATTCGGCTTGCCGTGCTTTAGCAAGTGGGCCGTTTTCCGCGAGCAACCATGCGGCCTGCTCGCCCTCACTCAGCTTCCCGGGTTGAAGCCAGGAACGCGCGACTTTTTGACAGCTGCCCGAGGCATCGGGCTCCTGTAAGGACACGACATTCACCGTCATCGGGAGACGCGAAGCGATCGGCCCCACCTTCGTCTCAAAGCGATAGGCAAGGCGATAGATGAACCGCACTTCACCACAGTGCGTTGGCACAAACGGACGCCGATCGAGCCGATTCGCGACCCCGATCAGTTCGAAATGGGTTGCCTTCGAATTTAACCAACGCACATCGAATTGCCGATGTGCGAAACGCATTCCCACGCCTAAAGATGGGTCCGAGCGCCGGTCTGCGGCAAGATCCTTGGCGATGACATCCATGAGCGCGCGGTACGCAACCGAGCTGGCAAGTGCCTGGGTGCCTTCCCCCGGCTGCCCAGAAATCATCGAGCCCGCATCCAACCCAGCCTTCGAGAGCGACGCGAGAACATCCGGATCGGAAACGATCACCACCGGGACGAGGGCTTCGGTTAATGCCGATTTTGGTGTTTCAGTTGGCTTGGGCGTGGGTGCCCGGTGCGCGATTGCCGACGCGTGAGGTGACGGGTGAGAAGGTGAGCGATCAGCGTGACCGCAAGCGATTGCTAACGCCGCAGTCACGAGAGGAAGGGTGGCGAGCCTGCCTTTGAACACCCGGCGCTCCTCAGCCGAGCTTCACCCAGCTGCCATTGTTTTGGCTAGATTCTATCGTTTTTTGGATGAAGCGCATCGCCTCTACGCCATCCTTCACAGTAGGCACAGACAGCGCCGTTTCGCTCGGCTTGCGCTTTTCGATGGCGGCCGTGATCTGTTCGGCAAGGTCCGTGTAAATCTGTGCGAAGCCTTCCAGGTAGCCTTCGGGGTGTCCCGAAGGGATACGTGTGGCGTGACCTGCAGCGGCGCCGAGCCCTTGTCCGCCACGCGTGAGCAGCTCGGGCGTTTGGTTGAGGCGCTGGTGCACAAGGTGATTGGGGTGCTCCTGTTCCCAAAGCAAGCCGCCCTTTTCGCCGTAGATGCGCAACTTCAAACCGTTCTCGTGACCGATGGCCACCTGGCTCGACCACAACATACCCTTCGCACCGTTTTCGTAACGCAGAAGCACGTGAACGTTGTCGTCGACTTGGCGCCCGGGAACGAAGGCTGTCAAATCGGCGGAGAGCTCGCTCAAGCGCAAGCCGGTGACGAACGCTGCCAGGTTGAAGGCGTGCGTTCCAATATCACCGAGGCAACCACCCGGGCCGCTCTTCGTCGGGTCAGTGCGCCAAGCTGCTTGTTTTTGGCCAGAATCTTCGAGCTTGGTGGCGAGCCAGCCTTGCGGATATTCGGCTTGAATCACGCGCAACGCGCCCAGCTCACCGTTACGCACCATCTCGCGTGCGTGTCGAATCATGGGGTAGCCGGTGTAATTGTGCGTAACGCCGAAAACGAGACCAGTGCGTTCAACAATTGCTGCCAGCTCCTCGGCATCGGCCACATTCGTGGTGAGTGGCTTGTCGCAGATCACATGAATGCCTGCTTCGAGGAAGGCTTTGGCAGGAGCAAAATGCATGTGGTTGGGCGTGACAATCGAGACCACGTCGATGCAATCAGGACGGCGTTTTTCCTTCTCGAGCATTTCCGCGTAGGAGCCGTAGGCGCGATCTTCGGCAATTCCAAGTTCGACTGCCGATTCACGGGCACGAGTTGGATCTGAAGAGAGTGCTCCTGCAACCAGCTCGTAGCGATCATCGATGCGCGCCGCGATGCGATGCACAGCACCAATGAATGCGCCCTTGCCGCCGCCAATCATGCCGAGTCGAAGTTTTCTTTTTGCTTGGGTGCTTGCCATGTTCGAGGTCCTGCGCGGGTGGGTGGTTGCGGGGCGCATCCTATACCGAGCCTGGGGCGCTCCGCGATGGGAGCGGGTTTCGGCCCTGATCCAGCGGCATAGTTCTTAGGCGTTCGTTGAGGTGAGCAGTCGTGGAGATTCGCCGCGGCGCCCGCGCAGAAGAGGTTGAGCATCCCCAATTGGTCCCAAACTTGTCGGTGACCTCTATCTCAAAGTCGAACACAAGATAGTAAGCATGCTTACTATCTTCCAAGGAAAAAAAGAGACGGCCGCTGCGCGGCGCGGCGCGGCAGCGGGTAGGTGGGTGCGCACTCGCTCCGGCATGCTAGTGTGGCGCGCCACGTGGTCTTTTGCTGGCGTTTGCTGCCCATTTTCAGAAGCCCAACCCATGAGTGACACGACCCCCACACCTGAGGCCACCCCCGCAAATGCTGAAGCAATGCCCAGCCAGGCAGACGGAACGGAAAGCGAAGCCGCGTTGACCCAAGGCGCTCCGAAGCCCTCAGTGGTGCGCCGAAATCGCTGGCGAAGTTGGCTGCTGCAGGCGCTACTGGTTCTGGGCGTATATTTTGGGGTGAGTGCCTACAATGAACGAAGCCTGCTAGCAGGTGCGGCTCCAGGCTTCGTGCTGCAGGATCTAGCCGGGAACAACGTTTCCTTGCAAGATTTGCGGGGCAAACGCGTGCTTTTGCATTTCTGGGCCACCTGGTGCGGTGTGTGTCACCAAGAATTTGGAGTGCTGAATGATGTGGCAGCCAAGGCGAGCCCGAACGAAGTGGTCATCAGCGTGGTCTCGGACGCCGACGACGTGGAGAGGTTGCGACAATTTGTGAAGGCCAACGATATCCGTTATCCCGTATTGATGGCCAGTGAACGGGTGATCGAGGCCTACGCGGTCCGCGCTTTCCCCACGAACTATTTCTTGGACGAACAAGGCATGATTGTGAGCAAGACCGTCGGCATGAGCACGCGCTTCGGAATGAAGGCTCGCTTGGCCTGGGCGCGTTAGCATTCGCCACCCACCAGAGGTCGCCGGGGCCCTCGGAAAGAGCGCGGACGTATAGCAGTGCCGAATTCATGCTAGGGTGGTGCAATGCAGCCCAGCGGCCAGCGGCCTAACAATCCTTCCGTGCTGGAGTTCGTGCGTTCCCGAGATCCATTGCTGCTCGAAGCAGCTGACGATGTCGACCCCACGCTCCTAGCCTGGTCGCTCAGGCGTTCAGTGCTCGAACGCCTGAATGACGCTTCCAAGTTAACTCTGCAGTTGACTGAGCTTCGCCGTGCCACATCCAGCCAGCGCTGACCTTTCGGGGCTGCTCCACGCGCTGGTCGCCGCTGGGATCGAGTTCATCTTGGTGGGTGGTGCCGCGGCCGTGGTCCACGGGGCGCCGATCACGACGCAAGATGTGGACATTGTGCCACGTTCGACCCCAGAGAATCTAGACAAGCTCTCCCAGGTACTCGGGGAGCTAGATACGGTCGTTCGCGAGCTTTCCAATCGGCGTCTTCGCCCCGCTCGCGAGCACTTGAATGTGCGTGGCCAGCTCCTGCTGTCGACTTCGCTCGGTCCGTTAGATTGCCTCATGACCTTGCACGACGGCCGTGGCTACGAAGAACTTCTTGGCCACACGATCCAAATCGAAGATGCAAGTTTGAAGCTTGCGGTTCTTGACTTGGAAACGCTCATTCTGGTCAAAACAGCAGCCGGCAGAGCAAAGGATCGTATTGCGGTACCAATATTGCTAGCGCTCTTCAAGAACCGCGGAGCGTGACGAGGCGCTCCCTCACATGCGTTCCGGCGCTTCAATTCCCAGCAGATTCAGCCCGAATTTGAGCGTGGTTGCGGCGGCTGCCGCGAGGGCTAGCCGTGAATCACGGGTCTGCTCGGTGTCTGCTTTGAGTACGGGGCAATGCTCATAGAAACCCATGAACAAGGTCGCCAGATCGTAGAGGTACGTGCAGAGGCGCTGCAACTCCAGGCTTTGCGCAACATTTTGCAGGCAGCTGCCAAAGCTCAAGAGATGCAGGGCGAGCGCTCGTTCTTGGGGTGCTTCGATTTGAAGCGGCCCCTTGGCTGCGCTGGCTGAAAGCTCCGCGCGCCGAAAGATCGAACAGATGCGTGCGTGTGCGTATTGCAAGTAGGGGCCTGTGTTGCCTTCAAACGAGAGCATTCGATCGTAGTCGAAGACATAATCTTTGATGCGATCGTTCGAGAGATCAGCATATTTGAGCGCACCGATGCCGATCTGGCGCGCGACCTCAAGCGTCTTGTCTGCGCCGAGCTCTGGGTTTTTCTCGGCTACTACGACTTGGGCCCTGGCGATGGCTTCGTCGACAAGATCGATCAAACGCACGGTGTCGCCGGAGCGGGTTTTGAACATCTTCTTATCAGCGCCCAAGATTTGACCGAAGCCTACGTGCTCTGCGGCTACCTCGGGCGTGAGCCAACCTGCTGCTTCCGCGGTCTTGAATACCATCGCAAAGTGCTGTTGCTGCGGGCTGCCGACGACATACAAGATGCGATCCGCGTGCTCCGTCTCTACGCGCTGCCGAATCGCAGCCAGATCGGTGGTTGCGTAGCCGTAACCGCCTTCTTTCTTGCGGATAATGAGCGGGAGCGGCTCGCCTTCGCGCCCCACAAAGCCTTCCGGGAAAACGCAGAGCGCATCTTGGTCGGTGCGCGCGATGCCCTTTTCGGTGAGCTCGCGCACGGTGTCTTCCAGAAATGGGTTGTAGAAGCTTTCCCCTCGGATATCTGCACGCGTGAGCAAGATCCCAAGTTTTTCATAAACTCGCGAGAAATATTCGGAAGATTTTTCGACCAACAGCGACCAAAGCTTGAGCGTGGCTTCGTCGAGCGCTTGCAGCTTCACCACCCGGGCGCGGGCGCGATCCGCAAAGGATTCATCGGAGTCGAACTTCACGCGCGCGTCTTTATAAAACTGGTTGAGCTCCCCCATCGACAGCAGATCGGTGCCCTGGCTTTCCCCAAGATCCAACAGATGTTCAATCAGCATCCCAAACGGCGTGCCCCAGTCGCCGATGTGATTTTGGCGCAGCACTGTGTGGCCGAGCGCGCCAAAAACTCGCGAGAGAGCGTCCCCGATGATCGTGCTGCGCAGGTGCCCCACGTGCATCTCTTTGGCCACGTTCGGACTCGAGTAATCAATGATGACGGTCAGCTTTGGGACGGGATTGGGGGTGAGCACGCCATGGTTCAGCAGCTGGTTGAGCGCGTTGGCGATGGTCGTTGCTTTCAGCGACAGATTAATGAAGCCAGGCCCAGCGATCTCTACCTTCTCGCACAGATCACTCACCTCGAGGTGTTCTAAAATCTTGGTCGCCAGGTCGCGGGGTTTCGCCCCTAAGCGTTTAGCTAACGGCATGGCAACGTTGGCTTGAAAGTCCGAATGCTGCGAGCTGCGCAGCATCGGATCGGTGTCGCTGAAATCCGCGCCAAATGCGCCAGTGATCGCCAAAGAGAGGCGTTCTGAGAGAAGCGCTGCCGGGTCCTGCATGGCGGTTCTCTAGCGCGCTCAAGCGTAATTCTCAATCAAAAGGCCAGTACGCTTAAGGGTCGAGCCGCGCAGTGGCCAGCAGAAAATCCGTCCGAAGGCTGTGTGCCGAATATGCGGCTTGCCCCGCTCGGTCTGATGGTCTAACCGGCTGCTCGGTTCCTTGCCCAATATACGGGCGGATTCTTGCATCGCGGCCGAGAGACCTCACCAACTTTTTAGGAGTAACGAGACATGGCAAGAAAGAAGATTGCACTCATCGGAGCTGGAAACATTGGCGGCGAGCTCGCCAACATGCTCGTCACCCGTCAGCTCGGCGACGTGATCTTGTTTGACATCGCGGCCAAGGAGAACTTCGCCAAAGGCAAAGCTTTGGATCTCGAACAGTCCACAGCGGTGACTGGTGCCGACGCTCGCATCACAGGCACTTCGAACTGGGCAGATGTGGCCGGAGCCGACGTGTTGATCATTACCGCTGGCATTCCGCGCAAGCCCGGTCAATCACGCGACGATCTCGTCGGTACGAATCTGCCGATTATCCAAGACGTGGCGGATAACGCTAAGAAGCATTGCCCGAACGCCTTCGTGATCGTGATTTCAAATCCCTTGGATGCGATGGTCTATGAGTTCAAGCGTCGGACGGGGATGCCAGGTGAGAAAGTAGTTGGGATGGCGGGCGTGCTGGATAGCTCCAGATTCTCGCTGTTTCTCGCTCAGGCCGCCAATGTGAGCATCAAAGATATTCGAGCCATGGTGCTCGGTGGACACGGCGACGACATGGTGCCGGTGCTCAGCCACTGCACGGTGAGCGGCGTGCCTGTGCAATCCTTGATTGAGAAGGCCAAGCTGGATGCGATTGTTGACCGCACACGCAAAGGTGGAGGCGAAATCGTGGGCCTGATGGGCACCAGCGCATTTTACGCTCCTGCGGCGAGCGCGGTGGCGATGGCTGAAGCGTATCTGTTGGATCAGAAGCGCCTCTTGCCCTGCGCGGCGTACCTCACGGGCGAGTACGGCTACACCGACCTCTACATGGGTGTTCCCACGGTGATCGGCGCGGGTGGCGTCGAGAAAATCATTGAGCTCACGCTCACGACCGAGGAGAAGGCCATGCTCAAGGCAAGCGCTGAGAGCGTGCAGAAGGTTGTCGATATCGTAAAGGCCAAAGCATGAAGATCCACGAATATCAGGCGAAACAAATCTTTTCACGCTACGGCATCTCGGTGCCCAAAGGGCAAATGTGCCTGACGGTGGATGAAGCGGTCGCGGCCTCAGACAGGCTGATCGCGGAAACCAAGATCCCCGTGGTGGTCGTGAAGGCTCAGATCCACGCTGGCGGTCGCGGTAAAGGCGGCGGAGTCAAGGTGGTCAAGGGTGGCGCCACCGAAGTGCGCGAGGCAGCGAGCAAGATTTTGGGCATGCAGCTCATCACGCACCAGACGGGCCCCGAAGGTCAGAAGGTGCGGCGCCTGTATGTTGAGCAGGGGCTCGATATCGCACGCGAGCTCTACTTGGGCTTGGTGGTGGATCGCGACAAGCGCCAGATTGCCATCATGGCTTCCACTGAAGGTGGCGTGGAAATCGAAAAAGTGGCCGAGGAAACACCCGATCGGATCCTCACCGAGCACATCGATCCCACGGTTGGGCTCACCGGCTATCAGGCGCGAAAGCTCGCCTTTGGCCTCAAGCTTGGCGAAGGCGTCCCCGATCCTAAGGCCACGACGCAGAGCTTTGTGGCTCTTCTCAGCAAGCTCGCGCTGTTGTTCGAGAAAGAAGATTGTTCGCTCTGCGAAATCAACCCGTTGGTCGTGACCAAGACCGGCGAGATTGTCGCGCTCGATGGCAAAGTCACCTTCGACGACAACGCTAAGTTCCGGCATCGTGAGTGGAACGAGCTGATGGACAAGGACGAAGAGGATCCGGTTGAGCTACAGGCTCAGGATGCGGGTTTGAGTTACGTTTCCTTGGACGGCAATATTGGCTGCCTGGTCAATGGTGCGGGTCTCGCGATGGCAACGATGGACATCATCCAACACCATGGTGGCACGCCGGCGAATTTCTTGGATGTGGGCGGTGGCGCCACCAAGGAGCAGGTTACCAAGGCCTTTAAGATGATCCTTTCGAGCTCCAAAGTTCGGGGGATTTTCGTCAATATTTTCGGCGGAATCATGCGCTGCGATGTGATCGCGGAAGGTGTTATCGCCGCTACCAAGGAGCTGGGCCTCACGGTGCCACTCGTGGTGCGCCTGGAAGGGACGAATGTGGACGAGGGCCGAAAGCTCTTGAATGCCAGCGGCCTCAAGATCCAAGCCGCCGATACCATGGCTGATGGTGCAAAGAAAATTGTCGCGGCCGTAGCTGCGGCCTGATGCTCGCGACAAACAGAAAAGGTGAGAAATAGAGTATGGCGGTTTTAGTTGGAGCAGATACGCGAGTTGTCGTGCAGGGCATCACAGGCTCTGCAGGTTCCTTTCACGCAAAGCAATGCATTGCCTACGGCACCAAGATTGTTGCTGGCTGCACGCCGCATCGGGGCGGGGAGCTGTTCGAGGCGGTGGATGCTGACGGAAAAGCAGTCAAAGTTCCGGTTTTCGATACGGTGGCCGAAGCGGTGGCCCAAACTGGCGCGGATACGTCTTGTATCTTCGTGCCTGCGCCGGGTGCAGCGGACGCCATTCTTGAAGCCGTGGATGCTGGCTGCAGGTTGGTGGTGTGCATCACCGAAGGCGTGCCTGTGATGGATATGATCCGCGTGCGGCGCTCGATTGAGGGCAAAGCCGTGACGTTGATCGGGCCGAACTGCCCGGGCGTCATCACACCTGGCGCTTGCAAAATCGGGATCATGCCCGGCCATATTCACCGCCCCGGCAAGTTCGGCGTGGTGTCGCGTTCTGGCACACTCACCTATGAGGCCGTAGGTCAGCTCACCGCCCTCGGCATGGGTCAGTCCACGTGCATCGGCATTGGTGGCGATCCCGTAGCTGGGATGGACTTCGTGGATGCACTGACGCTCTTCAACGAAGATCCCAACACCGAAGGCGTGATGATGATGGGCGAGATCGGCGGCAATGCTGAGGAGCGCGCTGCCGAGTACATCAAGAAGTACATGAAAAAGCCGGTAGCTGGCTTCATCGCCGGTGCCACGGCACCCCCAGGCAAGCGCATGGGGCACGCGGGAGCCATCATTTCCGGTGGCAAAGGCACAGCCAAGGACAAGATCGCAGCGCTCGAAGCTGCAGGCGTCCGTATGGCGCCCTCGCCCGCAGAAATGGGCGTCACCTTGAAGAGCATGCTCTAAGACCGCCCGTTTCGGGCTTGTTTCTACGGGCCATCTTCGCCTAAGTAGGGCCGCGCTGAGGGGCAAAACGACCGGAGAATTTTTATGACAACCCAACGAACTCTTTGCATCATCAAACCCGACGCCGTAGAGAAACGTACCCAAGGCGCCATCATCCAGCGCTTACTCGACGAGGGCTTTCGCATCGTTGCTATGCGACAGCTGCAGATGTCTCGCCCCCAGGCCGAGGGATTTTACGCCGTTCATCGGGAGCGGGGCTTCTTCGGTGAGCTGGTTGAGTTCATGACTCGTGGTCCCGTGGTGGTTCTTGCACTCGAACGCGAAAACGCGGTTCAGCATTACCGTGACGTGATTGGAGCCACCGATCCGGCGAAGGCAGCTGCAGGCACGATTCGTAAGCTCTACGGCGCTAACGTAGGCGAGAACGCCGTGCATGGTTCGGATTCCGAAGAGAATGGCCGTCTCGAAGGCGCCTACTTCTTTCCGGGCTCTGAACTGCTCTAGTAAAGAGCTGAAGCATGGAGCTGGCGTCGGGGCTCTCATTTTCAATCGCGAGATAGTTCGCATGCTTACTATCCGGTGAGCCCATCCGAGGCATGCCCACGAGGAGCTTACTCCTGGCTCATCGTCGCACCGCAAAGCCTTGCTTGAGCAGCGCCGAGGGTGCATTCTGGGCGCAAATGTCTGCGTCCACTGATTCGCCCATAGTGCGGCGGGGCGAGCGAGCGCCGATGCAGTATCGGCGATTTGGTCGCACCAATCTTGCGCTCAGCGTCGTCACGCTGGGAGGTATGCGCTTCCCGCATGGTTGGGAACAGCCGCGGACGGAGGTGCCCACCGACATGCTAGAGGAGTGCTGCGATTCGATTGAACGCGCCTTCGCGGCTGGCATCAATCACATCGAAACGGCTCAAGGCTACGGCAAAAGTGAGCACTGCTATGGGCGAGCCCTGAACCAAGAGCTCAAGATCCCACGCTCCAGCTACTTCTTCATGACCAAAGGCGGGCCGCGCACGGGTGATGATGTCAAGCGCTCGATCGAGGAGCAGCTCGCCGGGCTGCAGATGGATCACTTCGACCTCTACGCATGGCACGGAGTTAACTCGCCAGGAACCCTGCGCGACATCCTGGTGAAGGGTGGCCCGATCGATGTGCTCAAGTCCTATCAAGAGCAGGGAATCATCGGTAGCCTAGGCTTTAGCACCCACGGTGGTTATCGAACGATTTGCGAAGCTATATCGACAGATCTTTTCGACTTCGTGAATCTGCATTGGTATTATTTTTGGCAGCGCAATTGGGGAGCCATTCAGCTGGCAGCGCTCCACGATATGGGTGTGTTCATTATTTCCCCCAATGATAAGGGGGGAAATCTGTTCAATCCGTCGGAACTGTTGCGCGAGCTCACGCTGCCGCTCACGCCCATTCAATTTAACGCCAGATTTTGCCTGCAATCGCCACTCGTGCACACGTTGAGCTTTGGCATGCACCAACCGTCACACTTTGATGAAATGCTGGGTATTTTTCCGGTTCAGAGTCCGCTTTCGGACACGGATACTCGCATCCTCTCAAAGCTCGATGCTCGCCTGGATAGCGACCCGTATTCACGCTACCTGGGGTACGAATTGGAGGGGGACCCCTCGGGTATCAATATCCAGGAAGTGCTCAGATTTCGCCGCCTGCTCAAGTGTTACGATATGCGCGCCTTCGGCGAATACCGGTACAACATGTTCAGCAACAACGATTGGTTCGGTGGCGCTTTCGCGACGCCCGAGAATGTTGCCAAAGTCGATCTCTCGAACGTTCCGGAAAACGTTCCGTTGCAGGGTCTCCTCACGGAGACCCACAACGAGCTCTTCAAGCCTAAGAAGTAGCGGGAGCGCACTCCGCCTTCGAATGGCTAGGAATATTCGATCGCGAGGATCTCAAGCTCCATGTCCCCAGCTGGGCGAGCCACGGTGACAAAATCCCCAACTTTGCGCTTCATCAGTGCTTTGCCGAGCGGAGCATGGAAGCTGATACGGCGCGCCGTCGGATCGGCTTCATCGGGGCCCACAATTTGATACGCACTTTCCTTGCCGTTCTCGTCGCGCACCCGCACGCGAGCCCCAAATGCAACAATATCGAGGCGTCGCTCTTCTTGGGTGACCACGACGGCATTCTCAAGCCGTTTCATGACAAAGCGGATCCTGCGATCGATCTCGCGCAGGCGCTTCTTGCCATAGATGTATTCAGCATTTTCCGAACGGTCTCCCATGGCTGCCGCATCGGAAACCTCCTGCACTACTTTTGCGCGTTCAACGTTCAGCAGCTGTTTCAGCTCATCGGAAAGTTTCTTGGCGCCGTCGGGCGTGAGGTAGGTGGGGGCGGACATCTGCGATGCTTATAGCATTGGGAGCCACCCTCCGTTGAGCGGGGGCAGCGGAAGGGCTAGGAGTTGGTGATGCAGGGTCGATGGCTCATTCGTGCGGCAGTTGTGGTAGGGACGCTAGCGCTGCTCGGTGGGTTGGCACTCCTCGGGCTGCGAACGTATGTGCGGGCGGAGGTTCAGCGGCGGTGTGCTGAACGTGGCATTCAATTGCTGCCCGGTGGGGTAAAGTTAGGGTTGCTTTACGTGGAGCTCGAAAGTTCGACGTTTCAGACGCAATCGAGGCCCGCGGTGAATGGCAGCATCGGTACGCTGCGTGTTGAATTTGAGGGGTTGAGCGCTCAACGCGTCATCGTTTCGAACGTAGTCGCTAAAGGCCATTTCACGCGGTCGGACTTGCGCGCCTGGGTGCAACGCACTGAAGGGCGAGAGGAGCCAGAGCACGGCCCTTTGAACGAAAGCCTCCAAGTCCGGGGAGAGCATCTTTCACTCGCTTTGAGTGAGCCGACCGGCAGTGTTCCCTGGCTCAGCCTTCAGGATATGTCTTTTGAGCAGCGTGGAACGAACATCACGTTCGATGTCCCTAGCGCGACGTTGCTGGGGGTGAGCTTAGGCAATCTTCTTGGTGAGCTAAGTTCTGAGCGCTGGGTGTTGCGCAACAAGCCGAGTCCAGGTGACGGCAGCTTTCAGGCGACGGCAAGTTTGGGCCCCGAAGAGATAACGTTGGACGCCCAATTCGCGAGCCTGAGGTTGGCGCGTCTTCTTGATGGATCGGCTGAGCTCGCTAGCTTGGCCGTGTCGGGTGCCGCGCATGCACGCTTCCAGCGGCAAGTCGCGGGACAACCGACGGGTGATGTGGAGTTAACGCTCGAGGGCATGAAGGCAGCCAAGTTGGGCGCGCTGGGTGTCGGTTTTTTCGCGGAGCGGGGCCTCATGCGTGCGTCGTGGACGCTCGACCCTGCGTACGAATCAGTAAAATTTCCGGTGATTTCGCTCAGGGCAGGGAAGTTGGGTCTGTCCGGCTCCGGGAGGTTAGAGGGGCTTGCTCAAGAACCAAGGATTGTGGCGGCGTTGGCGGGTTCGCTCTCCTGCCAGGAAATCAGCTCGGCATTCTTGAATGCTCAGCTCGGCTCCTGGTTGGGAGGCCTCGCTGCAGCTCCCGCACGGCAATGGATCAAAGGGCGGGTGCAGGTGGATCTGAAGCTTGACTCCAAGCTCTCATCATTGACGACTGAGTCGCCCCACGTCACGCTCGGCGTGGGCTGCGGTTTAGCATTCCCACAAGCAGCGCTTCGCTGAGCACTTCGGCTAGCGTTTCTGCGAGTCAGCTTCGAGACCCGAAAGTGCAAAGCGTACCGAGTAACTCACGCTGGTCGGCTTCTTCAGCGGGTTTTGAAAATGCACGGCTTCCAGAACGCTTTGCAGGCACTCGAGGAAGGCTTTGCCACTCAATTTGGTTCGAACCGCGCGGACTTTGGCGCGGCCCCTTCCGGGCTCCACCACCAGATCGACGCCATAGATGGCGAGTGGCTTGGGGAGCTCCACCAAGCGGTAACACCTCTGAAATTCCCCGAACACCAAACTGATGGGAGCCGCAAACGCGTGATGCGTGGCGGCATCGTTAGGACCCCCGCCGACATGCAGCCCGACGTGCTTCAATTCCAGTTTAGGTAGCGAGCGTGCCCCGAGCTGATCGGCGTGCGGAATCGGATCCGCATCTGGTGCTCCCGTAGGCGTTTCAGACGTCGGCTTTGGCGGAAGCTCCGGGACGACCTCAGGCGGAGCGTTGGACGAAGAGCCCGCGCTGGACGGCAGGGGCACGCGCCCAGCACTCCTTGGCTCGGGACTGTGAGCGCAGCCAGTCGCTGCCGCCAGCAGCCAGAGGCTGAGCGTGGTGGTCGAGAAACGAGGGAGCATGTGCCGCTCTTCTATCATGACTGCTTCGGAACGGCAGCCGTGCCGCGCGATGCGAACTTGATATTGGAGTGGGAGCCGGGAAAGATCGTGACTCGTGCGCACTAGCCTGCCTCATCGGGTGCTCCTCGCTGGTTTCATGCTGACCCACGCGGCGTGTGGCTGTCAGACTCGATCTGAACCCGTGCCAGCCCAGACCCAGAAGGCGCCGCAGGCGGTGATCGTGCCCGCAAGGGAGAGCCAACCACGGGTTCCAAAGGCGTCGCCGGTTCCAACGCAGACGCCGGTTGCGCCGGAGACGGTGGATGAACCGCCTCCGGCATCCGATCTTCCCAGCCAACAAATCCGACGCTTTGACGTGGGTCCCGCCGGGCCAGCAACTGCGTCCAAGGAAGGGGTCGTGATGATCACTCGCGACGACCAGGTGTTGCTCGCTAGGCTTTCCGCAGCTGGCGTTGAGCCTGTTTCAGCGAACCGAGAAAGCTTGGTTTCATATGGGCGTGGGCCGGCTGTTTTGGATAATTTTGCCTACTTTATCTCGGGGGGTCGCCTGTTACGCCGGCACATCGGCGGTGTCGAGGCGCCGCAAATTTTAGCCACCGATGCTCGCGATGGCACTCGTGTGCAGGTAGCTCGCGTGCGCGGAAAGGTGGCTGTAGCTTACATTGCCAAGCTGCCGCCGGATCGTTTGGTCGCTCGGCTGTGGATCGAACGGAATGTTAATCTGTTGCTTTCTCCCGAAGGGACTTCGGCTAACTCCGTGAGCCTAGCTGAGTACGGAGGTAACTTGTGGGCGGTGTCGCTTGAAGCGCGCACCGGCATGAGCGCCCTGCACGCGCGGGTCTTGTTGGCGCCTGAAAAAAGCCGCTTGAGTGAGGATGTGGTGCTCTGGGTTGGTGGGACGGCGCAGCCCATGACCGAAGTGCACCTCGGCCCAAGCCCGACGGGCCTGTTTGCGTTTCTGCCCGTCGAACGCGATATTTCAAGCTTCGGGCTAGCGCGCTGGGCGCTCGGGAATGCGCCCCAAACAGCGTTGGCCGCGGCTTGGACGCTGTACCCGAACGGGTTGGATCCGGCACCGTTCGATGTGGCGAAGGTTTGCGGGGGGACCTTCCTCCTTTCTGTGACACCGGTAGATGCTTCACCCGGAGCACGTCAGCAGCTCCAGGTGCGTGCGTTTGATGGGAAGAAGATTGGAGCCGCCCTCACGTTGGCAAACGGCCGAGTTTTCACCGATATTTCATTCGCCGAAAGCAACGCTCGTGCGCTCTTCGCCTACGTCGCAGACCGTGAGACCTGGGCACTTCTGACTGATTGCGCTGTTCTTCGACTCCTGGCGCGCTAGGATTGCCAAGCTTGCCACGAGTGAGTACCAATCCAGCTCTCCTTTAGGAAACAACAGTGGCTATCAAGAAGAAAACTACCAAGAAGCTTCCCAAGAAACCTAAGAAGAAATCCCGCCTCACCGCCAAGACGGCTGATCGCCATGCCCTCTATCAGATGTCCGTGCAGGATCCGAAGGAGGAGGTGCTGGTGTTGCAACGCATGTTCAAGAAGCACCGCGGCACCACAGCACTCACCCTGCGCGAGGATTTTTGCGGCACCGCTCTCTTGTGCACCGAATGGGTGAAAGCTAGCCCGAAGCACTCGGCCACGGGCGTGGACATCGATAAAGAAGTGCTGGATTGGGGCTTGGTTCACAACATTCGCCCGCTTGGCGAATTGGCAGAGAGCATTCAGCTTCTCAAGCAAAACGTGATGAAGCCGGTGCGCCGCAAGCACGACATCGTTTGCGCCTTCAACTTCAGCTACTGGATTTTTCAAGACCGCCCCGCACTCCGGAATTATTTCAAAGCGGCTCGTGCTGGGCTCGCCAAAGGAGGCCTCTTCATAGCCGACGCATTTGGCGGCTGGGAAGGGAATGAGCCGATGTGCGAGATGCGCACGGTGAAGGGCTTCAAGTATATTTGGGATCAGGCGTCCTTTGATCCCATCAATGGCATCGCCGTCAATCACATCCATTTCGAATTCCCCGACGGAACCCGGTTGAAGGAGGCTTTCTCCTATACTTGGCGGCATTGGACGTTGCCCGAGCTGCAGGAGCTGATGCTTGAGGCAGGTTTCTCCAAAGTGACGGTCTACTGGGATGTCAGCGAAGATGTGGACGTTGAAGATTATCGCCCGCGCCGGGTGGCGGAGAATCAGCCAGGCTGGCTCGCTTACTTGATAGGGGAGACGTGAAGCCGCAGCGGTTCTTCGTACCGCTCTTCGGCGCGTTGCTCGCGGCGTGTGCCGCACAGCATAAAGAAGCGGACCAGCCTCGGACAGAAGAAGCCACGCCGGCGGCAGCTCCTCCGCTCGAGTCCCCTGAGTCGCGCGGGGGCCCCACGTCGAGCAAGAAGTCCGAACTCGAGTACGCCGATCTTGCGCAAGCGCTGCGCGCATTTGAGTCTGCTCGGCGCGAGGTTGAGGATTTGGCAGTTTCTGCCCGTGATGAGGCATCGAAGCGCTCCGAGGCAGATGCTGGATCGAGTGGCAACGCGCCAACTCGTGATGACGAAGCACGCTCGCGCGGGTCGAGTGCCCCCAAGGCCAGTGCGCCCGCCGCTGCTGCGGAACAGGCACCGTCGAGTGCGCCGAGTGCCCCCGGAAGCTTGCCGGGCGCTGAACGGTGCGCGCGAATTTGCCGAGCCCTTGGCTCGATGGAGCGCGCAGCGCGTGGGATTTGTCGGATTGCAGGTGAGGGCAGCGATCACTGCACGGGTGCCAAGGATGAGTTCGCGCGAAGTCAGAATCGCGCCGCCTCGTGTGCTTGCAGCAAAGAGTAAGCGATCGTCGTGGCTCCGCTCGAGACGTCTCCACGGCCCGTCGGGCGCCTAGCGCCAAGCCCCACCGGACATCTGCACCTCGGACACGCGCGCACGTTCCTTTTGGCCTTTTGGCACACCCTCTCGCGAGGTGGACACATGCGCTTAAGAATCGATGATTTGGATGCCGAACGCCTGAGGCCCGGCATGAGTGAGCGCGCGCTCGAAGATCTCGAATGGCTAGGGTTAACCTGGGAAGGTGAAGTCTTCTGGCAATCCAGAAGAAACGACGCCTACCGCGCCGCCACGAGCCAGCTTCTCGCTCAAGGCCTCGCTTTTCCCTGTGTTTGTTCGCGTTCCGAGCTTGAAAGAGTCCAAAGCGCACCACACACCGAGGATCGGGAGCTCCGCTATCCCGGCACGTGTCGCGCTCGATTTGCGTCTTTAGAAGATGCAAAGCGGGGCAACGGTGGAGCCGCGGTCCGTTTCCAGACAGAACCTGACCCTGTGTCCGTGTGGGACGCATTTTCAGGTCCACATAAATTCGATGTCCAGCGTGAGGTGGGAGATTTTGTGATTGTGAGGCGAGATGGGGCGGCATCTTACCAACTGGCAACGGTGGTGGACGACGCAGCACAGGGCGTTACCGAGGTTGTCCGCGGTGATGATTTACTTCCGAGCGCCGCACGCCAAGCCCTGCTCTACCAGAGCTTAGATTTAGCAACTCCTGAATGGGTCCACGTGCCCCTCGTGGTTGATGAGCAAGGGCAACGTTTGGCGAAACGTAACAGCCCGCTGTCGTTGTTGGCTCTCCGGCAAGCGGGTGTTGATCCGCGAGCGGTCGTCAAGTGGGTGGCCAATTCAGTGGGGATCCCAAGTCGCGAACGTGTGCGCGCCGAGGAGCTTGTTTCCGAGTTTCGCCTGGAGCGTGTCCCGCAGGGAATTGCGCAGCTCTCAGCAGAAGCCTGGGCGCAGATCCGACGCTAGCTCGGGCTCAGGTCTGGATTCAGGGATCGCGGGGAAAAATAGGAATATCTAGCAAAAGTTCGCGACCGAATCGATTCAGCAAGGCCCGCTCCGATTCGCTCACAAACACCACGGAAGTTCCAGACTTTCCAGCTCGGCCGGTGCGGCCAGCTCGATGCAGGTAACCTGCAGCGGATGTCGGAAGCTCGTAGTGCAGTACCCATTCAACATCGGGAATGTCGAGGCCCGTCGCGGCTTGGTCCGTGGTGATGAGCACATTCACATCACCGCGTGCGAAATCAATCAAGGCTTGCTTACATTCGGCCTTCGAACGCTCGTGGCTCACGGTTACCGGATACTCTCCGCTATCTTTGAGGAAGCGATAGACATGCCGAATCAAATGCGGTTGATTCACGAACAGAATCGCTTGCCGGCAGCGATTGTTGCGAAAGAAACGCGCGATGGAGAGGTCCTTCTGCGAGGGATCCCGTACCGGAACGAAATGATGTTGAATGTGCGTGTGGAGCGGACTCTCTTCAATCTCGGGTCGCACCGCATCCGCGCCCATGACGCGCTGAATGAGCGCCTCGGCGTGTTTCCCCAAGGTCGCACCGGCCAGTATTAACTGCAGCTTCGGCTCGGGGCGGGACAGCACTTCGAGCAAGAAGCTAGCTCCTTTACTGGCCAAAATGGGCTCGGGCTCATCCAGAATGACGGTCGTGACACCCTTCAATTTGCGTTCGGCATACATCTCAAGCACCCGACCCGTCGTTCCCACAATGAAACGCGTGCTCTTCTGAATGTCCGACCGTTGTTTCCTAGCATTGCCGCTTGCAACCAGCGCTCCCACTTTGATGCTCGGGTCTCGGTAACGCTCGATCGTTCTCTGGATCTGAATTGCCAGCTCGGTGGCAGGCGTGATGCAGAGTGCGCGGCCTTCGCTTGAAGTTCGGAGTCTTTGCAGGATTGGAAGGGTATAGGCCAGCGTCTTGCCCGTGCCGGTTCCGGATTTTAGCACCACGTGCTTGCCGGCAAGGATGGGTGGGATCGCGAGCCGCTGTACGCTGGTTGGAATGCTGATGCGATCTTCTGCGAACGCTTTCAGGATCTCAGGCGTGAGTTCCAAATCGGTGAGGCTGTCGAAGCCCGGCTGTGCATTGGGTGCGTCCACGCGGAGCTTGTATCACCAGCGAGCGCGGGAAAGCCGGATCGCCCTGTTTTAGCTTCGATTGAGCTGTTTTACAGGCTGAGCTTGAGGGTCAAAAGCGCGGCTGGCGTGGACTCCGTGCTCGGGCTCCCCGAGGCGAGAATGGCGCTCGAAGCAACTTTGCAAGCGTCCGCAAGCTGTTGGGCCGCACTGGCACCCCGCGCGACACTGAGGTGCCAAGGCGAAGGAAACGCTTTGAGGGCCCGTTGCTTGGTATCGCTGACGGAGGCAGCTCCGACGACGCTATACTTCACCGCCGCTTTGCCGGCGGCAAGCGCGATACGGCACAGCATCGCTTTGCCGAGCTCAGTAGGAGCGCTGGCGTCATTGCGAAACAGCGTTGGGCTCTGAAACTGGATTTCGATGGCCCCTTCAGTTGCGGAGAGCGTAATCAGCTTCTTCTCAGTTTGCGCTGCTAGCTCTGCGGTGAGTGCCTTCGTGAGCCCCACCAGGTTGGCTCGCGCGGCTTCAGTGTTCACACGGGCGGAGCCTTGTTCGGCTTGCAGCTGATCACGATCCGCTGCGGTGCGCTTGAGCGCTTTCACTGTTTGTTCCAGTTGCTCTTGCTGCTCACGGCCGTGAATCGCAAGCTTCACATATTCGCCGTTGAGCGTGTCGTGGGCGCGATAGAGCGGCAGATAATAGCTCACCAGAACTCCGAGTGAGCCGAGAGCCACTAACACTCCGAGAATGGAAAGCACTCCCGTTTTCTTCGGTGGTGCGCTCACTGCCACGAAATTTTCTTCATTGCCCATCCGCTGCCAATCATTGCGACCCATGATGCACCTCAGTTCTAAAACGCACCTTGCCTCCATCCCTGGTGCTTGGCGACAAGATACTGTCGGGTCAGCGGTCCGCGAGAATTCAGTCCCTCAAGAGCGGAATGATTTGATACCGGTCGAATTCGGTCAAATTGCTGCGCGTTTGACGAGCAGATCTCCACTACCCTGAGGCGAGCAGCTTGCTACAACAAGGAGCCAGTCGAAAATCTCGTGTCTGGTGAAAGGAACAGCACCGTGCAAAGCGCCGCCGATTTGAGTCATGAGCTAATGGATGACGACGACGAGGTAGAAGAGAGCTGGCAAGTGCAGGTCGCGCAGGGCGATGTACGCACCCTTTCGCTGGAGCAGCTGGATGATTTCTATCGACTGAGCATCATTGATGATGAAACGCAGGTCTGGAATCCAGCCATGGAGGGCTGGGCGTCGCTCGGTAGCGTTTTAGGCCTAGATGCTGAGCCGGAAGCGCAGCCGCCAGTACGGCCAGTCGCTTCTGTGGCAAGCAGTGCGGTGCGGGCGCAGGTCCCCGAAAGCGCTCCAGCTCGGCGCGTTGACGGACCCATGCGCACTTCCACGGCCCAGAGCGGAATGATGGAAAGAGTGCGACAGCCGCCTTTCCAACCGAGCCAGGAGGCAAGCGCAGCATCCTGGCCGCCTGTTTCCGAGGTGAGCCCTGCCTCGCTGCCCCTGAGTCTCGTGCCGTTGGTTTTCTCGGTGCCGCCCCCGGCGCTTCCGCGCGAGAAGCTCAGTCGTGGAGCCGTAGGATTATTGGGGAGCGCGCTCGCGCTCGTCGCCCTTGGCGGCGCGCTGCGCAACGATGTCGTGTTGGGTGCGACGGGCGCTTTTGGTTCTGAGGCCTCCTATCTCGGCGTCGAGGCTCAAATGTTGGGTGGTCCAAGTTTTGGGACCCCACGTGCAGTGAAGGCCCTCGTCGCGAAATACTCCGATGTTTACAGAACGGTGGAGGTTCCGAGCGAATTGCTACGGAAAGCACGAGTGAATGGCTCGAATGCGTCGGATGCTGCCAATTCGGACGCTGCGAATGACGACAGCGCCTCCAACGCCCCGTCGAACCGCGCTGGACGCAAATCGCGCCCCAGCAGTTCCGGAAGGCCTAGCCCACGTGTGGAACGTTCAACGATGGGCGACCCGATGAAAACCCAAAAATCAAAACACCCCGCGCGTAAGGGTGACGAATACGATCCGCTCAACCCCACGCTCTAGCTTACTTCTCGCGGTTCGCCCGCGTGCCCACACCTTCATAAATGTCCTCGGGCACAGGGATCGAGGCATCAAACTGGCAGTGCATGGGTTTGTATTCGATTTGGGGAACGGCTAATTCTTCGTTCACCGCGCGTCGAAATAAAAAGGAGCGCCCGTTATCGGCGATCGATACCAGCGCCCGTTCGGCCTCGGGGCGCTCTTCTTTGAGCGGTTGTGCGTCAAACATCGCAACGCAGGGGTTTTCGAGTGTCCCGTAGAGCACCGCGTTGGTGGTGAGGAAGGTACGCAACGGCTCCGAGCCTTGTGTGATGAACACAGGGTGCCGGGTGCCGCCTGTAAATAGCGAGATCGTGCGAGGCGTTGTCTTCCTTTGGGTGTCGTTGCAGCTCAACGGGGGATCGGGAGTATCCAGCTGCGTCGGGACTCGCTGCGGAGTGCCAACGGGCGGGCCCACGATTTGAAACGGGAAGACGGAGGCTTGGGAAAATGTGCCGAAAGCGTCTTCTTGGTGCAGATATAGAGCTGCTGTTCCGTTGACGTAGACGATGCTGCGCCGTTGTAGGAGCTGAGCGCTCTCTGCAGAAAACAAGCCGGTTGTCATGGGAGAGAACTCGAACTTGTCAGCTTGCGCTCGGGCGCGCACTATCAGGGCCCCGTCAGTTTCTAAGAGCAACGGCAGAAACTGACCGGCGACCACCGCAATCTCTGGGGCTAAGCGCGCGTCGAGCGAGCTTTTCGGCCAAGGCACAGGCGGGATCTGCACCACGCTGTGCCCATTCAAATAGTACGTGATTTGGTTATTTCTTGGGCTCTGATGCGGGCGTACGAACACGCCACCTTCGGCAATACTCACGAGGTCGGCTTGGGCGTCCTGAAGCTTGGAGTCGCGTTCAGACTGTTTGTAATCGCCCGGCAGATATCCGCCTGCGTCGGGCAGCTTGGCGCGGTGTACAATTTCTTTGGTGAAATAATTGGCCCAGGCCAACTCAACGTCACGCAGGTGTGGGTCTGCCGGCGTTGGCAAAGGGTAGCGGAGTGCGGCAATCCCTTCGATTTGGGAGTACACGTTGAAAGCATAGCGAGCGGGTTCGGCGACCTTCGCCAGCAGCGAAAGCCGCTCCAGCTTGGCTCCGCGCTGGTGCAGAATATCGACGCTTCGCTCACGAGCTTGCACTGCTGGGAGCATCCAATCCACTTCGCCGATCGCGGCATCGGAGGCCGAGGGAGCGTACGCCGCTCCTGCTAATGGCACCCAGGGTTCAGGGCCGAGTTGGCAACTGACCGGAGTGCGCACGCGCCGTTGATTCTTTTGCGTCGAGACTTCCGGAGCGCCGAGCAGGGGATTCTTTGGCTGTTCAGGGCCTGTCCAGCCCACTTTCGTCAACAGATCCGAGAAAACGCAACCACTGGCTTCGCAAGCAATACTCGGTGAACAGCGCTGGCTTGGCTCGCACAGCTTCGCAGGTAGCGGCCCTAGATTCTCCCAGCTGGCTCCAGCATCGAGTGTTCCAGACAGGTGCCCGGTGATCTCCGACCAAGCGACGGCGTTGGTGCCTGCTGCGGCCAGGAAACGCGCCGTTTCCGGGGGCCGTGCGCGAGCCAGAAGCAGGCCCGCTTCATCGAAGACGAGCGCTACTGGGTTGCCACCCCCTTCAAAGGTGACAGCCAGACTAGCGTTCGGGCCGTTTGCTGCGCGGATTGCGGTGCCAAGGGCTGCTCTGCGTGGTCGCTGCGGATCCGGAGCCGCTTCGCTTTCTTCCGTGAAAGTCGTCTCGAAAGAAGCTCCGCCGTCCTTAGAGAGAAAGAGCGCTGTTTGAAGCGCATTGTCGCGCGCGCCCACAGCAAACGCGCGTTTCCCATCCTCGGAAAAACCAAGAACCTGGGCCGTGCCGCGTAACCCGGAAATCAAGGCCCGCCGCAGTGTTCGGCGCCCAGCTTTTTGTGTCGCCGGGTCGCGGAAGAAGAGACCGCTCGGCTGACAGCTCGTGCCCGTTTCGCCGGAATCACAGATGCCAGTAAGTAATAACTGATCGGAGGGTCCTGCAGCCATACGCAGTGAATAGGCGTTGCCTAGCACGGGATAAGGCTCCTGCTTGAAGGTCAAGCCGCCGTCCAGGCTTCGATAAAGAGCGAGCTCTTGCGTGCCACCGCCTGTTGCCGGACCGCACAAGAAATAGACAGTGCGCCCAGAGGCGGCGAGCTTCAGCAGCTTGCAGTCGGTCGAGCTGGGGAGGTGCTGGCGCTGCAGATTATCTCCGACGCGGCCGCTCAGTAGGTCCCAACCGTTCTCGCCCTCACGGGCTTCCCGGTAGTACCCAGCCGAAAGGCTTGCACGACCCTGAAGCAGCGCTGTTGCGTCCGGGCCGAGGGGAGGCGTGAGCTTCACCAGAGGGGCCCGTTGTGCCAAAGGTACAGGTGTGAGGGTCCGCTCGCGGGTTAACGTGTGGTTCTCGTAGAGCCCAGTGATCGTGAGTTGTCCGTCGGTGTTTTCTAGGGAGAGGGCGCCCACCGTGGGCAGCGCCAGCGGCAAAAAGGAAAGCTGCGGGAGCTCCGCGACCCACAACTTCTCAGGTATCGACAGGGCCAACGCGGTGCCATTGCTATCGATGGCCACGTCCACGAAACGTTGCCCAGTGGTTTGCGGCAACGGCTCCCAAACGACTCCAGCATCGCGGCTGACGATCAACGCGCCACGCTGGGTGACGCCCAAAAGCGCCGTTGGCGCGGCCGCAATTTGAGCCAGCGGCTCGCTCGGCGCAGTGGAGCGCACGAAAGGCCCGAGCGGGCTTTCGGCTTGATAGACTGTACCGCTGGCCCCGACGAACCAAAAATCCGATGGGCTTGGGCGCACAATCTCAACCAGCGTTTCTGGCGCCAGGGTGGCAGCGGGTTGTGAGTCACCGTTGTTGGGCCGAACTAACCAACGCTCGCCTCTGTCCCCAGCCAACAGTGTGTCGGCTAGAATGCTAAAGGCTGCCCGGCTCGTCGCGGGTTTTCTCGGGTGATAGCGCCAGGCACTCAGGCCACGCTCTGTCGGCGCATTCCAGCTTGTTGTAAGTGGCGGACTGCTTTGAGCGTCGGCTCTGCTGCGGGCGCAGCCAGCAATCGCAACGAAGAGCGCCGCGGCAAGCCAGCCGCAAACCGCGTTACTCCGCGCCGACGAGGTCAACCAACTTCTGCTTGGTCGTGAGGCCCACGTGCTGGGCAGAGCGTTCGCCGTTCTTAAACACCATGACGGTGGGAACCCCGCGCACCCCGTACTTGCCGGCGGTGATGGGCGATTCATCGATGTCCAACTTGCCAACGATGGCCTTGCCTTCGAGCTCGGTGGCAACCTGATCGACTATCGGAGCGAGCGCCTTACAGGGTCCGCACCAGGTCGCCGTAAAATCTACCAGTACTGGTACGGTTGATTTCAGAACTTCTTGGTCAAAGTTGAGGTCATTAAAAACTTGGACCTTTTCGGATGCCATCTTGTTTCGCTGCTCCAAATGCAAAAAGAAGGGAACTGACTGTACATAATGCGCGGCCCCCTCAGGCGGAAGCCCCCGTGGCATTCCGCTGGTTTTTGCTGGCGGATTCAGGTCGTTTTGCTGGGCCTTTTTGGGCTCAACGTCACCGCGTCTCCCGCGCACACGTCGGCAGGCCAGTCCGAAGCGATCGCGAGGATCACGCGATTTCGACCCGAGGACTTGGCTCGATACAGGGCCTTGTCTGCAGCTTCAAGCAGTTGTGGTCCGTTGGCGCGCGCCATCTGATCCGTGCCTGCGGCACCAATACTCACGGTACAGGCGATCTGCGTGCCACCCACCACGATCGGCGTTGAGCCCACCATGCGTCGCAAGCGTTCAGCCACGATGGTCGAGAGTCTCCCGTCGCACTCCGGCAACAGCACCAGGAATTCCTCGCCTCCAAGACGACCTACCTTATCGTACGAACGAATGCCCTGCCCGAGGCGCTTGGCGACCTCGCGCAGCACGGCGTCCCCGGCAGCGTGCCCGTAGGTATCGTTGACCTTCTTGAAATGGTCGAGATCCACGAAGAGCACACTCGTGGAGACCTGCACGCGCATCGAGCGTTCCAATTCAGCGTCTAGATCTTTAAGGAGCGCGCCCCGATTCACCAGCCCTGTGAGCCCGTCGTGCATCGCTTCGAAGCGCATGGCGTCGCGTGCCGCCGTCAGCTGTTGTTGGAGTTCGATCAGGCGAGTGCCAGTGCGGAGTCGCACTTTGAGTTCCAGCGGATCTGCGGGCTTCGCCAAGTAGTCATCAGCGCCAGCTTCCAAGCCCTCGACGATGAACTCTTTATCATCCCGTGCCGTGAGGAGCACGAGGTAGACATACGGTTCATTCGGGCCAGCGCGAAGTTTGCGGCATACGTCCACACCATCGATACGCGGCATGATCCAATCCAACAGCGCGAGCCGAATCGATGGATCTGCTTTCAGCCGATCCAACGCCTCCTGGCCGTCCGTAGCTAACACGACGTCATAGCCCCAGGTCTCGAGCCAGGTAGCTACCTGGGTGCGGGCAATGCGCTCATCATCCGCTAGCAGGATCTTGTGGCGGGTCACTCGCTCCACCGCCACCGCCTTTGCGAAGAATCATTGCCACGCGTCTTGCGAGAGGAGGAGAAGCCCACGTCCCTAGGAACGGCCTCGCCAGTCCAAAGTTGAGGCTTGTTCGGGAGACTAAGCCACCGCAGCGATGCTGCGCATGCGGCGTTTTTCGAAGACCTGACGGACAAGCTGCGGGAGCCGGCTGAGAAGACTCTTGTCGAGGAGGGCATCGGCCCGCACCTCGTGGCCCAATTGTGAGAGCTCTTCTGCATCACCGGAAACCAGGATGACGCACAGATGTCCCACCTTAGGGTTCTTCCGGAGTAAAGCTGCGAGCTTGTCCCCGCGCATACTGGGCATCAAGACGTCGATCACCACGACGTCGATATTGGACTGAACGATTGCCTTGGTGGCGCCGATCGGCGTGGGGAGCGACTCCACCCAGCAACCCGCGTCTTCAAGGTCATCAGCCATGGTTTGTCGAACGATGTCATCGTCATCGACGACTAAGACTCGGATTTTTGTATCATTCGCCATTTTCGCTCCTTTTAGGTCTTGAAGCGCTCCGCGGGTCTTTCGCGATCATCTTCGTCGCATCCTCGCAGCTCCACAGCACACTCGATTTTAGCGCCGTCATTCGAAGCGTTGAGGAGCATCATCAAACTGATCGGTGCCGATCAGTTTGCGGTCTATTTGTTTGATCTCGTGCAACACGGGCTAGAAACGTCGCTATTCGAGTTGGCGTTCTCGGTGGTTCACACCTCAAGCCTGGACGACGTCAACGCCGTCACATTCGGGCGAACCGCCCCCGATTGCTTGTTCGCTCACCTGGGAAAAGAAGGCCTATTCTTTCATGTGCCGCGCCCACAACGGGAGTCTGAAGTGCGGCTTGAGATCGTCAAGAATTTTATCAGCTCTCTGGCGCAAGTCGTGCTCAGGAGCCGTAGTGTGCGGTGAGAGTGTGGGTGTGCGGTTGCAGGTTTATATTTCAACCACTACTCCCCATCATCACCAAAGCCCTGTGCCGGATCACCCTCGATCTGGATCTTGTAAAGGTGCACCGCAGCAGCGCCAATCGTCTTGAAACACAGCTCGGTGAGATGTGCCAGCCGAAGGTCAAGCGGCGACGTTTGCTTGCAGCAAGAACCCGTACAGGTCAGCTTTCCAGGATAAACGCCGTTCGGGAAACGGGCCTGAAGGAACTTCCGAAACTCGGCGTTACCTAGCAACTGCACGTAGCGAGCGGGGGCTTTAGGACTTCGATCTTCGACCACGATCAACGCGCGGGGATCCAACAGGCTTTCCTCGGGTTGGACGGCGCTTGGGGTGGACATGAACCATTTCTCCATGTGCTTGGCCGCGGTGCTGAGCTTGGGGAGCTCCTTTCCGAGACCGCCCGTGAGCTCAACGAAACCCTTGTCTTTTTGCACTGAGGCGAACTCCGGATCCGTCGCCGCAGCCATCAAGCGCTCGATGCACCACGGACACCCGAGCGCTTTGAGCGGCGCCAGCGTGCTCAGCACATCAGCGATTCGCCCCTGTTTCGCCAACACGCGCGCATAGCCGTACCTCGCATTCAGATGCCCCGCATCGCCGTGCATCGCTTCCCGATACTCGGTGAGCGCCTGATCCAACACGCCTGCCTTTTCGGAAGCTTCCGCCTTATCCACCAAGTCTCGCGCTGCCTTCATAGGAGCCAGGTCGAGGGCTCCGCGCGCCAAGGGAGGTAGCTCTGGCAACGCGCTCGCTCCCGGCGGATTACCAGCAGGTGCGGTTTGTGCGGGCAAAGCTGAAGCCTGGGATGGCGCCGCAACGGTTGCCACCGGAGCTTCCGACTTCCAAACGAATTCCTTCAGCTTCGCCGAATCACAACCCGCAGCAGAGATCCCAAGTGCCCCAACCCAAACCCCAAGCCTAATGTGCATCGTGCGTGGACACTGCTTTCCTCGGGGAAAATTGTCAATCCGTGGACCACGCAGCAAGCTCCTCTGCCCAGGGTCCTCTGCGGACAAATCTAGAAAGTAAGCATGCTTACTATCCCGCTCGCCAAATAACGGCTCCACAGTCTGAAAATTGCGGGTGATTCGGGACTTTGATTGTTAGCGCTTAACCCGAGGGGCAGCTGATTGAGGTGCTTCAGATTTGATTGGGAGGGCGTGTTATGCGGTGATCTTGATGTAGTCGAAGTGGAAGCCCTCAGCGCCATCGGGTCGGATCAGCCAGTCAGAGGGCTCGTGTCGAGACCACCCGTATTGAGACTCAGTGTCTCAGCTTGATAGGTGGCTCCGCCACCCGCGGGCGCTGCACACTCGAGGGTAAATTGCGCGACTTATGGGGGGCGGTTGCGAGCGCGCCTATCTCGCCAGCGGATCTCGATACAGCTCATCTACGGAATGCGCAAAGCCTGCTCGCCAGCGCGAAACTCGTGGATCTCCCAATGCTCGCCGCTGTTTCGGCGCTGCACTTCCACGCAAGGCTCACTCTGGGACACCAAAACGTATTCATTAAGTGCAGGGATGTGTCGATAGTGTGACGCTTTGGCGCCCCGATCATAAGCCTCAGTAGAATCGGAAAGCACCTCGATGGCCCGGCCAAGCCTGATGATGCACAGCTATTTTTGTTTCCGCGTCTTACCGCGGGACACGGAGCCGCCACGGCGTGCGCGCATTGTAAACCGAGCGGTATTTGACCGCGAATTGACGGGCCGTTGTGAATCATCCATGATTCACGCGTGTCCACTGCCACCATTCGTGATCTGAGAACTCGCTTCCCGTATCTGAAGGGGATCATTGCGCGTGAAGGTGAGCTCATCGTCACTGACCGCGGGCGCCCTGCCTACGTGCTGCGGGGATATTGCGCCCCCGTGGCTCCCTCGCCCAAGCCGGTGAGCTATTTCGACCGGCTGACGCAGCGTCAACCGAAGCCATTGTCGGCGTCGGCCGCCCGCAAGTTGGATGACGCAGATCGTGGCGAACGCTGACACGATCTACGTGGATCCGAGCGCGCTTCGGCGTCTCTATGTGCACGATGCTCGCTCCCGGGCATTTTGCGGCTGGCGCGGACGCGTTCGCGGCGCCCTTCCGCTGACGCGACACGGGAGAGCTGAAGTGGTGAACAGCATCCAGTTGGCGGTATTTCGCCAAGATATTCAAGCCGAGGTCGCAGAGCGCGCAATTCTAGATCTGGACGACGATATCTTGCAGGGGCGCCTTTCACTCGCGGACGTGCCCTTTAGGCGGGTGTTCGATCTTGCCGCTGAGCTGAGCCGAAAGCACACGCCGAAGCTCGGCACACGAACCCTCGACGTGTTGCACGTTGCGAGCGCCCTCACGCTCGGCAGCCGAGTATTCGTAACATACGACGACAAGCAGGCCGCGCTCGCGAAGTTGGTCAAGCTCCGTGTAACAATGCCTTAGATTGGGAAGCGCCAGCGGCGCAAGTTCTGGGCGAAGAGCAAGGCCAAAAGAGCGTCTTAGGGTAGACCGCTCCTGCTCACGACCCCTGCCTGGACAAATCGAGAAAGTAAGCATGTTTACTATCTCTGTCGCCAAATAATGGCTCCACAGTCTGAACACCAGCTACGCAGAAAGAACGCTGTGCTGATCCTCACGAAGGTTGATTTTCACGAGGGACCCGATTGGGCGGCAATCGGATCACATGAAGCTCGTGGTTGGCTTTGGTCTGCCGTTGATTGACGGCCTGTGCGATATTCTTCATGTTATCGCCCGACTCGCGAGAGATCTCTTCGCGAATCCGGTGAAGTTCCTCGATGATCGGGTTTGGTGTCGACATGTTTACTCCTCCGCAAGCTTGAAGGACGGGCTCGCAGGCCTGGTGTCCAATTTACTCGCGAGTGATTTTGACAGAGGGCAAATAACCTCGTACTCTGGACCGGTGCAGAAATAGCCTAAAAACGCCAGATTGAGCCGTTCCTCGTCGAGGATCTCAAGGTTTTTGGCGGGGCCTCGCCAGGTGGGAAAGACCACGCTGGCGCGACGCTTGCTCGGAAAACACAATCGGGGGTTGCGCTATTTCTGGGAAAAATTTCCGAAATGTGAGTGTCTACAGCTTGCCAAAGCGGGAGCGAGCGGCGTTCGGACGCCTGAAGGGATCCGCCTGATGCCAGCGTTGCAGTTTCTCGGCGGCTTGATTTGAGGGGGGGAAGCTCCGGTAAGGTCCCGCGACGACCAACAACCGAGGGGGCAAAGCGGGCGGACCGTCATCGAGACTTGTCGGTCCGGCGTGGTTGTGTATTTGCACGAGCGAAGCAGATGGTTTCTGCAGCCGAGCTGCCACCCATGCGTCAGCCGTGGCGCGCCGCTGTACCGCAAGGTCTCTCGCTTCCCGCATCACGAGCGCGAGCTCCTCGTCCGTTGGCTCAGTGTCGGGGGCCATCAATTCTCGAGAGTTCATTGGCATGAAGGCGTCAGGGTAGCACAGTTAGCCCAGGTTTCCTTGTCGCCCGCGGGTGTTGTGGCCGGAAACGAAATGGTCAAGGCATTGGGCGCTAGCCCGAGCGGCTCGGTCGTGATTTTGTCAGGGGCGACCACGGAGAGCCCAGGTGCCGTTCAAGGTGATTAACGCCCTTGAGGTCCGTGTGAGCAGCAAAGGCCGCGTCCATGTTCGCGGCGAGGTTGACATCGGTGTTGCCATTCACGATCTCGACAGTGAGTCTTGCTCCTGCCTGGGACAGCAGTGAAGAAGCTTGAGGATGCGAGCTCCAGCCGGGCCGTTTGGCTTGGACCCTCAGCTGACGAAATGGGCTGTGTTTTAGCCCAAAATGCTTATGATGCCGGCAGCCGGCGGGTTGCTGTCGTGTACGACGCCTTCGCCGTAAGCGGTGCGATGGCCAAGGAGATCGAGGCGACACTCGTTCGCTACTTCTCGACTTCCAAGGCGGAAGTCCAGCTGATCTCGATCTCGGATGGGCTGGGCTCAGTGGTACCTCGGTTCGGGGCTCCTAACCCCTGCCTTGATTCGAAACGTGCCACCGGGGGCGCTCGAAGGAGCCACTGCCGTGGCTGCCGGTGTTCCTGACAATGCCAACTCGAAGAGCTTTGCCAACGCCTATCGGGCACGCTTCGGGGATGAGCCCTTCGTGAGTGCCTACTACTTTTTCGATGCGGCTGTGGTGGGCGTGTTGGCCATCGCCTCAGCCCAACAAAACATCGGGGTCGGAACGCGAGCGGACGTTTCGCAATCTGCCCGGGACATCGCTTCAGCACCGGGTACGCGGGTAACCTGGGAGCAAATGCCTGCGGCGCTCCAAATGCTGCGTGAAGGAAAAGATATCGACTACCAAGGCGTGACGGGCACGCTCACGGTGACGCCCGAAGGGAAAGTCATTCGCACCAATAGCTTCGACATCTTTCGCGTCGAAAACGGTGAGATCAAGCTGGTATTCCGCGACGCCTGCTCCTAAAAAAGGCGCACTCCAAGGTTCGAGCGGCACTTCGGCTTCGGCCTCCCCTGGCCTAAGTGCACCGAAGTACGCTAGGTCCGCCGGCTAGATGCGACGCACTAGCCCAGAGGCCTACGAGCCGGCCCCTGAACTCGAAGTGCCCTGGAGCGCAGGCTGGGACGCACCACAGGTGATTCAGACACTGGAGCCCTGGGTGAGCGAAACGCGGCGCACGAAGATCCGAGCAGTCGTGGAGGGGCGGCTGGAGAGTGTGACGGTGGTGATGGATGCTCCGCATGATCCGCACAATGGTGGCGCTGTGATGAGAACCTGCGATGCTTTCGGTGTGCAGTGTGTGCACGTGGTGCAGCGCGTCGATCCCTTTATGGTGGCGCGTCGAGCGTCACGCGGCAGCGAACGCTGGGTGGATGTGCACCTCTACAATGAATCGGCCCCAGCTATTGCCAGATTGAAAGCCGAAGGGCGCACGCTCATTGCGACGCACCCGGAGGGCCAACTGGAGCCCGAAGATCTCGCAAAAATACCGCGCTTGGCGCTGGTTCTGGGCAATGAACATTGCGGAATTTCCGAAGAGCTGGTTGCCGCATCCGAAAACTCCGTGCGCATACCGATGCGCGGATTCGTGGAAAGCCTCAACATGAGCGTATCCGCCGCCATTCTCCTTGGTGCGGCGAGCCACCGTCGAACGGGGGACTACAGCGCCGAGTCGAGAGAGGTGTTGTACGCGCGCGGGCTCTTTCGTTCTGTCGCCCGGGCCCAAGAAGTCTTGATCGCCTCGCGAGCGCGTGGCTGAGCGGCTTGTGCGATGTGGAGCGCGTGCGTCCGCTCCGCGAAAATCACCAACCGCCTGCGCTCAAAATGCCAGCTGCGACTTTGCAGAAGCCTTCCGCGACGCTGATTTCGTCGCGGGCGCCTTCCTCGGTGAAGACGAAAAATCGATTGTAGTCTGACGACTCACCGCATCGCTGTATAGGCCGAGCTTGTGCAGCTCCTGCGCGGCACGCAGCGCATTCTTGGCGCGTTCAAGCTCAGCTTCGATATGGCGGCGCTGGTGCTCAAGCGTCATAGTGGAATGCCTTCGGCTACGATATCTAAAGCCAGCCTTGCCTCCAGCTGGCGCAAGTTCTCAAACTCATCGGGCGTCATCAGGAGTGGGGAAATCTTCAGCCCGAGTGGCCAACCTAACTCTGCGGCATCACCGATCGCTAAAACCTTTTCAGCCTTGGTCAAGTCGCGCACGAGCACGGCCATGTCCAGATCGCTCTCGGATGTGGCTTCTCGGCGCGCGTAGGAGCCAAAGACTCGCACCGATTCCAGACGAGCCCCGAAACGCTGCCTCAGGCAATCGTAGTAGCTTTGGGCAACTGCAGGGACACGGGGCATGGGGTGGTTAGCGTAGCTCGCGGATCGAGAGATTCCAATGGTGATGATACAGGATCCAGCCTAAATCAGGGCTCCACTCGGTGACTTTGAGGCGGCCGCTCTGGAGCAGCTCATCGAGCTCACGGCGGGGCTCCACGGGGATCGTGTCCGTGATGAAGAGGCGATCAACGGGGCAATCTGGTTCTGCAAACTTGGCGGGCGCGTTGCCGCACAAGACGCCGTGGGTGACGACCGCCCACACGCGCTTGGCCTGGTATTGCTCCTTTAGGATGCGGGCGCTGTTGATATTCGTGCCACCCGTTGCGATCTCATCATCTAGGTTGAGTACGGTGGCATTCGCCAAGGCGTCGAGATCTCCATACAGTGCGCGCAGCTTCGATTGGTGGCTCGATTGGCGGCGTTTTGCTCCGTAGACGGCGGGTATCTGGACGTTCAGCTCGCGACAAATCAAATCGACGGCGCTCTCCATCCGTTTTGCAGACGTATCGTCGGGAAAACAGAGGCAGAGTGGTTCGCCGAGTGCCAAAGCCTCACTCACTGCGCTCATTAAGACTCGACGCACCAAGCTCACTTCTGTGATGAAGCCCGTTCTTCCCGACATCACCACCTGCGGCGCGTGCAGATCGACGGCGATCACGCGATCGAGGTCGCGAAATGTAGACGCCATCATCAGATCAATGAGCAGCGGGGGCAGCGCGAATTCCTTGGCGCCTTCGTCTTTGTCGGAGCGCCCGAGTGGGAAATAGCCGGTGACCACGGCGGTACGGCTGGCACGGCGCCCGCTCAAATAGCGCAGCACCAGCATCAGCTGGATCAACATTTCCGGTGTGCCCGGGCCGCTCGTCAGGATGACGCAATCATGGCCCGCAATGTGCTCTTTTCCGAGGCGCACGAAAGGTTCGCCACTCGACCGTGATCCAAATTCGGGCGTCGCAATATCCACGCTCGTTCCAAACTGAAACCCGGAGCGCTCAAACTCATCGCGCACGCGCTCGGCGAGCGTCTCGAAGCCCGGCATGGGCACGAGTGTCAGCCCTCCGTGCTGATTGAAGGGGCGATCATGAGAGAAGGAGTCGCTGCGAGGCACCGGCGGGGCTTAGCTCCCAACGTCGGCCAGGGGAAGCGCCGGAAAAGCCGCCACTTGCGTTGCGAGCGCTCTCGGACCAAAACCACCCAGAACTCAAAGAGCTAGCTCAGCATGGCAGACAAGATCCAACTGATTTGGGACTTCCGGGGTCGCACCGCCCAAGGCACGGCAGAGCACCAGAGTCGGCATCTCGCTGAGTTTGCGCGGCGGGAGCACGTGGAGATCAGTGGTACGGGAGCCGAGGCGTTGAGTGAGTCTCACTGGATCGCGTGGATGGTGGTCGATGGCGCGGATGTTGAGCGTTTGCGAGCTGCGCTCAGGCCGAATCGTGGGCTGCCGGCCCAAAAGTGAGCGCGCACTTGACTGAGATCACCTGGAAATCGCAGCTGATCCGCGGAAGTTTCCCGCTCAGCTGACAGGGGAGGGTGGCTGTATTAGCGTGACCGCGACTTATGGCTCGACACGGCTCCAACATCAGCGTTTTGGGACGCGCAACCCGGGTAACAGGGCGTGTGAGTGGTCGTGGAGGCTTGAGCATTGAGGGGCTCCTGCGTGGCGACGTGGTGGTCACGGGGCCACTGTTTATCGGCAAAGGTGCCAGTGTGGAGGGCAACGTGCGGGCGGAATCCCTGGATATCGAGGGGACGCTGCAAGGGGATGCCATCACCGAGGGCCCGATTGTGGTGCGAGCTTCGGCCACCGTGCGCGGTGAGCTGAAGGGCGGAGAGATCAGCATTGAAGCCGGTGCGCGTGTGGCGGTGAAGCTCGACACGGCTCGTGAAGTTGAAAAGGGCGCTCCTTTAGCCCGTTAGGGATTCATCATGGCAGGCACAGTCGTAGGCGATGGTTTGTTGATTGAGGGGGAAATGATCACGGAAGAGGAGCTGCTCGTGCACGGAACCATTCGCGGCAAGCTGAGGGCCACGGAGGTGGTTTCGATTGCTGCCACGGGCCTGGTGGAGGCGGATGTCGTGGGCACAGAATTCAATATTGCAGGCCAGCTCACGGGTGACATCACGGCGACGGAGCGCGTCGATCTCCAGGCTGGCGGCAAGTTGATTGGCGATGTCAAATCGGCACGCCTCACCATCGCGGATGGTGCAACGTTCAAGGGCGCTGTGGATATGGGAGTCTGACGGTGGCGGTAACTTCGTTGACGGTGATCGGAGCGGACACGCTCGTGCGTGGCGACATTCAGTCGTCGCAGGCGCTCGAAATTGTGGGGCGCGTTGAGGGCAACGTGAGCTCCGAGGGAGAAATCGCGATCGCTGAAACTGGCTCAGTATTGGGCTCGGTGAGTGGCAGTCGGGTGGTTGTTTCCGGGGCGGTTGAGGGAAATCTGAAGGGCTCTGAGTTGGTGGCGGTCGAAGCGCGGGGCCGTGTGGTGGGTGATCTGATCGCACCTAGCGTGAGTGTGGCCGTGGGCGCTTGGGTTCGTGGAGAAGTGCGCACCGCCGGAGAAACCTCGCTCACCTCACGGCGTGGAGCCACGCCCAAAGCTCGTGCTGGTAGCAGTGAATCTGCTCTGGCGACAGCGGTGCCGATGGTTTCCGAGTTGCGCTCGAAGTCGGTTCGGCCGCCCGTGGATCCGCTCGATCAGGAGGTGGTCACCCCTCGGCGCCCCACGCCCATCGTTCCTGCAGCCTATCGTGACCACGACGAGTCGACGGAAACGCCGCGCCCGAGTGCGGGCCGTCAGCGCCCACCACCGCCCCAACTGCCAGCGCTTGGAAAGGGCGTCAAAGCCAAAAAGAAAGGGAAGAAATAATGGCCTCGCGAGATCGTCTGATTCAATTGCTAAGGGAGCTCAGCTTCGAACGTCGGCGGGTGAAGCTTGCTTCAGGGCGCGAGAGCGACTTCTTTATCGATTGCAAGCAAACGATTCTGACAGCTGAAGGCCACGCGCTCGTTGGCGAGCTCATGTATGGGCTGCTCAGCGAGTTGCCCGCATGCGATGCCGTGGCGGGAGTCGAGCTCGGTGGTTGCCCGCTCGCCAGTGCTGTCTCTTTGGTGAGCTTTCAAAAAGGCAAACCATTGAATGCGTTCTACGTGCGCAAGCAGCAGAAAGATCACGGCACCGCCAAGCTCGTGGAGGGTGATAAATCCGCTCGCCCCGGCATGCGCGTGGCCCTGTTAGAAGACGTGGTCACCACCGGCGGTTCCAGTCTGAAAGCTGTGGAGACGTTGAAGGCGGCCGGGATCGAGGTCGTGGGAATTATAGCCTTAGTGGATCGGTTGGAAGGTGGAGCGGAGAACATCCGGGCGGCAGGGATCCCCTTGGTCGCATTGGCCACGCAGCGCGATTTCATGGGAGATTGAGCGCTTCTCGCGCTAGGTCAACGCGGAAAGGGCCGGTTTGCTCTGCGGGTAGACTCTCCTTGACTTTGACTCCGTCGTTCGCGTTTCCCGCACCGTTAGACCCAGGCCAGGGACCTTTCCCCGCTGGAATCGGCGCCTTTGCGTCGCACGGGGTACGTCGAGAAACGGTGCCAGGAGTTCGCGTGCTATCCTCAGCCCGCCTCCGTCGCCCTAGTCGCACTCGGCAGGCCCTTTGGCAGATCCTCATGTCCTCCCCGTTGCCGTCAGCTAATGTAGGTCTGAAAGCAGAAGTGTCTGCCGGCGAGCGTGTGCGGTCGGACGTGGAGGGCGAGCCTGAGACCTCTGGAGTGCAGGCAGTTGTGTCCGGGGATGAAAGCCTGGTGGCGCGTTTGCAAGCTGGCGAGCTCCGCGCAGCTGGCGAGCTGTATGAACGCTATAGCACGCACGTGCATCGGATCTTGTTACACACGCTGGGAGCCGAACGCGAAGTAGCGGATTTGCTGCACGATGTCTTCGTTGCGGCGATTGAAGGGATCTCGGGGCTCAAGAATCCAGCCGCTTTGAAAGGCTGGCTCACGAGCATCGCGGTGTTCAGTGCGCGTGGTTTCATTAAGCGCCGTCGCCGCCGCTCGCTGTTGGGATTTTTCAGTCCCGAGGATGTGCCAGTGCCCGCACGTGAGCCTTCCCCGCAGGTGAGCGCTGCGCTGCACGCGGCATTCAGAGTCCTTGAACGCTTGCCAACCGATGAGCGCATTGCATTCTCGCTTCGGTATATCGAGGGCCTGTCCGTGAAGGAGGTCGCTGAAGCCTGCGGTGCTCCAGTGGCCACCGTGAAGCATCGGATCACGCGCGCCCAGCAGCGCTTTTTCAGATATTCCAAACGCGAAACGCTTCTCGGCGATTGGCTCAAGGAGGGCGCATGAGCGACGCCAAGTTTCCGTCCGAGGCCATTTTTGAGCGTTTAGGGTGTGATCTCCAGAATGAGCTCGGAAGTTGGGCGGCTTCGCAGAGCCAGGTGGCTCGAGCGGGTGCGCGCCTCACGCGCGAGGGATTCAAGCGCCAAGCGGCGCAGCGGCGTTCGCGAAGCTGGCTCTTCGTGCCCGGTGGGCTTGGCCTGGCGCTTGCGGCATTAGCGTTGTTCTTCGCCTTCCCGGGTCCGCTGACGTACACCCTGAACGGGAAGCCTGCGTCGGATTCCGGAATGCAAGCTCAGTCGGGCCATGGGGCGGAGCTAGTCTTCTCCGATGGCAGTAAGGTGATCGCCCAGCCGGGAACGCGCTGCTCGGTGGTCGACGTGACGCCGAACGGGGCTCGGGTCGATATTCAACACGGTTCCATCGAAGCGGCGATTCAGCACCGGGAGCACACGGCCTGGAGCGTGAGCGCGGGCCCGTTCAAGGTTGCGGTTACTGGTACTCGCTTCTCGGTGACTTGGGACGAAGTGACGGCCAAGATGTCGGTGCAGCTGCACGAAGGGAGTGTCACGGTCTCGGGGCGCTGCATGGGGGAGCGCAAGCTGAAGTCCGGTGAGGAGCTGGCCGTCAGCTGTGGAGGCCAAAAGGCACTGTTGCAGCCAACGGAAGCAGCCGTTTTGCCTGCTCGGCCCAGCCTTCCGTCAACAACAGTTGCCAAGGCTGACCCCGAAACGATCACGCCCTTATCGTACGAGAAGAAGGCTGCGCCGAAGGCGGCGGATAGCCTGCGAGATGAGTTGAATTCATTGGCCGAGGTGCGGCGAGAACTCGCGAGCAATCCCGCGCGCGCTCTGCAGCTTGCCGACGCGAGCCGAGCCAAATATCCTGCTGGCGCCCTGGCCGAAGAGCGGGAGGCTTTGGCGCTGTTCGCCCTGGATCGCCTGGGGCATCGCGGTGAGTTCCGAACGCGCGGTGCGCGCTTCCTCGCGAAGTATCCTCTGGGGCCCTTTAGCGCTAAGGTACGTGGCATTCTTGAGCATGTCGCGGAGCCTCCTCGGTAAGTTGTTCTCTCATGCGGCAGATTTGGCCGCATGAAGCGGTTGAGTATGAGCCTTGGAACGGCGTTCCTTTTAGGCAGTTTGTCCGCCCGAGCCGAAGTTCCTGGGGTCTCCCCGGCGGGCAGCCCGAGTGATGCCGATCTCGAGACCAAGTCGGTAGCGAGTGCGCTCACCATCCGTTACGAAGGCGCCTGCGTCGAAGCGCTCGAGGTGGCGGCGCGCGTACGGCGTTGGTTGCGCAAAGACGTGGTGGATCGGCGGCTTTCAATCGTGGTCGAAGGGGGAGACACCGCGAAAGGTCGAGCTCTATCGTTCGTGGTTTTCTCGAACGGCGAGATGGTGGCCGTGCGCCGCTTTGGTGCTCTTCTGGGAGAGTGCGATTCGGTCCTGGATGTGTTGAGCTTTTCCATAGCCGTTTCGATCGATGCGAGTGTGAGCGAGCGTGCCGCAGCCAACGAAGCTGAGCCCGAGGTGGCACCCGCAGTGACGGAAAAGAGCAGCGCCGCGCCCGCGCAAAAAAAACCAACGAGCGTGTTACCAGCCACTTCGCTGGCCAAACCAGCCAAGGTTTCCACTACCCGCAGCCAAGCCAGCGCGGCTCCGCTTCCGAAAGGCTCCTTAACGGCCGCAGCGTTTGGCGCGTTTGGCATGTTGCCGTCGCGTTCGCTGGGCGCCCAGGTTATGGCTCGGATCTGGCTGAAAAATAGCCTCGCGCCGGGGCTTGGCTTGATTGCCACGAGTCCGCACACGTTTGCCGTGGGGAGCGCCGGTGCCAGCGCATCGCTCTTGGCCGCGCGCGCAGACGTGCAGACGCTGTGGGAGCTCGGTCCGCTCCAGGCTGGGCTCGGCCTCGGGCTCTTGGCGGGCTCCGCAGAGGTTGCTGGCCTCGATCTGGTGCGGGCCAAGAGCGTCGCCTTTCTTTGGTCAGCGGTGGAAGCGCGTGGAGTGCTAGAGTTGCCTGTGAGTTCGTATCTGGCGCTGCATTCGGGAGTGGGTGGGTGCGTGGCACTGACGCGGCCCGTGCTCGACGTGACAGCTCCAGATGGGAAAGTTGCCGTGAGTCGAATTTTCCCAGGCTTTGGGATTAACGTAGGATTGGGGTTAACCGCAACCCTGCGCTAGAACGCCATGCGTCGCTTTTTCAATCAGCTCACATTGTGCTTTTCGTTGGCTGCGCTCCAGTGCATGCAACATGCGTCGATAGGTGAGTCCCCGCCTGAAGCCTCGGCTAGCGCGGTTCCCATGCCGCCACCGCTCCACGGCTTAAAAGGTGAGTACTTCAAGTCCTTGGATTGGACAGGCACGCCTGTCGCCGTCCGCATCGATCCCTTGCTCGACCTGAACTGGGAATTCGGGATGCCAGTGCTCGGCCTCCCGGAGGCATTTTCCGCGCGCTGGACGGGAGAAGTGGAGGCGCCCTTCGATGATACCTACACGGTAGTAGTCAGTTGCGATGATGGCTGCTGGCTGGTTCTTGATGGCGTGGCACTGCTTGACTATTTCAGCGAGGGTGCTTCGAGTTCGGTGGTGTTAACCAAAGGGCGACATTCGATTGAGGTGCGGTTGGTGAGTCACGCGGGCTATGCGAGAGTCAATGTTGTGTGGTCGAGTCCGCTCTTGCCAAAGGAAATCATTCCCAGCGCTCGGCTCTATCCGGCGCGCTGAGAAGCCGTGATCCAGCGGTAAGCCTTCGCTTTGATCGGTCAGTCGAAATTGCTCGATGTTGATGTGGTGGGGATCACACAAGTGGGTGTTGCTGCCCACCCGGCTGCCGCGAAGCGCGGCAGCCGCCCCTCCCCGGCATCGCCCCGTCGCTACCGGGTCGCTGCGGGATGGGCACGACCGGGGTCTGGTTGCGGGGCCGCGCTGCGGGAGAGCCAGGTGAGCTGCCCTTTTCGTTCCCTGGAAGATAGTAAGCATGCTTACTATCTTGTGTTCGACTTTGAGATAGAGG
>Ga0163147_10000783_pt1 | contig 50189 bp, 44 predicted proteins | sample OliLakLV19MP6G1_FD_148597 | JGI IMG/M metagenome (GOLD analysis project Ga0163147, IMG submission 148597) | Freshwater microbial mat bacterial communities from Lake Vanda, McMurdo Dry Valleys, Antarctica- Oligotrophic Lake LV.19.MP6.G1 | ecosystem: Environmental > Aquatic > Freshwater > Lake >... | reverse complement strand
CCCCTGCCCCCGCCCCGCGAGGGGGCGGGGGTTCAGATATGGTCCTCGTCGGCGCCATCGCCGGCGCGTTCGGTGTGCGCGGCGAGGTGCGGGTGCGGAGCTTTACGGCGGCGCCGGAGGGCGTTGTGTCGTATGGGCCGCTCTACGACGCCGAAGGGCGTCTGGTGATGACGCCGAAGCGCTGGCGCGAGATCAATGACGGCCTCGCCGTCACCGCGCCCGAGATCAAGGATCGCGATGCGGCGGAGGCGTTGAAGAGCACGGCTTTGCACGTGCCGCGCAGCGTGCTGCCGCCCGCAGAGGAAGACGAGTTCTACCACATCGACCTGATCGGCTGCCGCGTGGAGACGCTGGCGGGCGAAGCGGTGGGCGAGATTATCGCTGTGCAGGATTTCGGCGCGGGCGATCTGCTGGAAGTGCGCGCCGGCGGCAAGACGCTCTATTTCTCGTTCACAAAAGAAGTCGTGCCGCACGTGGACATCGCCGCGCGTCGCGTGGTCGTCGCCCCGCCGACCGAAACCGAAATCGTGACGGAATGAACTTCGCCGCCACCGTCCTCACGCTCTACCCCGAAGCCTTTCCCGGCGCGCTGGGCGTGTCGCTTCTCGGCAAGGCGCTGAGCGAGAAGCGCTGGTCTCTCGACACCGTGCAGATCCGCGATTTCGGCGACGGCCCGCACCACAAGGTCGATGACGCGCCCGCCGGCGGCGGCGCGGGCCTTGTGATGCGCCCGGACGTGGCGGCGGCGGCGATCGACAGCGTGGCGCTGAACAATCGCCCGCTTCTGTTTCCGAGCCCGCGCGGCAAACCCTTTACGCAGGCCATGGCGCGGGAGTGGGCCGCCGGCCCCGGCCTCGTGATCTTCTGCGGCCGCTTCGAGGGTCTCGACGAGCGCGTCATCGAAGCGCGCGGAATGACCGAGGTCTGCGTTGGAGATGCGGTGCTGATGGGCGGCGAGGTGGCGGCGCAGCTCATCCTGGAGGCCACCGTGCGGCTCCTGCCGGGCGTGCTCGGCAACGAGCAGTCGGCGCTGGAAGAAAGCTTTGAGGACGGCCTGCTTGAGCACCCGCAATACACAAAGCCCCGCATCTGGGAGGGTCGCGATACCCCGGAGGTCCTGCTGTCCGGGGATCACGCCAAGGTCGCGGCATGGCGGAAGGCGGAGCGCGTGCGGCTGACGCAGGCCCGGCGGCCGGACCTGCTGAAGGACTGACCCTCTCGCGCAAGCGGGAGAGGGGAATCCGAGACTGGACAAAACCGCCCCGCCCGCCTATACGCCCCGCTCTTTACGCACACTCTTTCGGAAGCGGCGGGGAAACCCGGCTCGCTCGCGTGGCACATGAACCTGATCCAGACCCTCGAAAAAGAAGAAGTCGCCCGCGTCACGGTCGGCAAGAAGATCCCCCACTTTTCCGCCGGCGACACGCTGCGCGTGAACGTGAAGATCAAGGAAGGCGAGCGCGAGCGGGTCCAGGCCTATGAAGGCGTCTGCATCGCGCGCTCGGGTTCGGACCTGAACGCGAGCTTCACCGTCCGCAAGATCTCCTTCGGCGAAGGCGTGGAGCGCGTGTTCCCGCTGTTCTCGCCGTCGCTGGATTCCATCGAGGTCGTGCGTCAGGGCAAGGTCCGCCGCGCGAAGCTGTATTACCTGCGCGATCGCCGCGGCAAATCGGCCCGCATCATCGAACGCAAGGGCGGCGCCCGTGGCGAAGGCTACGAAGGCGAAGCGGCTCCGGCGCCGGAAGAAACCGCCGCCGAGTAATCGGACCGGTTTTCGAGTTTTGCAGGGCCCCGGCGCAAGTCGGGGCCTTTGTGTTTTGGCCTTCCATTCCCTTCTCCCCCTCGCGGGAGAGTAAGGGTTCATCACCACATCCCCTGTCCGCCAACGCCCATCTGTGACAAACACCGCCCGTGACTGAAACGCTTTCCCCCGCACGCATCGACGAAGAGACCGTCGAGATCGTGACGCTCGGCTGCCGCCTGAACGTGGCGGAGAGCGACGCGATGCGCACGCATGCGAGCGACGCCGGGCTTTCGGACGCCGTCATCTTCAACACCTGCGCCGTGACTGCGGAAGCCGTGCGTCAGGCGCGCCAAGCGATCCGGCGCGCGCGCCGCGAGCGGCCTGACGCCACGATCATTGTCACCGGCTGCGCTGCGCAGATCGACCCCGCATCGTTCGCGAACATGCCGGAAGTCGATCGCGTGATCGGCAATACCGAGAAGATGTCGCCCGCCGCCTTCGCACCCGACCTCGGCGCGCGCGTGCTGGTGGCCGACATCATGACGGTGCGCGAGACCGCGCCGCATCTGGCGGACGGCTTTTCCTCGCGCACGCGCGCCTATGTGCAGGTGCAGAACGGCTGCGATCACCGCTGCACCTTCTGCATCATCCCCTATGGTCGCGGAAATTCGCGCAGCGTGCCTGCCGGGGCCGTGATCGAGCAGATCAACGCCCTCGTCGCGCGCGGCTGCCCGGAAGTGGTGCTGACGGGCGTCGATCTCACATCGTGGGGGTCGGACCTGCCAGGGACGCCGCAGCTGGGCAACCTCGTCGCGCGCATCCTCAAGCTCGTGCCGGATCTGCCGATGCTGCGCCTCTCGTCGCTCGACGTGATCGAGATGGACGAGGCGCTCTTCGACCTCGTCACCAGCGAGCCGCGCATCGCGCCGCACCTGCATCTCTCGCTGCAGCACGGCCACGACATGATCCTGAAGCGCATGAAGCGCCGCCACGGTCGCGACCAGTCGATCGACCTCTGCACGCGGCTGAAGGCGGCGCGGCCGGAAATGGCGCTCGGCGCCGATTTCATCGCCGGCTTCCCGACCGAAACCGAAGAGCACTTCCAGGGCACGCTCGATCTCGTGGCGGACTGCGATCTCTCCTATCTGCACGTCTTCCCGTTCAGCCCGCGCGAAGGCACGCCCGCCGCGCGCATGCCGCAACTGCCGCGTCCGCTGATCAAGGCGCGCGCGGCGCGGCTGCGGGATGTGGGCGCGCAGGTGCTCGCGCGCCATCTCGATCGCTGGGTTGGTCAGGACGTGACGGCGCTCGTCGAGGAAGACGGCAGCGCGCGCCTTTCCGACTTCACGCGCGTGCGCCTAGCCGTTGGCGATGACCGGGCGGGTGACTACATCCGCGTCCGCGCCCACGGGCATGACGGCGAAGCATTGATCGGCGCGGTTCTCTGATGGGCGGCTTTCTAGGGTTCGGAAAGAAGAAGGACGCAGCGCCCGAAGCGCCGCAGCCGGAGAAGAAGGATTTCTTCGGCCGGCTGTTCGACGGGCTGTCGAAGTCCTCCGCAAAGCTCACCGACGACGTCACCGGCGTCTTCACCAAGAAGCTGCTCGACCAGCAGACGCTCGACGATCTCGAAGAAATGCTGATCCGCGCCGACATGGGCCCGCAGGCAGCGGCGAAGATCACCGGCATGATCGCCAAGGATCGCTTCAACCGCGAGATGGGCGACAACGAAGTGCGCCTCGCGCTGGCCGACGCCGTCACCGAAGTGATGAAGCCGCGCGAGCGTCCCCTCGATCTCACCGACAGCGTGCGGCCGCGCGTGGTGCTGGTGGTCGGCGTGAACGGCTCAGGCAAGACGACGACGATCGGCAAGCTGTGCTGGCTCTTGTCGCAGAGCGGCGCGAAGGTCGTGGTCGGCGCGGCGGATACGTTCCGTGCAGCGGCCATCGAACAGCTCGGCGTGTGGGCGGAGCGCTCGGGCGCGACGTTCGTCGCCAAGGGTCAGGGCGCCGATGCGGCGGGCGTTGCGTATGAGGCGGCGGCGCTCGGCAAGGCGCAAGGCGCCGATGTGGTGCTGATCGACACCGCCGGCCGCTTGCAGAACCGCGCGGAGCTGATGGGCGAACTCGACAAGATCATGCGCGCGATCCGCAAGGTGGACGACGACTTCCCGCACGAGACGCTTCTGGTGCTCGACGCCACCGTCGGCCAGAACGCGCTCTCGCAACTGGAAGCATTCCGCACCACGGCCGACATCACAGGCCTCGTGATGACCAAGCTCGACGGCACGGCGAAAGGCGGCGTGCTCGTCGCGATCGCCGATCTGCACGCGCTACCCATCCACTTCATCGGCGTTGGTGAGAGCGCCGAAGACCTCCAGCCCTTCAATGCCGCCGCCTACGGGCGTGCGCTTGCGGGCGTGAAAAGCTAGAGACCATGCTGCAGTTTGAAGATCTCACCTACCGCATCGGCGGCCGGCCCCTGTTCGACGGCGCGAGCGCCTTCATCGCCGACGGCTGGAAAGTCGGCCTGATCGGGCGCAACGGCACGGGTAAGTCGACCTTGCTGCGCCTGATCCGCGAGGAAGCAGGCAAAGGCGACGGCTCGATCCGCATCAAGCGCGGCGCACGCATGGGTTTCGTCGCGCAGGAAGTCGCCGCGACCGACGAGCCGCTGCTGGAAGTGGTGCTGGCGGCGGACGAGGAACGTCACGCACTGATGCAGGAGGCGGAAACCGCCACCGATCCGCACCGCATCGCCGAAATCCACATGCGCCTCTTCGACATCGATGCGCATTCGGCGGAAGCGCGCGCGGCGGAAATTCTCGTCGGCCTCGGCTTCGAGCAAGGCGATCTCACCCGCGCGACGCGCGAGTTCTCCGGCGGCTGGCGCATGCGCGCGGCGCTCGCGGGCGTGCTGTTCTCGACCCCGGACCTGTTGATCCTCGACGAGCCGACGAACTATCTCGATCTCGAAGGCGCCTCGTGGCTTGAGTCCTATCTGCGTAAGTATCCCAACACCGTCGTCGTGGTGAGCCACGACCGCGAAATGCTGAACCGTTCGGTGACGCACATTCTCGCGCTTGCGGATCTGAAACTCGAAATCCACCCCGGCGGCTACGACACCTATCTGCGCAAGCGCGCCGAGAAGGTTGCCAACCTCGCGTCGCAGAAGGTGAAGCAGGACGCCGAGCGCGAGCACCTGCAGAAATTCGTCGACCGCTTCCGCGCGACGGCGTCGAAGGCGCGCCAGGCGCAAAGTCGCATCAAGATGATCGAGAAGATGAAGGACATCAGCGTGCCGCTCGCGGACCGCGCGACGCCCTTCAAGTTCGAAGACCCGCAGGAACTCGCCGATCCGCTGCTGCAGCTGGAAGACGCCGATCTCGGCTATGTCGAGGGCGTGCCGGTTCTGCGCAACGTGAACTTCCGCCTCGATCACGACGATCGCATCGTCATCATCGGCCCGAATGGTCAGGGCAAGACGACGCTGGTGAAGTCGATCGGCGCGCGTCTCCAGTTACTGAAGGGCGCGCGACGCGCCTCGAAGGCGGTGAAGATCGGCTATTTCAGCCAGGATCAGCTCGACGAACTGCACGCGGGCGAAACACCGCTCGATCACATCCGCGATCTCGCGCCCAATCTCAGCCCCGCGCAGCATCGCAGCATCGCCGCGCAGATGGGCTTCGGGCACGAAAAGATCCAGACGCCCGTTGAGAAGCTCTCCGGCGGTGAGAAGGTGCGTCTGCTGCTTGGCCTGATGGCCTACACCAAGCCGCACGTGCTGATCCTCGACGAACCGACGAGCCACCTCGACATCGACAGCCGCGAAGCGCTGATCCACGCGCTCAACGACTACAACGGCGCGGTGCTGCTGATTACGCACGATGTCTATCTCGCGGAAGCGTGCGCGGATCGTCTGTGGCTCGTCCACAACGGGCGCGCCAAGCAATACGACGGCGATCTCTCGGACTATCGCGCGCTGGTGCTCAGCGCCGATCGCCCTGCAACGAGCGGCGCGGCGAAGGGCCAGTCGACGAAGCCGCTGTCTGCAGCGGCGGAAGACGCCGCCAAGAAGCCGTCGCTCAGCACGCTCAAGCACAAGGTCGCCGAGTTCGAGAAGGAAATGGACACGTTCCAGCGCGACATCTCGCGCATCGACGTCGCCATCGCAGCCCCCGGCCTCTTCGAACGCGATCCCGCCCGCGGCGCGGCGCTTAGCAAGGATCGCGCGGCGCTGACGCAGCATCTGCAGCAGGCCGAGGAACGCTGGCTCGAGGCGAGCGAAGCGCTTGATGCGGCGAAGAAGGCCGGCCCGTGAGCGAGACACCCGCGCCGCCCGTCATCTATGTCGATGCGGACGCGTGCCCGGTGAAGGAAGAGATTCGCGGTGCTGACCGGCGCCGTGTGCCGCGCAAGCAAGCGCAGCTTGATTGTGTGGTGCGCGGTGTCCGGTCAAGTACCTTGTTCTGGCGCAAAGCGCCGGGACAAGGTACTTGACGAAGTCAGCACCGCGATTCTCGGCGACGCAGTCGCCGAGAACGTTTGAATTGAGCGGGCTCGCGCGGCTTTTCGCGCGAGGTCCGCTCGAATGATGGGTTGGGCATCTATTTTTTGGGCCGATACTCGTTTTGGTCGAAACTGCTAACGTCAAAGTCAAACACCGGAGCGCCTTGCTGGTAAATGTTTGCAGCGATCCGCACCCTTTTTGCCTTAAGCACTTTTCCCATGAATCTGTCGTAGTTGCGGATAAAAATAGTCTCGGTGCTGTTGTCAGCAGCACCGCCCGCTGAGTAGTTTGTAGGCGGCTCATCGTCGAACCGAACAAGCACAGTGCAGTCTTCATAGGAGTGACAAAGTATTTGACCTTTCTCAATGCGGAATATGACGTCTTTGCCATGGCGTGGGTGGATTCTCAGCAATAGCGTCGCATGCTGCATTCCAGAGTAAGGGAAGTCAAAATTCACCGTATTTGAACTTGCAACCATAGCCTGATGGATGACGCCTTTACCCATCGAATCGTCGCTGTGGTCGTAAAACCATTGGGAACCAGGCAAGGGTGGCGCTGGTGTCGAGACAGTTTGAGCACCGGATGCGGAGGATGTACTTGTTGGCGTTGACGACGTTCCGCTTTTAGTGCCCGAAGAAAAGATACTCGAAAAGGTGGAGATAATCACTGCTCCAAGAATAACGACTCCAATGAGTGTACCGCAGCCCATTGGCTTGGCTGCAACGCGTGCGCCGCACTTAGGACAGGCTTCTGCCTTTGAGCTTACTTCAGTTCCGCATTCCTTGCATTTAATGAGCGCCATCGCCTTTTTCTCCTTTCATTACTCGTGGGACCCAAGATGCCCAATCGCGGTGCTGACCGGCGCCGTGTGCCGCGCAAGGAAGCGCAGCTTGATTGTGTGGTGCGCGGTGTCCGGTCAAGTACCTTGTTCTGGCGCAAAGCGCCGGGACAAGGTACTTGACGAAGTCAGCACCGCGATTCTCGGCGACGCAGTCGCCGAGAACTATCGCGTGGCGCTCAGATGCGCGCTGCCGGTGTTCGTCGTCGCCAATAGCTTCATGCGCGTGCCGCAGCATCCGCTCATCAAGATCAATGTCGTCGACGCAGGGCCTGACGTCGCCGACGACTGGATCGCCGAACGCGCCGTCGCGGGCGACATCGTCGTCACCAACGACATCCCGCTCGCCGCGCGTTGTCTCGAACACAACGCCGAAGTGCTGGCGCCGACGGGCAAGCCCTTCACGACCGCCTCCATCGGCGCGGCGCTCGCACAGCGGGAACTGATGGAGCACCTGCGCTCCTTCGGTGAAGGCCAGGGCGGTCCAAGGCCCTTCTCGCAGCAGGACCGGTCGCGGTTCCTTTCCGCGCTCGACGCCGCCGTGACGCGCGCGCGCCGGACGAAGGGTGCAGCCTGAGGGCTGGTCCGCAGCGGGCCCTTCGTCGTATGCCAGCGGTATGAGTGAAACAGCCACCCCCAAAGCCGATGCCGCCGCCAAGCGCGGGGCAGGTCAGATATTCGTCGATCTCGGCCCGGTCATCATCTTCATGCTGACCTACAACTTCGCCCGCGGCCGTGTGCCCGAGGGGGAGGAAATCTACCTTGCGACGACGGTCTTCCTCGTCGCGACCGCCGTCGCGCTGGCTTACGCGTGGTTCAAACAGAAACGCCTGCCGCCGATGCTGATCGTGACGGGCGTAATCGTCGGCGTGTTCGGCGGACTGACGCTCGCGCTGCGCGACCCGGTGTTCATCAAGATGAAGCCGACCATCGTGAACCTGCTCTACGCGGGCCTGATTCTCGGCGGCCTCGCGGTGAAGCAGAACGTGTGGAAGATGCTCTTCCAGAGCGCCTTTCCCGCATTGCCCGAAAAAGTCTGGACCAAGTTCGCACTGCGCTGGGGCCTCTTCTTCATCTTCCTCGCCGGACTCAATGAGTTCATCTGGCGCACGCAGTCGGAAGCGTTCTGGGCCAACTTCAAGGTTTTCGGCGTGATGCCGCTGACCTTCCTGTTCATGCTCGCGAACATGCCGCTCCTGATGAAGCATATGCCGAAGGACGAGGAAGCTTCCTAGCGGTAGACGCCGCCGGGCGGGTTCGCAAACGGCGCAGTCGCTGTGCCGTCGCGCCATCGCGCAAAATGCTCAAGCGCCCACTTGACCGACGGAAACGCGATCTCGCTCCACGGGATCTCGTCCCATGTCAGCAACGCGACCTCTGTGCTCTCCGGCCCCGGCGCGATGACGGGATCAACGAGACGCGCGCGATACATGAGCTGCACCTGGCTGATGCGCGGCACGGAATAGCAGGCGAGCAGGCCCTCGATCTCGATATGCGCGCAGGCTTCCTCCATCGCCTCGCGCGCAGCGCCCTCCTCTGCGGTCTCGGCTTCTTCCATGAAGCCCGCCGGCAGCGTCCAGAAGCCCTTCCGGGGCTCGATGGCACGGCGGCAGAAGAGGATGCGATCCTCCCAGGTGACGACGGAGCCCACCACGATCTTCGGGTTCACGTAGTTGATGAAGCCGCAGGTATCGCAGACATCGCGCAGGCGATCCTCACCGTCGGGTATGCGCTGGACGAATGCGGGCGTGTCGGACATGACAGAACTGTGACCCGGACACACTCCAGCGTCAAAGTGTCGGCGGGAATTAGGCTGTTGTGGTGAGCGGAAAATCCTCTTGATACGCTGTCGGCCAATGGGCCGCGGGCTGGCGGCGCGAGGGACCGGGGCCGATGAGCGAGACCGAAGTACCGCCGGCGTTCAAGCTCGCGCGCTCGCCCGGCCATCTCCTGCACCGTGCGCAGCAGCGCGCCGAAGAGGTCTTCGCGGCCTCGCTCGGCGATGACAACGTCACACTGCGCCAGTTCGCCGTGCTCGCCGCCGTCTCTGAAAAATCGGGCCGCACACAGACCGAGCTGGTGCGCATCACCGGCATCGACCGCTCGACGCTCGCCGACATGATGGACCGTCTGGAAAAGAAGGGTCTCGTCGCGCGAGAGAAATCCGACACCGACAAGCGCGCCAAGATCGTGCGTCTCACCGGCAAGGGTCGCACCCGCCTTGCGGAAGCTGCGCCCCATGCCGCAGCAGCGGACTCGGCAATTCTCGCGGCGCTGCCGAAGAACAAGCGCCGCTCTTTCCTTGGCACGCTGGAAGCGCTGGTGGTGGCCATCGACACGACCGCCGCCGAAGCGGAGGCGCGCGCCGCCATGAAGGACAAGCGCGGCAAGAAGGATCGCAAGGCAAAGCCAGTCAAGGACGAGCGGAAGAAGCTGAAGCGGTAGCGCGACGACGATTGCTCGTCGCCGCGCCACAAGTTTGTATCACGCCGCCTTCGCGAGGTTCCGCAGCACGTAGTGCAGGATCCCGCCGTTGCGGAAATAATCCAGCTCGTTTTCGGTATCGATGCGGCACATCACGGGCGCGCTCTTCGTCGAGCCGTCCGCCGCCTTGATCGACACGCTCATGCGCTGGCGCGGCTTGATCGTGGTGATGCCCGGAATGTCGACGATCTCGTCGCCGACAAGACCCAGCGATTGCCAAGTGACTCCGTCCTGCAGTTGCAGCGGCACCACGCCCATGCCGATGAGGTTGGAACGGTGGATGCGCTCGAAGCTCTCCGCGATCACCGCGCGCACGCCGAGAAGGCGCGTGCCCTTGGCAGCCCAGTCGCGCGACGAGCCGGTACCGTATTCCTTGCCCGCAAAGATCACCAGCGGGCGGCCCTCGCTGATGTACTTCATCGCGGCGTCGTAGATCGGCTGCACCGTCCCGTCCGGGAAGTGTTTCGTCACGCCGCCTTCGACGCCCGGCGTCATGTGGTTCTTGATGCGTATGTTTGCGAACGTGCCGCGCATCATGACTTCATGGTTCCCGCGGCGCGCGCCGTAGGAATTGAAATCGATCTTCGTGACACCGTGCGCCGTGAGGTAGTCCCCCGCCGGCGAGGCCGCCTTGATGTCGCCCGCGGGCGAGATGTGGTCGGTGGTGATGGAGTCGCCGAAGAGCGCGAGGATGCGCGCCTGGGCGATATCCGTCGGCGGCGTCGGCGTCATCGACATGGCTTCGAAATAGGGCGGATTCTGCACGTAGGTGCTCTTGGAATCCCAGCCATAGGTCTGACCCGTTCCGGTCTTGATGCCCTGCCAGTGGACGTCGCCCTTGAACACGTCGGCGTAGCGCGTGGCGAACATTTCCGGCGTGACGCTGGTGCGGATCGCCTCCGCAATTTCCTGCGGCGACGGCCAGATATCGGCGAGATAGACGGGCTTGCCGTCGCTGCCGATGCCGAGCGCGTCCTTCGTGATGTCGATGCTCATGTCGCCAGCGATGGCGTAGGCCACCACGAGCGGCGGCGAAGCCAGATAGTTCGCGCGCGTATCGGGGTTCACGCGGCCTTCGAAGTTGCGGTTGCCGGAAAGGACCGACGTCGCCACGAGATTGCCGCCCTTGATCGCCGCCGTGATTTCATCGGCGAGCGGGCCCGAGTTGCCGATGCAGGTCGTGCAGCCGTAGCCCACGAGGTTGAAACCGAGCGCATCGAGATCGGCCTGCACGCCAGCCTTCGCGAGATAGTCGGTGACCACCTGCGAGCCCGGCGCGAGCGAAGTCTTCACCCACGGCTTCGTGGTGAGACCCTTCTTGCGGGCGTTACGGGCGAGCAGCCCCGCGCCCAGCATCACACTCGGGTTCGATGTGTTGGTGCAGCTCGTGATCGCAGCGATCACGACGGAGCCGTGCTTCAGCGCAAAGTTGCGGCCCTCGACGGGCACAGTGTCGTCGGCCTTGTCCGCCGTGACGCCGAATTCCTTTTCGAGACCGCCCGTGAACGCGGCGGCGGCAGTCGCCAGCGGCACGCGGTCTTGCGGACGTTTCGGACCCGCGAGCGACGGCTCGACCGTTGTGAGATCGAGTTCGAGCGCGTCGGTGAAGATCGGTTCTGGCAGATCCGGGCGCCACATCATGTTCGCCTTCGCGTACGCTTCGACGAGCGCAACGCGATCGGCGGTGCGGCCCGACGTTTTCAGGAACGCGATGGTGTCGCCGTCGATCGGGAAAAAGCCGCAGGTCGCGCCGTATTCCGGCGCCATGTTGGCGATGGTCGCGCGATCTTCGAGCGACAGGGAGTCGAGACCGGGGCCGTAGAACTCCACGAACTTCCCGACCACGCCCTTCTTGCGCAGCATCTGCGTAACGGTGAGCACGAGATCGGTCGCCGTGGCGCCCGCCGGAATCTTGCCGTTCAGCTTGAAACCGATGACTTCGGGAATGAGCATCGAGATCGGCTGGCCGAGCATGGCCGCTTCCGCTTCGATGCCGCCCACACCCCAGCCGAGCACGGCGAGGCCGTTGATCATGGTCGTGTGGCTGTCGGTGCCGACGACGGTATCGGGATAGGCGACGGTGTCGGCGCCGTCCTTGGCGGTCCACACGGTCTGCGCGAGATATTCGAGGTTCACCTGGTGGCAGATGCCGGTGCCCGGCGGCACGACGCGGAAGTTGTCGAACGCCGACGCACCCCAGCGCAGGAACTGGTAACGCTCGAGATTGCGCTGGTATTCCACGTCGACGTTCTTGGCGAAGCTGTCGCCCTGGCCGAAATAATCCACCATCACCGAGTGGTCGATCACGAGATCGACGGGCACCAGTGGATTGACCTTCTTCGGATCGGCGCCGAGCTTCGTTGTCGCGTCACGCATGGCGGCGAGATCGACGACGGCGGGCACGCCGGTGAAATCCTGCATCAGCACGCGCGCGGGCGTGAAGCCGATCTCGTGTTCGACGCCGCCCTTGTTCGTCAGCCAGTTCGCGACGGCCTGGATGTCTTCCTTCTTGATCGCCCAGCCGTCTTCCTTCCGCAGAAGGTTTTCCAGCAGCACCTTCAGCGAAACCGGCAGACGCGAAATGTCGCCGAGACCGTTCTTCGAAGCCGCTTCGAGGGAGTAATAGACATAGGTTTTCCCGCCTGCGGTGAGTTCACGGCGGGATTTGAAACTGTCGACGCTGGTCATGAGCGATCGTCCTTCAAAAAGGGTTTGGGGATCGCAAGCGCGTCGGGGGGCGCCCCTTTGCCGGATTCGGACCGGCTGCGCGCGGCACACTGGAGATACGCCGCGTCGGGCATGGGTTCAATCGGGCGCCGCGCCTCACCGCGTCGAAAATCGCCATTTTTGCAAGCGTTTCGCAACTGACCACCGCGCGCGCCTTGACTCGGGATGACGGCGCAGCGGACGAGTGCGCCATGCGCGTCGATGTCGAAAGCCTCGCGATCGAGCGGGGCGGCCTGCGCCTCTTCGAGAACCTCTCCTTTTCCGCCGCCCCCGGCGTGCATGTGGCGCTGACCGGCGCGAACGGCACGGGCAAGACGAGCCTTTTAAGAGCGCTCGCGGGATTTCTGGCGCCGAGCGCCGGGCTGATTCGCTTTTCCGTCGAAGAGCCTGCCGCGCAAACGCACTTTCTCGGCCACCGCGACGGCCTCAAGGGCGCGCTTGAAGCGCGCGAACACGTCGCCTTCTGGCGCGATCTTCTCGGCGGGATAGGCAGGCCCCGCGACGTGCTGGCGCGCGTCGGCCTCTCTCATGTCGCCGACCTGCCGGCGCGCGCGCTGTCGGCCGGGCAGAGCCGCCGCTTGTCACTGGCGCGCCTTCTCATGGCCCACCGGCCCCTGTGGCTGCTCGACGAGCCTGCCGCCGGGCTCGACACCGCAGGCAAGGCGCTTCTCACCGATCTCATCGCTGCGCACCGGATGATGGGCGGCGTCGTGATCGCCGCCGTGCACGAACCGCTCGGCGCGCCGGACCTCGACGTGCGGCTCGGCGCATGACGATGTGGCGCACCGTTTCCGCGGTTTTCCGACGCGATCTCCGCCTGGCCTGGGCCGGCGGCGGCGCAGCCGCGCCGTTGGGTTTCTTCGCGTGCGCGACGACCCTCGTCCCGCTCGCCGTGGGGCCGGACCTCAAGACCCTCGCGCTCATCGGGCCACCGCTGCTCTGGGTGACGGTGGCGCTCGCGGCGCTGATGATCCTGGAGCGTCTCTTTCAGGCGGATCTCGAGGACGGCAGCCTCGATCAACTGCATCTCGTCGACGCGCCGCTGGAATTCATCGTCGCCGCGAAAGGTGCAGCGCTGTGGACGGCCATCGGCTTGCCGCTTGCGCTGGCGTCCCTGCCGGCGGCGCTCGCGCTGCAGACGCCGCCACACGCGACGATCCCGGTCGCCATCGGACTTCTGATCGGACTGGCGGCCTTTATCGGTTTCGGCCTGTTCGGCGCAGCGCTCGCCGCAGGCGTCCGGCGCGGCGGCGTGCTGATTGCGATCCTCGTCCTGCCCTTCTTCGCGCCGCCGATCATCTTCGGCGCGGCGGCTGCCTCCAAGGCCGCGAGCGAGGGGCTCGGCGCGCCCGGCTTCCTGCTGCTGTGCGGCTGCGCGCTGGCGGGCGTTGCCCTCGGCCCCATCGGCGCGGCGGCGGCGCTGCGCCAGCAGACGGGGTGACGCATTGCGTCCCTCCCGGACGCGTCTTACCCCTGCGCCCGTGTTTGCATGGTTCGCCAATCCCGACCGCTTCATGCGGCTGAGCGCGTGGGCGCTGCCGATCGCGGCGGCGATTGCGGTGCTCCTGTTCTCGATCGGCCTTCCGTGGTCGTTCCTGTTCGCGCCGGCGGATTTCCGTCAGGGCGAGAGCGTGCGGATCATGTTCATCCACGTGCCCGCCGCTTGGTGGGCGATGGGCATCTATGTGTTCATGGGCGTGGCCAGCCTCATGGGCCTCGTGTGGAAGCATGCGCTGGCGGACGTGGCGGCGCGCGCGGCGGCGCCCATCGGCGCGGCCTACGCGGCGCTCTGCCTCATCACCGGCTCCTTCTGGGGCGCGACCACGTGGGGCACGTGGTGGGAGTGGGACGCGCGGCTCACATCCATGCTCGTGCTGTTCCTCACCTATCTCGGCTACATCGCGCTCTGGGCGGCGATCGAGGATGAGCAGCGCGCGGCGCGGCTGACGGCCATCCTGTGCCTCGGCGGCCTGCTCAACATCCCGATCGTCCACTTCTCCGTCGACTGGTGGAACAGCCTGCATCAGCCCGCGAGCATCCTGCGCAGCGGCGGTTCGGCGATGGACGCGAGCATGATGCAGCCGCTGTTTCTCATGGCCTTCGCCTATCTCTTCGCCTTCATCGCATTGCTGTTCGCCGGCATGCGCACGCATGTGTATCGCCGCCGCGCACTGGCTGCGGCCCTGCGTCGGGCGCGCGCGACATGAACACCGCGCTCTCGGAGATGATGGGGAGCGAGCACTGGCCTTACATCTGGCCGTGTTACGTGCTGGCGATTGCGGTGTTTGCGGGACTCGCCGTGCGTGCGGCCATGAAGCTCGATCACTGGAAGAAGCGCGCACGCGATGACGGCTGATCGTCCCGCGTTCGGCAAACGGCTGTGGGCGTTCGCGCCGTTCCTTGCATTTGCGGGATTGCTTGCCTTGGCGTGGATCACGCTGGGCTCCGGCGGCGCCCGCAAGGATGCAGACAACGCGGGCCTCCTGGGACGCGCGGTTCCTGCGTATGCGCTGACGCCACTCACCGGCAATGCGCCCGTAGCGCCGGCGGCGTTCAAGGGACAGCGCTATGTCGTGAACTTCTTCGCGTCGTGGTGCGTGCCGTGCCGCTACGAACACCCGTGGCTCATGGACCTGAAGGCGCGCGGCGTCCCGATCGTCGGGGTCGCCTACAAGGACGCGCCGGAAAAGACATCCGCCTTCCTCGCGCGCGATGGCGACCCTTATGCCGCCGTGGGCCAAGACCCTGCGGGGCGCTTCGGTCTCGAACTCGGCATCGAGGGCGTGCCAGAGACGTTCGTCATCGACGATGACGGCACGATCATCGCGGTCCATCGCGGGCCTATCACCGAAGAGGTGATGCGCGACCGCATTCTGCCCGCCCTCGATGTGCGCTGAGCTCTACGGCGTCGGCGGGGTTGGCGCGGACGGCAGCGGTTGCTGGATCAAACTCGACAACGGCGGCGCAAGATCTTCGTAGTCGTCCCGTCGCAGCCCATAGGCCCACGGGGCGGCGCGCGCGTTGATCTTTGCGGCTTCCGATTCCCGCGCCGGATCTTCCGCGCGGGCGATGAGCTTTACCCAGTATTTGTCGTTCGGCTCGGCGAAGAGATCGGCCTCGATCAAGAGCCCGTCGAACGTGCGCGTGAACACGCGCGCCGCCGGGGCGCCGCCGATCGCCGCCGCCTGACGCACGTCGATCGGTTGCAGACGCGCGATGCCCGATGCAGCGGCGGAAATCGTCGCGGGCGCGACGACGTCGCGCGTATTGTTTGGCGGCGCGAGCGTGAAGCCGTCACTGTCCGTGGAGCGGGTGATGCCGTAGGCGCCGCCGACCGCGAACTGCAGGTCGGCGTTCTTGATGCGCGCGCGGTCGAGTTCGAACGGCACGAGATCGAGCCATTCGGCGGGATCGGTAAGCGACGGCAGATCGCCGCGCACCTGCCAAGTCTGCGCCTGATCGGGTTTGCGCAGGAAAAGCGCCCCGCCCGGTTCGGCGCCGATGATGAGGTCGGCGAAGCGCGCGCCGCGCGCGTCTTCCACCTGCACCAGCACGCCGGAACCGCCCTTGGTCGGATCGCCGAGACCGAGGCGATCGTGACGCTCCGGATCGCCAGTCATGGGCCGCAGATACGCGAGCGACTCCAGACCGCGCGTGAACTGTCCGAGGCGTTCGCGCCGCACCGGATAGGCGCCGCGATCCTTGAGCGCCCAGCCTTTCTCCGTGCGCAGGATTTCGTAGCGCGCATCCTTCGAGACGATGATGATGCGGCTGGCGTCCTTGGCCTTCTGTGAGAAGGCCGGGAGCACGAGGCCGGAGGCCGCTTGCGCGTCGCGCGAACGCGACTGGATGCCCACCGTGATGCCGGCGAGGGCTGCGACCGCAACCGCAAGGCCGACGATCCAGCTCGCGCGGCGGGCGCGCGCAGTTGCAAGTTCGGTGGTCATGCCGCGCCTCCCTTTGCGCCTGTTTCGGCCGCAAGATCGGCGAGCTTCACATCCGTCGTGCGGCGCTGACGCCGCAGCATCATGTAGATCCCGGCCGCGGCGACAAGGATCGGCGCGAGCCAGACGTTCAACAGGATCAACCAGCCTTCGAGCTTGTCGAGTTCGGTGCGATAGCCGCGTTCTACGGCGCGCAGCTGCTTGCGCACATCGAGGGTCTTTGCGCGGAACCGCTCGATCTGCGCGCGCTCCTCGCTGGTGAGTTCAGCGCCGAGATTGCCGGAGAAGAAGCCGGAGCCCTGCCCCTTGGCCTCGAGCGCACGCAGCTCCTGTTCGGTCTCCGCGAGTTCGGCCTGAAGCTGTTCCTGCGTCTCCACCATGCGCGCCTGCGCGTCGTTGCGGATGCCTTCCACCACGTCCATGCGCCGCAGGCTCGGCGCGCGCGAGCGAAGCGACACGAGCGCATCGCTGCCGCCGAGCTGGTCAATGGCGTTGAGCACGAGGGCCGCATTATCGAGCAGAGGCTGGCCCTGCTGGCCGTTGAGGTAGAAATTGTCGTCCAGCATGTCGACATCGCTGACGAGGATGATCGTCGCTTCGCCGCTGGATGCCGTGAGGTGCGCTTCGTTCGGCGGCGCGACAACTGTCGCGGGACGCGCGGCGAAGGCCGACGGCAGCTTTCCGGAAAGACGCAGCGCGATCGTTTCCTGCCGCGCCGCCGGTACATATTGCTGCAGCAACATTGCGGGATCCGGACGTGCGAGCGCCATGTCCGGCGGGATGCGCATGGTCTCGCCTGAGGTGCGTGCGAGCGGCGTGACGGTGACGCCCGGCGTCGTCGTCCATGTGAGCGCGCCGGGCGCGCCGACATTCATGCCACGCGCGAGGCTCGCGGTGACGAGGTCTTCGCGGCTGAGCTGCGCGGCCGGAATCTCGAAGAAGAGCGGCTGCGGCATCACGACGGGCTGGCCTGCGGGACCCATCGTCTGGATCGGCAGCGCATGCGCGCGGTCGATGACCGCCTCCTCGCTCATCGCCACGCCCCACTTCTGCAGGAACAGCGGCAGGCTGGAACGCGCCGACATGGGATCGGACGGCATGCCGAACGGCCCCGGCGCCTGCGCGGCCATGACGGCGGCGGGATCGAGCGCGATGAAGGCGCGGCCCTTGGTCATCAGGAACTGGTCGATGACATAGAGCTGCTGCTCGCTCAGCGCCCAAGGATGAATGATAGCGAGCAGATCGGTGTCGGGATCGATGCCGGTGAAGTCCGGCTGCAGCTTCTGCACGTCGGCGGTACGCACGAGTTCGTTCAGCAGATAGGGTTGGCCACCCTGACCGCCCGCTTCTTCGGTCGCCATGTCCGGCTCCCACGGGAGCGCGGTGATGAGCGCGATCTTCTTGCGCGCGGCGTTCTGCAATTCGGCGATGAGGCGCGTGAGTTCGTATTCAAGGAACGGCTCGCGGTCCCAGGCGAGTTGCGGGATCGCGACCTTCTCATCCACCGCATTGACGCCGGAGACGCCGAGATAGATCGGATCCGCGCCGCGTTCGATGTTGAGGGGCTCGATACCAGCGGCGACCGCGGCGTCCTCCGCTTCGGTGAAGCGCACAGGATCGACTTCGAGCACGCGCACCTTGCCGTTGGAGATGCGCGCATAGGATTGGAGAAGCTCCCGCACGCGCGACCCGTAGGTGCGGACTTGCGGATACTGGGCGGCGGCGTCACGCGAGTAGAAAAAGGTGAGCGTGATCGGCTCGTTGAGCTCCTTCAGCGTGCGCTTGGTGCCTTTCGAGAGCGAGTAGAGGCTGTTCTCCGTGAGATCGAGGCGCGCGGCGGAAAAGACGCTCGACACGAAGATGTTGCCGGCAAGGAAGATCACCGCGAGCGCGGCGAAGACGATCAGGGCGTAGCGACGGGCGGACATGCGATCAGCCTCCGCGCCGGGCGTCGACGGCGAGCATCGAGCCCGCAAGCGCCAGCGCAATCAGTGACAGGAAATAGACGAGAGAGCGCAGCTCGATCACGCCGCGCTGCGCGGCGTCAAAGTGCTGCAGGATGGAGAGCGAGCCGATGCCTTCCGCGATTCCGCCGCCGATGGCGCCTTTCAGGAAGTCGAGCACCAGCGGCAGTCCCGCCGCCGTCGCCACAAAGCACACCAGCACTGCGAGCACGAAGGCGACGACTTGCGTGGATGTCAGCGCCGACAACGCCGCGCCGATGGCGATATAGGCGCCGGCCATCAGGAAGCTCGCGAGATAGCCGACGAATATCGCCGCGTTGTCGGGATCGCCTAGATAGTTGACGGTGATCCATATCGGGAAGGTCAGCACCAGAGCGATGCCGGCGACGCTCCACGCGGCGAGAAATTTGCCGAGCACCAGCGACCATGTCGGCGCCGGCAGCGTCAGCAGAAGCTCGATGGCGCCGGAACGCGCTTCATCCGACCACAACCGCATGGCGATCGCCGGCATGAAGACGATGAAGAGCCACGGATGGAACGCGAAGAACGCAGCAAGGTCCGCGCGGCCCTGCTCGAAGAACCCGCCCACCTGGAAGGTGAAGGTGCCGACGGCGATGAGGAACACCGCGACGAACACGTAGGCGAGAGGCGTTGTCAGGTACGACAGGATTTCGCGGCGATAGACGGCGATGAGACTCTTCACAGCCCTTCCTCCCCGCCCGTGAGCGCGCGGAACGCCGCTTCGAGATCACCATGTTCGGCGACGAGATCGGCGGGCTTGGCGTCGATGACCATCTTGCCCTTGTTGATGACGATGGCGCGGGTGCAGACCGCCTCGACTTCCTCGAGGCTGTGCGTGGACAAGATCACGCCGCGCTCCGTGCCGAGACGCCGGATGAGATCGCGCACGGACTGGCGCTGGTTCGGATCGAGGCCGTCCGTCGGCTCGTCGAGGATGAGCAGCATCGGATCATGCACCAGTGCGGCGGCGAGGCCGACGCGACGGCGATAGCCCTTCGACAGCGTTTCGATCGGGCGACCGATGGCTTCGCCGAGTTGCGTGTCGTGCGCGGCGCGGATCACGGCGTGGCGGGCTGCATCCTTCGCCATGCCACGCGTTTCGGCGATGAAGCGCAGGAAGGTCCACGGCGTCATTTCACCGTAGAGCGGCGCGCCTTCCGGGAGATAGCCCACGCGCTCCTGCGCGCGGCGACGGTCCTGCGCGACATCGATGTTGAAGATCTTGGCCGTGCCGTCGTCAGGCTCAAGATAGCCGGCGATCATGCGCATGGTCGTGGTCTTGCCGGCGCCGTTGGGGCCGAGAAAGCCCACCACTTCGCCGACATCGATGGAAAAGGTGACGTCGTCGACGGCGACCCGGCGACCGAAACTTTTCCGCAAGCCTTCGACTTGCAGCAGCATGTCCGTTCCTTCGGAAATCGTTCAGGCGGCGGGGGTCTATCGTCAGTCGCGCGGGTTGTCATCCTTCGACATGGGCGCGCTCAGACCCGCAACGTGAGCCCACCGTCCACCGCCAGCCCCTGGCCCGTGACGAAGCCCCCGTCCTCCGACGCCAGAAACAATGCCGCGCGCGCCAGATCGATCGGTTCGCCGAGGCGTCGCAGTGCGGACTTCTTGGCCCAGATGTCGGCGACTTCGGGCCGTGACTCCCAAAGGGGGCCGGTCATGCCGGTGCGGATCGCGCCGGGCATGAGGTAGTTTGCAGTGATCCCGTACTTGCCGAGTTCCAGCGCGAAACTGCGCGTGATGCCGGCGACGCCGGCCTTGGCGGCGCAGTAGGCGGCGAGACCATAGTCGGTCCCCTCAGCCATGACCGAAGCGGTATTGATGACCCGGCCCGCCGCTGACTTCACCAAGTGCGGAATGGCCGCGCGCGTCAGCCGGAAGACCGAGCGCAGGTTCACCTCGACGACGCGGTCGAACGCTTCGTCCGTCATGTCCTTGGCGAGCGCGTTGTTGGAGATGCCGGCGTTGTTGAAGAGAATGTCGAGACCGCCGAGTTCTTCCACGGCGGCGGAGATGATGCGATCGGGCGCGTCCGCGGCGGAGATGTCGATCTCGAACGCCGTGACGCCCTTCGCCAAGGCGCCCTTGAACTTGCCGGGCAGATCAACGGCGAGAACTTTCGCGCCTTCAGATGCGAAGAGCGCTGCGCTCGCCTCGCCGATGCCGGATGCGGCGCCTGTGACGATCGCAGTGCGTGATGCAAGTCTACCGGCCATGGTCTTTTCCTCCGAGATCGTTTTCCGGAGGACATTCGCGCCCGCATGCGTCGCCGTCCACGCAGACGTTGCGGCAACCGTGCGCGAAAAACCACACTGTGGCGCACGCAACAAAAAACGCGCTCATTGCGCGTTGATGTCGGTCCGGATTCTCGGGAGAGTGAGTTGGTCGGCTGGCCAGAGATCAACACTGCTGATCAGGGGGCTGGGGGGGCTGATGGATCTGACCCGCAAGGCCATTCCCTGTCCAACCGACCGACGCTAAAGTCACCCGGATATGAGGCGCTTACAAGGCGACTCTTGGTAATGTTCGCCACGAGCGCGCGCACGCCTGTGAGTAAGCGCCCGTGTTCCGGGGGATAACGATCGTTGGGACCCACCAAGCCAACCGATGTTCTCGGCCAGCACGTCGTGCGGCGCATTTTCTTCGAGCGCCGTGAGCTGACGACCATTCTTTCCACCTACGGTCGCGGGGTCGCGCAGGGCGACTGGAAGGACTACGCGATGGACGCGCTGAGCGACCGGGCGCTCTTCTCGATCTACAAGCGCGCCAGTGAGGCCCCGCTCTACCAGATTGAAAAGAGACCGGATTTGGCGCGCAAGCAGGGTGCGTGGGCGATCCTTTCCGCGCAGGGCATCATCCTCAAACGCGGTCACGATCTCGACTCGCTGCTCAAGTTTTTCGACCGGAAGCGATTCGCGCTGGTGACGGACTGAGATGGCGCACGCGATTCGCACCGACTGCGTGATCGCCGCGCCGCCGGCGAAGGTCTGGGCGGTGCTGGCGGAGTTCGCTGCGTGGCCCGCATGGAATCCGCTGAATCTTGCGGCGCAAGGCGAGGCGAAAGTCGGCGCCCGCGTGCCGATGGTGTTTCGCGATCTGCCGAGCGGCAAACCGGGCGCGGTGATTCGCCAGACCGTGACGATCGTCGCCGCGGAGCCGGGCCGCGAACTGGCGTGGGCGGGGCACGTGCCCATCGTGTTCAAAGGTCGCCACGGCTTCCTGCTGACGGCGCAGGGCGAGGGTACGCATGTGTTGCATACCGAGGCGCTCTCCGGCCTCCTGCCCGCCACCTGGAGCGCGGCGAAGATCGAGCGCGACTTCGTCCCCGCCTACGAAGCTGTGAACCGGGCGCTGGCCGCCCGCGTCGCCGCCCTGCCCTGAGCTTCGTGACCCAAAAACAAAGCGCCCCGGTTTCCCGGGGCGCTCGATTTCGCGACTGCAACTTGGCGCAGATCGCCCACTTCTATCAGTCGCGCGACGAGATGAGCGACAGGATGAACTGGAAGAGGTTGATGAAGGTGATGTAGAGATCGAGCGCGCCGTAGGTCGTGGCGACCGCCATGCCGCGCGCTTCGCCTGCCACTTCGTAGTACATGTACTTCAGTTGCTGGGTCTTCCAGGCGGTGATCGCCGAGAAAATCAGGACACCCACGATCGAGATGATGAAGCTGAAGCCGGCGATGGCCGCGCCCGTGAAGGCCGCGAAGCCCATGTTCACCAGCGACGCGATGATCATCCCGAACACGCCCATGATCAGGAACGAGCCCCAACCGCTGAGGTCCTTCTTGGTGGTGTAGCCCCACAGGCTGAGTGCGCCGAATGCGGCCGACGTAATAAAGAACGCCTTGGCGATGTCCATCATGCCTTCAGGCCGCGCGCCGTAGCGCATCAGCGTCGCGCCGAGACCAAGGCCGATCAGGGAAACCACCGACCAGTACAGAAGGTTGGCGCCTGTCGGGGACGGGTTCTTCATGAAGAACATCGAGCCGAACAGCAGCGCCAGCGGGCCGAACATGACCACGAAGACCAGCGGCGTTCCGAAGATGAGCTGGTTCACCGCCGGCACAGTGGCCGCGATGTAGGCCAGCGCGCCTGACAACACGAGGCCGAGCGCCATCTTGTTGTAGACGCCCAGCATGAAGGACCGCAGCCCGGCATCGACCGCCATGTCGGCGCGGCCGACCGGGATGGAGCCCGCCTGTTGCCGCGAAAAGTCGTTCATCAGAATAACCTCCTAGGCCCCGCTGCGGCCCCCACAGACGGGAACCCGGGACGATGTGGGGAATATGGAGATCGTCGCCTTGGGCGGCAAGCGGTCCACGGTGCTCGCGCGCCCGTGATCACGAGGGATTGAGCGGCCCGTCAACACTCCGCAGGAGCGCCGCAGGACGTTCTTTCCCCCGGCAAGGGACAGTTCTAATGTGCCGCACACGATTCGAGAGGAAACCGGGTGGCTGACCCGCAAGACCCGAACGCTTCCGGCCCCGACCCGAAGGAAGCCGCCGCCCAGGACGCACCCCCAAGCGGGCCGGCGCCATCGGACAACGGTGACTGGCGGTTGGAAGAGCGTCAGCGGGGCGCCACCTTCGCGACCCTGCAGGGCATGGCCGCCAAGGGTTGGCGGACGTTTCTCCGGTACTTCCTCGCCTCCGGCGGGGTGTTGCGGGACTGCCTCAACTACGCGGGCAGGCTCACACAAGCGGGCTTTGCGGGTACAGGCCGATGGATACGCGACGGCGTCGTCGGCATCCTGAGCTGGCGGCCGGGCCGGGGTGAGAACCGCCCGGTCACCTGGCGGCGCGCCGCAATCTGGGCCGGCTGGAGCGCCGGGGCCATGACGGCGGTCGTCGTCGGCTTCCTCATGTTCATTTTCATGGGCATGCCGTCGACCGACGACCTGTGGGCGGCCAAGGAAAACCCTTCGATCACCATCCAGGACCGCTACGGACGCGTGCTGCTGCGCGAAGGCGCTCAGAACGCACCGCCCGTGAACATCGACGCCCTGCCCGCGCACGTCGGTCAGGCGATCGTCGCGATCGAGGACAAGCGCTTCTACGAACACATGGGCGTGGACCTTGAAGGCCTCACGCGCGCGGTGATGCAGAACGCCAAGCAGGGCCGCGTGGTCCAGGGCGGTTCGACGATCACGCAGCAGCTGGCGAAGAATCTCTTTCTCACCAACGAACGCACCATGCGCCGCAAGCTGCAGGAAGTGGCGATGGCGCTGTGGCTGGAGAGCAAGTTCAGCAAGAAGCAGATTCTCGCGCTCTATCTCAGCCGCGTCTATTTCGGCGCCAGCGCCTGGGGCGTCGAGGCCGCGTCGGAGCGCTACTTCGACAAGCCGGCCAAGGATCTTACGCTCGGCGAAGCCGCCCTGCTCGCGGGTCTGCTCAAGGCGCCGTCGCGCATGAATCCCGCCAACGAAGACACCGCCGCGAAGGCGCGCGCCCTCGTGGTGCTCAACGAGATGGTGGCGGAGAACTTCATCACCTCCGCGCAGCGCGATGCGGCGGCGGCTTCCAAGCTGCCGATCAACCGTCGCAATCCGGCGGGCAACCTCGGCTACTTCCGAGACTGGATCGACCCGACGCTCAACCGCATCATCGGCGAGCAGCGCGATGACTTCGTCATCGAGACGACGCTCGACCTTGAGGCGCAGCGTGCGGGGGAGGCTTCGCTCAACAAGACGCTCGACGAACAGGGCGCTGCCATGGGCGTCGCCCAGGGCGGTCTGATCTCGCTCGATGCGCAAGGCGGCGTGCGCGCGATGGTGGGCGGTCGCGGCTACACCGACAGCCAGTTCAACCGCACGACGCAGGCGCGTCGACAGCCGGGCTCGGCGTTCAAGTACTTCATCTACATGGCCGCGATGGAGCGGCCGAACTTCTCGCCATGGTCGGTGCGCGTCGACGCGCCGATCACGATCGGCGACTGGTCGCCCGGCAACTACGAGGACGAGTACTACGGCCCCGTAACGATGACGCAGGCCTTCGCGCGTTCGATGAACATGGTGGCGATCTCCGTCGCCAACGAAGTCGGCCACGACAACATCATCGACACCGCACGTCGCCTCGGCGTCCGCACCAAACTGCACAACTACCGCTCCCTCGCGCTCGGCGCGCAGGAGCTGCCGATGATCGAGATGGCGCAGGCCTATGGCGCCATGGCGAGCGGCGGTTTCCGCATCGAGCCGCACGGCGTTTCGCGCGTGAGCCGCGCGACGGGCAACGTGATCTGGTCGTGGCGGCCGACGAACGCCGAACGCGTGATCGACGATCGCACGCTGCGCTCGATGAACTTTCTGATGAACCGCGTCGTCGAAGGCGGCACGGGCACGCGTGCGCGCATCCAGGGTCGTCAGATCGGCGGCAAGACCGGCACGGGCAACGACTATCGCGATGCATGGTTCGTCGGCTTCACCTCGGGCATCACGACGGCGGTGTGGGTGGGCAACGACAACTACGCGGTGACGAAGAAGGTCACCGGTGGTTCGCTGCCCGCGAGCATTTGGCGCGACTACATGGTGGTGGCCCTGCGCGATGCGCCGCCAACGCCGCTCGCCATGCCGAACCAGGAAGACTACATCGCCGAGCCGCTGCCGGCGGACATGGCGGCGCATGATCCGAACGCGGTGGACGCCTCTGGCGCACCGTTGATTCCTGCGGGCGTGGAAAAAGAGCCTCCAACGGAAGGCCCGATGCTGGATGGCCCGGAAGGCTAGGTCCTAGCTGCGCGGCGCGATGGCGTGCAGCGCCGCGCCGTGCTTGCGCAGCCAGTCTTCCGCCGTGTCGTAGTCCGGGAACACCCGATTCACCTGTGCCCAGTAGCGGCGGGAATGATTGAGTTCGCGAAGGTGCGCGGTTTCGTGCGCGGCCAGATAGTCGAGGATCTGCGGCGGCGCGAGCACCACGCGCCACGAAAACGAGAGCGCGCCGTTCTCGGTGCATGAGCCCCACCGGCTCGTCGTGTCCTTCACCGTCAGCGTTTTCCACGAGACGCCCAGCACCTTGGCGTGCGCGGTCACGCGCGCGAGCAGATCCGTCTTGGCTTCGGCGACGAGGAAACGGCGCACACGCGCGGCGAACGCTTCCGCATCCGGCGCACCGGCGACGATGCGCGCGGGCTCCTCGCCACGGGCGGCGATGATGTGCGGCGTCACACGGCCCGGAACCATCACGAGGTGATGCGCCGCGCCGCGCAGCGGGATGATGGCGCCCGGCGCAATGTGAACGGTGCGCGGCAGCTTGTTGAGCTGCATGGCGATCCAGCCGGCGCGATCGATCGCGAAGGCCGCAGCCTTCGGCGCGAGACGCTGCGTCGGCGCCACCGCCACCGCTTCACGCCGCGCCGCGTCGAGTCGCAGACCGATCCGCTTGGCGCGCGGATTGACCACGACGCGCAGGGGCACGATGCGTCCGTCGAGCAGTTCGACGCTTTCGGGCAATTTCTTCGGCTGCGTGACGCGCGCGATGATCGCGCGCACGGCGCTTTTCTCCGCCACCTTCTTCGCAGGCTTTTTCGCAGGCTTTTTCACGGACGTCCCGGTCGGCTTTTTCTGCGGCGACTTGGCGGGACGTGCGGGCATGTGCTGACCCTAGGCTGCGTCGGCGTTCGCGCGCAACGATTTGCGCGAGCGCGACTGATGGGTGCGGATGAACTCCCGCATGCGCGGATAAATCTCGGTCTTGAAGCGGCGTCCATTGAACACGCCGTAATGGCCGACGCCCGCCTGCAGGTGGTCGATGCGCATCACCGAGGGGACATTTCCGCAGATGTCGTGCGCGGCCTGCGTCTGGCCGATGCCGGAGATGTCGTCGAACTCCCCTTCCACCGTCATTAGCGCCACGTTGCGGATTGCGCCGGGCTTCACCGGCTTGCCGTGGTGCATGAACAGGCCGCGCGGCAGCAGGTGTTCCTGGAATACGTCGCGGATTGTCTGGAGATAGAACTCTTCGGTGAGATCAAGCACCGAGAGATACTCGTCATAGAACTCGCGGTGCTTGTCGGTGCTGTCGTCATCGCCCTTGGTGAGGTTGTTGAAGAACTCCTTGTGCGCGTCGATGTGCTTGTTCCAGTTCATGCCCATGAAGGACGCTAGCTGCACGAACCCCGGATACACGCGTCGGAAAGCGCCCGGATAGAACATCGGCACCGTGTGGACCATGTTCTGTTCGAACCACGAGAACGGGCGCTCTTCGGCGAGCTTGTTCGGCACGGTCGGTGATTTCCGCGCATCGATGGGCGAGCCCATGATGGTCATCGTCGCCGGCAGCGCGGGATCGTTGGCCTCCGACATGAGCGCGATCGCTGCAAGCACAGCCGGCCCCGGCTGACACACCGCCGCCACGTGCGCGCCCGGTCCGATCGTGCGGATCATCTCAAGGATGTGATCGACGAAGTCGTTGAGATCGAAGCGCCCGGCGAACAGCGGCGCCATGCGCGCGTCCGTCCAGTCGGTGATGTAGACCTCGTGCTCCGGCAGAAAGGCTTCCACCGTGCCACGCAGCAAGGTCGCGTAGTGGCCCGACAGCGGCGCCACGATCAGCACGGCGGGATCCTTGCGGTCACCGCGCGCGCGCTTGAGCTGTTCGGCGTCGCGCTCGAAGTGGATGAGGTTGCACCAGGTGCTCGACCATACGCTCTTCGGCGTCACGTCCACCGCCACAGCGTTCACGCGCGTGGTCGGCAGGTTCCAGTCCGGTTTGCGGTAACGGCGGGTGACCGCTTCGAACACGTCCGTCGCGGCCGTGAACGAGCGGACGAGCTCGGTTTCGCCTGCCGGGTTGAAGGGTGAGCGCAGGAACGCCGCCTGCGCCATGGCGGCGGCCCTGACAGGCGCCACCGCGAGGTGCGTCATTTCATAGAAAGAATACAGCATCGGCCGAACCTGTCCGTGTTGCGCTGCACAATAGCCGGGCCATTGTTCATCATTAAGCAGGGTCCGTTGCAATCCCGTTAACCAGCAAAGCGCGGAACCCGACCCAAAACCGTTGGCGGCCATGAGCTAGCGTCAGTGAAACCCCAACGTCCCTGCCCCGGAAGCGGTTTCCCGCCCGGCGGGTCAAGTTCGCCGCGGCGCGGAATCAGCCCTTCGCGCCGGCCATCGCGGCGTCGAGGCAGGCGCTCATGTCGGCGGGGGTCATCTCGCTCGGGAAGATCGCGATCGGCTTCCAGGCCCGGTCCATGACGTAAAACAGCGAGGAGTGGTCGATGACGTAGCCGACCGCCGAACCCTGCTCTTCCCGCTTCTGGTGCAGCACCTTGAACGCCGCCGCCGCCGCATCGATCTGCGCCGGCGTGCCCGTCAGCCCCTTGAGCCCCTTGGGGAAGGCATCGCTGGAGACGTAGCGCGCGAGTATCTCGGTGGTGTCGCGCTCGGGATCGAGAGTGACGAGCGCCACGTTTACGTCCGGCGCCCCGCCCGATCGGGCGTCGAAGGCCGCGCGCAGGGTTTGCAGCGAAGTCGGGCAGATGTCGGGACAGTTCGCAAAGCCGAAGTAGAGCACCGTCGGACGATCCGCGAAGTCCGCTTCGGTGACGGCGCGGCCGGTCTGATCGACGAGGGAAATCGGCCCGCCTACGCGCTGGATGCCGCTCGTTGCGCACCGCGCCGGCGGCGCCTTCACGGCCGGCGCACACGCGACCGGAAAGACCGAGATGAGCGCTGCAATCGCCGCAGCTCGCAAGGACGAGGGTGACCATTTCATGCCGCGATCTAGTCGCTCCGGGGCGGTCAAGTCGACTGGCGCCTTGGTCGCGGGACCTCAGGTGAATTTTGAAGACACCCTGGCCGCCGCCGCGACCCATTCGTCCACCATGCCGTGCGAGGGCAGCCGCGTCCGCTTGGCGCTGCGGACGTTCCTCTTGGCCGCCGCGAGCCGACCTATCAGCCGCTCCGCGTCCGCGCCTCGCAAGTGGTCGATCGACTCGATCCCGGCGGCGAAGAGCAGGTTCAGATACCCCGGGCCAAGACTGGGCAGACACAGGAGTTCGATCTGCAGCACCCACTTCAAGAGCGCCGGCTCCTTCAGTCCGGTCGTTCGGGCCAACATGGCCCGCCCTTCCGGCGTCTCGCACTTCCGGAAGAGCTGGTCGCTGTTGGTGATCCCCTTCGCCGCCAGCGCTTCCCTGCAGGCGTCGTCGATCGTATCGAACTCATCGATCGCGCAACTCATTGGAACGTCCCCCTATGACGCCAAACCGACAGAATATTTGTCTTCCACAAGACACGCGCAAGCGGGGAACGCAGTAGTGTCGGGCTTCCTGGCAAACGCGATCGGCGGCGGCGGTGCGGCGGGACGCGTGCGTCTGCGCACGCTGGTTCTGCTCCGCTGGATGGCCGTAGCCGGGCAGACGGCGGCGCTCGTCTATGTGCGGTTCGGCCTCGGATTTGACGTGCCGCTGGCGGCTGGGCTCGGCGTCATCGCCGTCAGCGCGTGGGTGAACATCTTCCTGATGATCGCGCGGCCATCGCAGGGCGTGGTGCGCGACTGGGAGGCCGCCGCGCAGCTGGCGTACGACGTGCTGCAGCTTGCGGTGCTGCTGGCGCTGACGGGCGGCGTCGCGAACCCGTTCCTGCTGCTCTTTATCGCGCCAGTGGCCGTTTCGGCGATCGTGCTGCGACCGACGGTGACGATCGCGCTCGCCGGCCTCACCTATGTCTGCATCGGCGCACTGGCGCTCTGGCGCCTGCCCCTGCCGTGGATACCGGGTGAAAGCTATGAGCCGCCGTTGATCTACCAGTTCGGACTCGCGGCGGCGGTGCTGATCGGTCTCGGCTTCACCAGCGTCTATGCTTGGCGCGTCGCGGCGGAAGAGGAACGTCTGAGCGCGGCGCTCTCGGAAGTGCAGAACGTGCTCGCGCGCGAGCAGAAGATGTCGGCGCTGGGCGGTCTCGCGGCGGCAGCGGCGCATGAGCTCGGCACGCCGCTGGCGACGATCCATCTCGTCGCGAAGGAAATGGAGCGGGGCATGGCCGCAGATTCGCCGTTGCTCGAAGACGTGCAACTCCTCGTCTCGCAGAGCGAACGCTGCCGCGCGATCCTGAAGCAGCTCACCAATCGCAAGGATCAGGGCGACGCCGTGCACGAGCGGCTGTCGTTGCAGTCGTTGCTCGACGACGCCGCCGGACGCCACAGCGATCTCGGACGAACGGTCACCATCACAGTGGAGAGCGATGCGCCGGAGAGCGCCCGCGCGCCGGAAATCCGCCGTCTCCCGGAAATGATCCACGGCCTGGGCAATCTCATCGAGAACGCCGTCGGTTTCGCCGCCGAGAAAGTGGACGCGGCGGCGAAATGGACGCCGGACGAAATCACCATCGTCATCCGCGACGACGGACCGGGTTTCCCGCCACAGGTGCTTGCCCGGCTCGGCGAACCCTATGTGAGCGAACGCGCGTCGGGCGATCGGGGCGGCGGCCTGGGCCTGGGCTTTTTCATCGCGAAAACGCTGCTCGAACGGACGGGCGCGCGGATCGAGGCCAACAACCGCACCCTGCCTCGCACCGGCGCGGTGGTCCGCGCCACCTGGTCGCGCGCGGCCATCGAGGCGCCGCCGATGATGGGCGCTTGACCCGGCCGGGGTAACGGTTGGTTCGCTGCGGCGAAGTGTGGCAGTTTGCTTTCAGAGATTTAACGCCAGATCACAGACAACAAGATCAGAAGCACCATGAACACCACCCCCATCGAGTTCCCCGGCGAGAAGACGCTTCTCGTCCTCGACGACGACGCCCCTTTCCGCACACGCCTCGCGCGCGCGCTCGAAGGTCGCGGCTTTGAAGTCACCGCCGTCGGGAGCGTCAACGAAGCCATCGAAATCGCGCGCCAGAAGCCGCCGCAGTACGCGGTGCTCGATCTGCGTCTGGAAGACGGCACGGGCCTGTCTGTCGTCGAGGAGCTTCACCGCCGCCGTGCGGACTGCAAGGTCGTCATGCTGACCGGCTACGGCAACATCGCGACGGCCGTCGCTGCGGTGAAGGCCGGCGCGCTCGACTATCTCGCCAAGCCAGCCGATCCCGACGATGTCGTGAAGGCGCTGCTCGCGCTGCCGAACGACAAGCCCGCCCCGCCGGAAAATCCGATGAGCGCCGACCGTGTGCGCTGGGAGCACATCCAGCGCGTGTACGAACTGTGCGGGCACAATGTCAGCGAAACCGCGCGCCGCCTGAACATGCACCGCCGCACGCTGCAGCGGATTCTGGCGAAGCGCGCGCCGCGGTGACGAAGAGGCCTTCCGCCTTCGTCGAGCGCACATTCGAACTCGATGGAAAGCCGATCGTTCACTGTCGCATCTTTGCTCCGCAGCCCATCGGTCAAGATTTCGGGTACAAGTTTGAAATCGAGTGGCCGGATCGCCAGAAGACCTATGGTCCTTTCTTCGGCATTGATGGCATCCAATCGTTTGATCTAACGTTGAAGGCGCTTTGCTCAACGCTGGAGGCCACAGCAGAATACAAGACAGGGCGACTTAAGTATTTGGGTCGACGGAATTTGGGCCTGCCGAAAATCAGGTTTCGGCGCGCTCCACCACATACGTGAAGCAGCCATAGGTCACGCTGCGTACATGCGCGAACGCGACGTCTGCGTCGTCGAAGAAGCGCTCGAGCACAGCCGCCGCATCCGGCGTATCGACCAGCGCGGCATCGTTTATTGCGCCGGCCTGATCATAGGCGCGGACGATCACCTGCTTGCGCACGCGCGTGACTTCCGGAAGTTCGCCCTTCAAAGGCGCTGCCGCCGCGCAGTCGCGTTCGTGGACGAAGACCGGGCCGGTCTCCGCATAGGGTCCGCCGGTCGAGAACGGTGAATATGCAAACAGCAGCATGGCTTCGCCGATTTGCAGGAAGCGTCCGAGCGAAGCCGAATACGCCCGCGCCTTGTAGTGATAGACGCCCGCCGCCGGGAGCCAAGCCTGCCCGGTATATTGAAAGCGACCCAGATTGCCCGAACCGGGCTGGCCGTACTCATCGAAGGTGTTGTTGGCGATCACCGCGCCCGAGCTGTCCGCCACGGTGACGATTGAGCCGCGCTCGTCGGCGCTTAGATAGCGGCGGTCGCTCGTGCCGGAGCCCTCGTACCACACCACCGGCGCATCGAACCCCGGCCCGCGCACATAGCGCCGCTGCAACGCACCCGTCCCGTCATACTCCGCCGCGATCTCCGCGCCGTCATGGCTGAACGTCGTCGAGGCCGAGCCCACGATGTTGTAGTAAAGCCGCCCCCACGGATCATACCCGAACGTGCCCGCGCCGGTCGCCGAGGTCATGCGGTTGTAGATGTCGTAGCCGTAGGTCTTCACACCGTCAGAGGTGAGATTGCCATTGGCGTCGTAGGTGAAGGTCACGCCGCCCACCGTGGCGTACTGGTTGAGGCCGTTCACGGCGTAGTTCGCCGTCGCCGCACCGGGCGCAGGGGCGATGATCGACGTGTTCGTCACGTCTTGCGCCACCTGCTGCGACGCTGCGTTCCAGGTGAAGGTCGAGGTCTGATCCGAACCAGTGCCCGAAAAATCCCGCGTCATCGTCGCGAGACGTTGCGCGGTATCATAGGTGAAGCTCGTCACATTCCCATTGCCGAGCGTCTTCGTCACGAGACGACCGAGATTGTCGTAGACGTAGCTCGCGAGCAGCGCACTTCCATTCTCCCGAATGCCGGTCACACCCCCAACTGTATCCAGATCATAGGTAACGTAGAACGCATCTGGCCAGGTCATGCGCGTGCGCTGGCTCGCAAGGTTGTACTGATAGCTCGTCAGCCCCAGCGGCCCCTGCTCGCTTACCAGACGACTGAGCGCGTCATAGGTGTTCGTCAGTGTTTGCCCATCGCCGGGCTCCCGGTCGGCGAGTGACGGTTATCGGCAATCGTTGTCCGCTTCCCACCCTCAACCGACCCCGGCGATGTCCGCTTCCCGCAGATCGGGAGGGCATGTCCGCTATCCGGCCTGATGCTATCGACTGCCTTCGACCCCAAGGCGACCTTGGTGACCTTCGACCGTTGCCTGCGCGAAGAGCCGCGGATCCGGGCATGGGAACTGAGCAAGATAGCCGACTCAGGTACGCGACAGAACGCCGGATTCGGCCCTTATCCGGATCGCCAGCACGACCGCGTTGAGGATCGAGAACACGACCGCATAGGCGAACAGGCCGAATGCAAGCGGCAACACAGCGATCTCCGCTGCGACCACCATATAGTTCGGATGCGAGACGAACCGGTACGGGCCGCGTCGAACCAGGGTTTCGCCCGGAACCGTGATGATCCGGGTCGTCCAGCGACCGCCCAGCGAGGCGATGACCCAGACGCGGGCGAGTTGCAGCAGGACGAACAACCCCATCCAGATCCAGTTCACCGGTCGATCCCAAGCCACGACGAACAGGCCGATCAGCCATGCCGCATGGAGCCCCACGATCAGCGGATAGTGGCCCGCGCCGGTCTCCACACCGCCCTGTGCCAGAAGACGGGCGGTGTTCCGGCGCGCAAGGACCAGTTCACCCAGTCGCTGAACCGTGACCAGCACCAGGATGATGATCGAGACAATCATGCGGCGTTGCTCAGCGTCACGGTGCTGGCGGTAAATCCTGGCCCCAGCGCAGTCACGACCGACCGGGGTGGAAGGCCCGCCCGCCGTGCGCGGTCGAGAACATAAAGCACCGTCGGCGCGGACATATTGCCGTGATCGGCCAGGACCGCGCGTTCGTGATCCAGCGCGCCCTGATCCATCGACAACGAGGCCTCCATAGCATCGATGACCTTCATCCCGCCGGGATGGCAGATGAAGCGATCGACATCCTCGATCCGCTGGCCGTTGGACCCCAGCATCTTGTCCATCGCCGGGCGAAGATGCTCGCGGGCGAAGGGCGGAATGGCGCGTGCGAAGATGACGCCCAGCCCGTCCGGTTCGACCCTCCATCCCATGATGTCGAGGGTATCGGGCCAGGTGTGTTCGGCGGTCGCCTCAACGTGAGCAAACCCGTCCTCGCCCGCGCCCGCGCCACAGCGCAGAACGCAGGCCGCTGCCCCGTCGCCGAACAGGGCCGTGGCGACGATATCGGCCTTGGTCAGGTCTTCCATGCGGAACGACAGGGTACAGACCTCGACCGCAACCAGCAGGACCACCGCACCCGGCGTCGCCCGGGCCATCCGACTGGCGATGGCCAGACCGGTGACGCCGCCCGCACAGCCCAGGCCGAAGACCGGAATACGCGCCGCGTCGGATCTAAACCCCAGCCGCGCCATGGCTCGAGCCTCCAGGCTGGGCGTGGCGATCCCGGTCGAAGAGACCGTGACGATGATATCGACCTCGGGCCCCGTCAGCCCGGCGTTCGCCAAGGCGTTTTCCGCCGCCCGGCTGAACAGATCGACAGCGCCGGACACATAGGCCTCAGTCCGCTCAGGCCATTTGCGGGGCGTTATATACCAGTCGATCGGCATGACGGACTGCCGGTGCTGGATCCCCGCCGTGTCGAACACTTTGGCCATGCGGTCGAACTGCGGAAACCGGTGTTGGAACAGGGATCGGGCGACCTCGGCCACCGTCGGCTGGGGCATATCGTGAGGGGCGTCTGCAGTCCCAATGGAGAGCAGGGCAACAGGCGCAGTCATGGGTGGCTCCGACCGGGGAGCCGGTTTCCATCTGGAAGTCGGCTATAAGCGGCAACTTGCATGAACATCACAGGTATGTCGCTGTTCCAATCGCCTGACTCCGCGTGACTTTGTCGCTTCGTAGGCGTCAGCATCCCGAACCGGCGTGCAAACTGCCGTAGTTCGATTATCGGGGTGCCCTGAATGACGCCGCGCCCACCATCCGAAAGCACCCAGAACCCCGTCACCTTGTGGCTAGGCTTTGTCGTCATGTGCGTCGGTATGTTCATGGCGATCCTGGACATCCAGGTCGTGGCCACCTCCCTGCCGACGATCCAGGCCGCGATCGGCGTCGCACCGGATCAGATGAGCTGGGTCCAGACGGCCTATCTGATCGCAGAGGTGATCGCGATCCCGCTGACCGGGTTTCTGACCCGCGCCTTCACGATGCGATGGCTGTTCGTGGTGGCGGTCACCGTGTTCAGCCTGGCCTCGCTCGGCTGCGCGCTCAGCGAGGATTTCGGCACCCTCATCTTCTGGCGCGTCATCCAGGGGTTCTCCGGCGGCACGCTGATCCCTGGCGTCTTCTCGGCCGTCTTCCTGCTGTTTCCCGCAAATCGTCAGGGTATTGCGACCACCATCGCCGGTGTCCTGGCCGTGCTGGCCCCCACCGTGGGGCCGATCGTCGGCGGATGGATCACCCAGACCTACTCCTGGCACTGGCTGTTCCTGATCAATCTTGCGCCCGGTTTCGTCTGCGCGCTTCTCGCGGTCTGGCTGCTGCCGCGCGACCGGACAAACCCGGGCGAGGTCCGTCGGCTGGATTTCGTGTCGCTCATTCTGATGGCGATGGCGCTCGCCGCTCTGGAGATCGCGCTGAAGGAAGCGCCACAGCGCGGTTGGGTCTCACCGCTTGTGATCGGACTGGCCCTGTTGTCGATCATGTCTGGGGTGGCCTTCGTACGCAGAAGCCTGGGCGCGACCCATCCCGTGGTCGAACTGCGCACCCTTTCGAACCGCAGCTTCATGATCGGCTGCATCCTCAGCTTCGTCTTGGGGATCGGCCTATTCGGTTCGGTCTATCTAATGCCTGTGTTTCTGGCCTTCGTGCGTGGACATGGACCCCTTGCGATCGGATCGATCATGCTGGTGACAGGGCTGGCCCAACTCGCAACTGCCCCGGTCGCCGTCGTCATGGAGCGTCGGATGGATGCACGGGTGATGACCGCCATGGGGTTTGCGCTATTCGCTGTGGGTCTTGGGCTCAGCGCCTTCCAGACGTCCGCGACCGATTTCGACGCGATGCTGTGGCCCCAGATCCTGCGCGGCGTGGGCATCATGCTCTGCCTCCTGCCGCCAACGCGCCTGGCTCTTGGCAATCTCCCGGCGTCGCAGGTGCCGGATGCCAGCGGCCTGTTCAACCTGATGCGCAATCTGGGCGGAGCCATTGGCCTGGCTTTGATCGACACTGTGATCTACGGGCGGGCACCGGTGCTGGGCCGCGAGATCGTCGCGCGTCTCCAAGCCGGCGATGTCGAGACCGCTCAGGCCCTGGGCATCCCCGCAGCGGTGTTTGCCAGCCGACTGGGCCAGCCGATCGATCCCGCCACGCCGGCGGCCCTGGCCCCTCTGGTCGAGAAGCTGGCGCTGGTCCAGGCCATCAACGAGGCGTGGGCGATGATCGCCATTCTGACCCTAGCGGCGATCTGCACAGTCCCCTTTGCAAGAACCGAACCCCAGACCGCGGGACACGGTCGGGTGTGAGATATTCCAGGGCATCCGTGTCGGAACCAACGTCCGCTCTCCACCCAACCCAGTCCTTCGGAATGTCCGGTTCCGGATGAGGCCACCACGGTCTTTAGGCCGGAATGCGCTCCGCCACCCGCACCCGGAACTGCGCGCCATCACGCCCACCTCGGATTCTCTAATCACCATGCCTGCCGAGAAACCGAGCTAAAAATGCAGTCGCCGCGATATCACCAACACTCTGGAATATAACGATAACTTCCGACCGAACCTTTTTCGACGAGGTTCGGGTGATTAGAGACAAAAGCCGTTCAGAGACCGATTTCGGCCTTCGCGGCAGTCTCCGAGGTTCGGTCGGCATCGCCCAAACGGCGCGGCTACTGGGGTTTTCGGCCCTACAGCGGGCCATCATCTTGTTTCGCAACAAGGAAGTGGCGGGCCATGACCGACGAAGATGATCACTACGATTACGCCATAGCACTATGACGGCTCGCTAGCCGAACCGCTGCTTTACGTAATCCGTGACCGATGCGCCGGACAGTTCTGTTGTTGCGTTTCCGCCGCGCACGAAGAATCGCTGCAAGTTCCCGTCCTTGAGGAAGGCCGCTTTCGGACCCTTCTCGCAGCGGATCGCTAGCACCCTTGCGCCATTCTCGTCCTGAAAGTGGGGGTGAATGTAGGGCAAGAAGACTTCGCCGATCCGATCCTTGACCAAGTTGACGAGGTGCAGGCCAAGCTTATCCTCGTTCTGGAACCCGTCGGCGTCGAGGCCCAGGACTTCGCCATCGTCAGCAACGCCGATCAGTAGCGTTCCGCCTTTTGCGTTCAAAAACCCTGCGATCGTTTTCAGCGCTGACACCTGAATCTTGTCGTCGACCTGACCGGTATGCAGGTTCATCCGCAGGGTAGATTTGAACTCCACTGCACCGGTTTCGCCGCCGGCAATGAGATCAGCGATGGCAATGGGCGTAACGGCGGCCGCAGGCGCGGAGCCCACCGTCAGCAGTTCCCATGCCTGGCGAATGACATCGGCCATTCGGACGCGGCGTTGGACCAGAAATTCGTGATACGGCAGTTCCCACCATAGGGGCGGTAGTGCGTGCCAGCCATAGAGCCGGTCGCGCTCATCGGCGGTCAGGGCGTGGTCGAGCGGCGGCACATAGTCGGCAGGCGGCTTCTTGCCGATCTTGATGTTGGCGGGCCATTCCACGGCGGCGAAGTTGGCAATCTGGTTGATCTGCTTGAGATCGTCGATCCCGGTCTCTTCGAGATAGCCGCGCGGGAAAAGGTGGTGCTGCTCCAATGCCGCCTTGGTGCCTTTCACCGCCGGATCGACCATCGCGGAGATCTTCAGCGGGCTATACAGCGCGTTGGCGTCCAGCTTGATGAGGGCGGCCTGATAAGCGAACAGCGACGGGCTTCGCGAGGCCGATGTCGCAAGCTGGCTTGGCAGCGTGATCGTCCAGTAATCGCCCGTCAGCGTCGTGGTGCAGAGTTCACGCAGACGCGCCAGAAAAGCCGCGCCATCCGCCAGATCGCGGATCAGTGACAGATCGCTCTCGAACCGCGTCTCGGGCGAGTTGGTGTAGCGCCCCGTCAGCGTCGCCATGAAGAAGAATTCGGCGATCGTTTGGCGCATCGTCACCCGATCAACGCCATAGTCCCGCAAACCGATCAGATAGAGAACGTAGCTGAAAATGATCGTCGTCCCCGAACTGATCATCTTCTCGCTGCGGTAACCCGCGAGCTTCAGCGCATCCATGAAATGGTGCCAGTTGGCGAGGTTAAGTGCGGCCTTCTGCCCGTCGCGCATCAGCGCAAACTGGGCATCGCGGCGTTCGGGATCATCGAGGCCGGTCTTGGCGTCGCGCCCGCGAAGCGCCCCATAAACATTTTCCAACCGCGCGCGCTTGAGCGACAAACCGACCGTGGCCCGCAACAGTTGGTCGGGCGAAGGCTTGATGAAATGGTTGAAGGGCGATGCTTGCCCGTCCGATGGCCGTGTCGCGGCCAGCGCAAAGGCTTCCAGCTCGGCCCGGCCTTCGTCCCAGAACACCGACATCAACGTCATGATGAAATCGGCCTGGTTTAGCGCCTTGCCCTTGCCGTTGATGCGCACGAACACTTCGGCGATCGTTTCCTCGTCCACGGTTGAGGAAAGCGTAAGCGCGACGAAGCTGTAATGCAGCAGGTTGCGCAGGTGATCGATCGCTTCTTCGATCCGCTCGGCTTCGTCGTCGGAAATCTCCCGCACATCGCGAAGCTGTTTCAGGAATTCCTTGCGATAGGCGCTCGGCTTGAAATCCGGCTGCCACAGAATCGAGATGTCCGGGATGAACGCCTTGTCCTTGCGGATCGCGGCATCGGCGACATCGAAGCGTCCGGACAAAGGGTTGAACGCAATCTGGATGCGTTCCCTTTTGAAGTTAGCGCGCAGCACCTCGACGCCCTTCACCACCGCATAGAGCGAGGTCAGGCGCTGCTGGCCGTCGACGATGGCAAGCTTGGGTGCGGCCTGGGCATTCTTGGTGCCGATGCCTTTCAACCCCGAACCGACCCCTGTTTCCCAGAACAGCAGGAAGCCCGCCGGATAGCCGCGGTACAGCGAATCGAACAGATCGCGGACGTTGACGTTCGGCCAGACGAACGGGCGCTGGAGTTCAGGCAGGCCGATCTTGCCGAGGTCGATATCCTCGATCAGCGCCATCAGCGGATAATTGCTGGTCGTAAACAGAGCCAAGAGCACCCCCGTCTGATTTCTAAGCCAGACCTTTGCGGGTTTAGCTGCGATTAAGGCGGCAGCGCAGGCCTTCCACAACGGCTCCCCATTCACGTTGAAACAACTGCTGTCGCGCCCGAACCCAGCGACACAGCGGGCGGACTTCGAGAGCTATCTCGACGGCTTTTCGGCCAACGTCCGCGAAATCATTGAGCAGTTTGGATTCCGCAAGCAGCTCGACAAGCTGGAACAGGCGGGCATCCTCCACGCGCTGCTAGAAAAATTCTGTGACGACCGGGTCAACCTGTCGCCGCTGCCCGTCCGTGATGACGATGGCCGCATCCGCCTGCCCGCCATGGACAATCACGCCATGGGCACGCTGTTCGAAGAGCTTCTGCGCAAGTTCAACGAAGAAAATAACGAGGAAGCCGGGGAACACTTCACACCGCGCGACGTCATCGAGCTGATGGCGGAATTGGTGTTTCGTCCCGTTACCGATCAGATAGGCGATAGCACCTATCTGCTATACGACGATGCCTGCGGCACCGGCGGGATGTTGACCGTCGGCGAAGAAAAGCTGGCACGCCTTGCTGCCAAGGCCGGCAAAGCGGCTGAGATCCATCTCTATGGTCAGGAAAGCAATCCCGAGACCTATGCCATCTGCAAGGCCGACCTGCTCATCAAGGGCGAGGGCGCAGAAGCGCGCAATATCGCGCCCAACTCCACCCTTTCCGCCGACGCGCACGGCCGCCGGGGACTCCGCTTCGATTTCATGATGGCCAATCCGCCATTCGGGAAGACGTGGAAGCTCGATCTCGCCGCCATGGGCGGCAAGGCGGCCGCGCTCGATCCGCGCTTTGTCGTCGAGCATCCCGGCCTCGACGGTGACGATAAACGCCTGCGCCTGTTCCCGCGCGTGTCGGACGGCCAGTTGCTGTTCCTGGTCAATAAGCTCAGCAAGATGAAGGATACGCCGCTCGGCAGCCGCATCGCCGACATTCACAACGGCTCTGCGCTGTTCACCGGCGAGGCGGGTTCGGGCGAGAGCAATGTCCGCCGCTGGATCATCGAGAATGACTGGCTGGAGGCGATTGTCGCCCTGCCGCTCAACATCTTCTACAACACCGGAATCGCCACCTATGTCTGGCTGCTGAGCAACCGCAAGGCGGAGGCGCGCAAGGGGAAGGTGCAGCTCATCGACGCGACGAAGTGGTTCCGGCCGCTGCGCCGCAATCTCGGCAAGCGCAATTGCGAGATGACGCCCGAGCATATCCAGGCGGTGCTGGATGCCTATGCAGCGATGGAAACCAACGACAGCTCGGTCGTGCTGCCCAACAGTTCGTTCGGATACTGGAAGATCGCGGTCGAGCGCCCGCTGCGGCTGCGCTCGCGCTTCACGCGTGAGGCCGTGGAGGCATTGCGCTTCCAGAGCGGCCACCGCCGTTTGCGCGAAGCGTTGCACGCCGAGTTCGGCGACGCGCTGTTCGATGACTTTGGCAGCGTGGTAGAGCAGCTGAAGGCGCATCTCGATCCGCCTGAAGCGGAGATTGAGGAAGCCGTGGAGAACGAGGAAGAAGTAGGCGCGGAGGGCGAAGATGCCGCAACCGAGGCGGAGGAGGCCACCCCGAAGCTGCCGCGCAAGACGGTGAAGAAGCTGCTCGATGCCGCCACCTGGGCGCGCGACCGCCGCCTACACCGCGCCGCCGAGCGATTGATGGTAGTGATCGGCGATGCCGAGCATGACGATTACGCCGTATTTGAGGCGAAGGTAGCAGCGGCGATCAAGACCGGGAAGCTGGCGCTGAAACCCGCCGAGGCGCGGATGATCGCGCGCGCGATGAGCTGGCGCGCGGCGGATGCCAAGCCCATCGTCAAGTCTGTGTCGAAAAAGGCTGCCGATCCGCGTGGCGGGCTGTTCGCGGCCACCGTGAAGGGCAAGCCCGCGGTCGTCGCCTATGAACCCGACAAGACGCTGTCGGACACCGAGATCGTCGCCTTCGACGAGCCCGGCGGGATCGAGGTGTTCTTTGAGCGTGAGGTGCTGCCCCACGCGGGCGACGCCTGGATCGACCGCGAAAAGACCAAGATCGGCTACGAAATCTCCTTCGCGCGGCATTTCTACAAGCCGAAGCCCCCGCGCCCGCTGGCCGCGATCAAGGCCGAGATCGACGCGCTGGAACGCCAGACCCAGGCGCTGCTCGACGCCGTGCTGATCGAGGTGGCTCATGAGGAAGAGAGCGCATGAGCGCGGCGCTGAAACCCTATCCTGCGTATCGGGACAGCGGCGTCGATTGGCTGCCGAAGTTGCCCGCACATTGGGATTTTGTCCGCAATGGACGCCTGTTCGCCGAGCGCAACGAAACGGGGTTTCCTGACCTGCCAATACTCGAAGTGTCGCTTCGAACGGGTGTCCGCGTCCGCGACATGGAGGGCGGACGCAAACAGCAGATGGCTGACCGCACGAAATACAAGCGCGCCGCCGAGGGCGATATTGCCTATAACATCATGCGGATGTGGCAGGGCGCGGTAGGCATTGCCCCTTGCGACGGGCTCATCAGCCCGGCCTATGTCGTCGCCCGGTCATTCGGCAGCGTAGAGCCACGCTTCTACACCTACCTGTTCCGCACAACCGGCTATATGCGCGAGGTCGATTTCGCCTCTCGCGGGATCGTACCGGATCGCAACCGCCTCTACTGGCAGTATTTCAAGCCCTTACTGTCGCCAGTGCCCCCACCCGAGGAGCAGCGGCGGATCGCCGATTTCCTCGACGCCTACACCGCCCAGGTCCACCGCCTCATCGCCGCCAAACGCCGCACCATCGCCGCGCTGATCGAGCGGAAGCAGGCGATCATAGAAGGGCTGCTCGGGGCTGGCGTCGGTAAAGCATCCGCGTCAATCTGCCATCCTGTCGTCGGTCAAATGCCGGGGCACTGGCGCGTCGCCCGATTGAAAGACTGGTGCCACGTCAACGCGCGCACATTGCCCGAAAGCACACCAAAGGATTTTACGTTCGACTATTTCGACATTTCCGTCGTCGGCACCGGCGCGCTGACTGGCGAGCCGCAGTCGATGGCTTTCGAAGCAGCGCCATCGCGGGCACGGAGGCGGCTTGCGCCCAATGACATACTGATTTCGACAGTTCGCACTTACCTCAAGGCCATTTATTTCTTTCAGGGCTGGCCTCGCGAGGCAATTGCATCGACCGGCTTTGCTGTGTTGTCGCCGAAAGCCGGCGTTCTTCCTGAACTGATTGCTTACGCGTTGATGACGCCACGGTTCATCGATGTCGTGATTTCAAGGTCAGTCGGGGTGGCATACCCTGCGATTGCCGAAACCCGGCTATCAGCACTTCACCTTGCGCTGCCTAATGATGAGTCGGAACAAGAGTTGATCCTCGATAATATTAAGTCAGATACCCAACTCGTGGATGAAGCCGTCGCAAAGGAGCGCAGCCAGATCGACCTCATCCTGGAATATCGCGACAGCCTGATCGCCGCCGTCGTCACCGGCCAGCTCGACGTCCGCGACGTCACGATCCCGGTTGTTGAAGGCGACGACTTCGCCGACGACACTTCGACCGACGACGAAGATATGGAGGATGCGCTCGATGCGGTCGACTGATGTGAGCGAGGGCGGGCTGGAGACGCTGATCGTCGCTGCGCTGACCGGTGCTCCGGCCCCGGTCGCTGGCGGCCCGACCGGCGTCGCGGAGGAGCGCGCGCCGTACGCCGGCCCCGACGACTATATCGAGGGGCACCGCGACGATTTCGACCGCGCCCATGCGCTCGATCTCGCGCAGCTCACCGCCTTCCTCCGCGCCACCCAGCCCGACCTGGTCGCCCCGCTCTCGCTCGATGCCGACACGCCGCAGCGCCGCGCCTTTCTTGCCCGCGTGCGCGAGGAGATCACCAATCGCGGCATCATCGACGTGTTGCGCTCCGGCGTTCGTCACGGCCCGCACGCGGTGGCGCTCTATTTCCCGCTCCCGTCGCCCGGCAATCCGCAGGCCGCGATCCGCTTCGCGCAGAACCGCTTTTCGGTCACGCGCCAGCTCGGCTATTCTCTCGACACCGCACGCCGCGCGCTCGATCTGGCACTGTTCGTCAACGGGCTGCCGCTCGCCACCTTCGAGCTGAAGAACACCCTGACCGGCCAGACCGCCGCCCACGCCGAGGTGCAATACAAGGCCGACCGCGACCCAAAGGAGCTGATCTTCCGCCCCACCCGCTGCGCCGTCCATTTCGCGATGGACGACCGCGAGGTGCGGATGTGTACCTCGCTCGCCGGGCAGAAGAGCTGGTTCCTGCCGTTCAACAAGGGCCACAATGACGGCGCGGGCAACCCGCCTAACCCGCACGGCATCCGTACCGATTATCTGTGGCGCGACGTGCTGGCCAAGCGCAGCCTCGCCGACATCATCGAAAACTTCGCCGGGATCATCGAAGAACGCGACGCACGCGGGCGCATCGTGGCGCGCAAGTCAATTTTCCCGCGTTATCACCAGCTCGACGTGGTGCGCGCGCTCTGCGCGGACGCAACAGCGAATGGCGCGGGGCGGCGCTACCTGATCCAGCACTCGGCAGGTTCGGGCAAATCCAATTCGATCGCCTGGACGGTGCACAAGCTTGTCGGGCTGGAGGTGGGCGGCGTGCCGGTGTTCGACACGGTGATCGTCGTCACTGACCGCCAGGTGCTCGACAAGAATTTGAAGGACACCATTGGAGGCTTCGCGCAGACGGCGCGGCTGATGGGCCATGCCGAACGGTCTGGCGACCTGCGCGGCTTCATCGAAAGCGGCAAAAAGATCGTCGTCACCACTGTTCAGAAGTTCCCTTTCATCCTCGACGATATCGGCTCGGTCCATCGCGGCCGCCGCTTCGCCATCGTCATCGACGAGGCGCATTCCAGCCAGGGCGGCCGCGCGGCAGGCGCGCTCAACATTGCGCTCGGCGGTGCGGAGATCGACCACGATGCGACGACCGAGGACCGCATTTTGGCGGTGATCGAAGGCCGCCGGATGCTCGACAATGCGAGCTACCTTGCCTTCACCGCGACGCCCAAGAACAAGACGCTGGAGCTGTTCGGCGAACGCTATGAACAGGACGGCGAGGTGAAGCACCGCCCGTTCCACCTCTATTCGATGAAACAGGCGATCGACGAGGGATTCATCCTCGATGTGCTGGCGCATTACACGCCGGTTTCGAGCTGGTATCGCCTCGCCAAGACGGCGGAGGACGACCCCGACGTCGACGTGTCGCGCACGCTGAAAACGCTGCGCCGCTATGTCGAAGGGCACGACCATGCCGTCGCCACCAAGGCTGGTATCATCGTCGATCACTTCCTCGACCAGGTGATCGCGCGCAAGAAGGTGAGCGGCGAAGCGCGCGCTATTGTGGCGACAGACGGCATCGAGCGCGCGATCGATTATTGGCGCGCGATCAATGCCGCGCTCGCGAAACGCGGTTCACCCTACAAGGCGATCGTCGCCTTTTCTGGCGCGGTCGACGATGCCGGCGAGCAGCGCACCGAGGCGTCGTTCAATGGCTTTCCCAGCAGCGAACTTGAGGACAGGTTCGACGCCGACCCCTATCGCTTCCTCGTCGTGGCGGACAAATATCTGACTGGTTTCGATCAGCCCAAGCTGTTCGCGATGTATGTCGACAAGACGCTGGCAAGCGTGAAGGCGGTGCAGGCCTTGTCGCGACTGAACCGCGCCCGGCCCGGCAAAAGCGAGCCGATCGTGCTCGACTTCCGCAACGATCCAGCAGTGATTGAGGCGGCGTTCTCCGACTTTTACCGCGCCACGATTCTGTCGGGCGAGACTGATCCGAACAAGCTGCATGACCTGAAACGCGCGCTCGATGACGCCGACGTCTATGCCATCGAGGATACCGAAACGGTCGTTTCGTTGTTCCTCGCCGCCGCGCCGCGCGATCGCCTTGACCCGGTTCTCGACGCCTGTGCCGTGCGCTACGAGGCGCTGACCGAAGACGAGCAGATTGCGTTCAAAGGCGCGGCAAAGGCCTTTGTCCGCACTTACGCCTTTCTCGGGGCGATCCTGCCCTACGCAGTGCCGGAATGGGAAAAGCTGTCGACATTCCTGTCACTGCTCATCCCGAAACTGCCCAGCCCAAAGAGCGATGAAACGCCGCTCGACCTGCTCGAAACCATCGACATTGATAGCTACCGCGTCGAGATTGAAGCGGCAATGGAAATCGCGCTGAACGACGCCGACGCGGAGATTGAACCGGTACCGACCGGTGCAGTAGGAGGGCGTTTCGAACCGGAGATGGATCAGCTGAGTTCGGTCGTCCGCGAGTTCAATGAACGCTTCGGCGCAACCGATTTTCGCGACCAGGACCGTGTCACTCGTTTCCTCTTTGAAGAGTTGCCGGAGAAGATTGGCGCGAACGGTCGTGTGCAGAACGCACTGCGAAACAGCGACACCCAAAATGCACGGATCGAGCATGATCGTGCGGTCGATGACGAGTTGCTGGGAAGCCTGGCCGACCACACCGATTTGTACGCGCTCTACAACACGGACAAGGCGTTCAAGGCCTGGTTGCAGGAGCGTTTGTTTGCAGCCGCCCGCCAATCGCGCGGTTCGGGAGCGGCAGACTCGGCACCCGCGTAGCACAGCCTTTGGCTGTAGAAGGATATCCAATGATGAGGTTCTGTCGGGTTTTAGGAGCGAGTAGGCAGGGTTCGAATTGATGGCAAGATAAAGCGAGATTCCTCGCTGCCGGAACTTCGTTCCTAAGTGTTTGTCTGCACATTGTTTTTTGGCGTTGCGCGGCACCGTTCGTAAGGTGAGTGGGTGGCGCTCAAGCCATTTTCTCGTTTGTTATCAGTGCTTCGACATGCACCATCGACGATGTGCCGCAAATCCGGTCCCGCCGTTTGCTGCCGTTCGCAAGTAGTTCTACGCTACGACCTTACGCCTCGATTTACTGTCTTGCGTAGTTGATTCCGACCCTCAATCGTCGCGCCATGACACGCGACGACGACAGCTTTCGTATCCGTCCCGGCAAGGTCCGCGACCGGGGGGCAACCCGGTTGCCAAGGGCCGTGCGGCAGCGTCCGAAGAGTTTCATCGGCGAGGTGCATCAGGCGATCCGCCGGGCGGGCGGCAACCCCAACAGTCTGGCCGGGACGGGGAAGGCAAGCGGGCGGTTCAACGCGCGCGGGCGTGGCGCTCAGATCGCGGCGGGATTGAAGGGCCGCAACGGATGGAGCCGGGACGGGAGCGGCGTCCGTACCCGCTCGCGCCGGGTGGCGGTGAAGGCCCGCGTGGTGAAACTCAATCCACAGCGCGGCGCGGCGCGCGGACGGCAGTTTGTGAGCGGCAAGGCGGTGGACGCGCACCTGCGCTATCTGGAGCGCGACGGCGTGACCCGCGACGGCGAGAAGGGCCAGGTCTATTCCGCCGACAAGGACATCGCCGATGGCCCGGCGTTCCTCGACCGGGGCCGCGAGGATCGCCACCAGTTCCGCTTCATCGTCTCCGCCGAGGAAGGCGTGGAGCTATCCGACCTTCGCTCGACCACCCGCGACCTGATGACGGCGATGGAGGCGGACCTTGGCACGAAGCTCGACTGGATCGCGGTCGATCACCACAACACCGGCCACCCGCACACCCATATCCTGATGCGCGGCGTGACCGACGACGGCAAGATGCTCAACATCGCCGGAGATTACATCGCCCACGGCGTCCGCGAGCGGGCGGGCGAGATCGTGACGCTGGAGCTGGGCCGCCAGACCGAGCAGGAGGTCAGCCAGCAGCTTGAGCGCGAGGTGGACGCCGAGCGGTTTACCCGGCTCGACCGGATGCTAATCGCGGCGCAGGACCGCGACGAATTTTCAGACCTGCGTCCCGACCGGGACATGCTCGAAACCGCGCGGCAGAACCGAGCGCTTCTGATTGACCGCGCCCGCAAGCTGGAGCGGATGGGGCTGGCGACCGAACATACGCCGGGCGTTTGGACCATATCGGCCCGCGCCGAGCCGATGCTTCGCGAGCTGGGCATGCGCGGAGACATCATCAAGACGATGCACCAGGCGCTGGAGCGCGAGGGGGTCGCGGAGCAGCGGGCGTATGCGGGCTACACCGTCCACCGCGCCGCACCGACCGAGCGGATCGTCGGGCGCGTCGTCGCCAAAGGTCTGGGCGGTGACGAGCTGGGCGAACGTATGGGCCTCACCATCGACGGCGTGGACGGGCGCGTCCATCACCTTGAGGTTCCAGCGACCATTGCCGAGGACATCGGACGCGGCAGCATCGTCGCAGTGGAGCCGCCGCCGAGCGTTCCGCGCATCGCCGATGATAACATCCTGCAACACACCGACGCTCAAGGCATCTACCGGCCTTCGGCTCACTTGGAATCCGTGCGCGAGACCATGTCCCGGATCGACCATGCGCGTCATGTCCAGTCGCACGTCCGCAGGCTTGAAGCCCTGCGCCGCGCGGGGCTCGTCGAGCGCGTCCATGCCGAACACTGGACCATACCTGCCGACCTACCCGAACGCGGCCTCGCCTATGATCGCCAGCGGTTCGCCAACGACCCGCGCATCGACGAGCTATCCCACCTGCCACTCGACCGGCAGGTGCGCCATGACGGGGCGACCTGGCTCGACCGAACCATGCTGGGCAGCGGGCACGAGACCATGCCCCACACCGGCTTCGGCGGCGACGTGCGCAAGGCCTGGGACGCTCGCAAGCAGACGCTCGCCGACATGGGCTATGTCCGCGATCTTGGCGGCGGCCAGTTCCGCGCGCCAACCGACCTGATCGCGCGACTTGAGCAGGCCGAGGTCAATCGCTCGGGAAAGAAGTTCGCGGCGGAACGCGGCCTCGACTGGCAGCCGACCGGAATTGGCGACCGTGTGTCGGGCAAACTTGTCGGGCAGGCCCAGCTTAGCAGCGGGCGGTTCGCCATGATCGACAACGGCTTGGGGTTCCAGCTCGTCCCGTGGAAGGACACGCTCGCCAAGTGTCTCGGCCAGCAGGTTGACGGTATCCCCATGCCCGGCGGCGGCATCGACTGGACGCTTGGCAGGAGCCGAGGGCTGGGGATTTAGCATCCGATAACTGTTGCGCCCAATATGGGCGCGTGATAGGAAGGCTGATATGCGGATCATATCCCGGCGCACCTTGCGCGAGTTCACCGCGGGGCGTGCCGGTCACAAGGACCAGCCCGCTCTGAAAGCGGCGCTCGATTCATGGTTCGCGGAAGTGAGCAAGGCGGCCTGGACCAGCACCGCCGATGTGAAGCGGTTCTATGCCACCGCCAGCATCGTCAGCGCCGACCGGATCGTCTTCAACATCAAGGGCAACGACTACCGGTTGATCGTTGCGGTGGATTTCGAGAAGGCCATCGTCTGGATCAAGTGGGTTGGCACCCACAAGGATTATGACCGGGTCGATGTGAAGGAGGTTGAACATGGCGACTGACGTGAAGCCGATCCGCACCGATGCGGACTATGATGCAGCGATGGAGGAAGTCGCGGCGCTGTGGGGCGCGGGGAGCGGCACGCCAAAAGGCGACCGGCTCGACGTGTTGGCCACGCTGATCGACGCCTATGAGGCCAAGCACCATGCGATGGACGCGCCCGATCCGATCGAGGCGATCAAGTTCCGGATGGAGCAGCAGGGCATGACGCGCAAGGATTTGGAGGACATTATCGGCACACGCACCCGCATTGCCGAAGTGTTCAACCGCAAGCGTGGCCTGTCGATCGACATGATCCGGCGCCTGCATGATCGGCTTGGGATTTCCGCCGAAGTGTTGATCCGACCCTCTCGCAAGAAAGCGGCGTGACCGCAGCCTTTACACCAATCCCGCCGCCCGCCGCCGCGCGCAAGTATCTGCGCGCGGCGCTACGAAACGTGGCGCAGCGTAGAGAAACGCTATTCTTTCAGCGCGATGGTTCGGCGACTTTGGCGCAATGCCCCGAGTCTTGCGCCCACATCCACCGACCGCTTCCGAGCAGCTTCACGCGCTGCTTGGGGAGCCGTGGCCGTTTCCAGGCCGTCCGCCCAAGCACGACATGGAGGCGTGGATGGTCACCGACGATTGGCCCGATCGCGTGCCGGTCACACAGGCCGAGGTGGACGTGTTCGAGGCGTGGTTCGGCGACCTGTTCGACGAGATGTTCGGGTCGTGCCGATGAGGTGAGGAGATTACCGTCATGACCGTGCCGCTGCGCGCCGCTCTCTATCTGCGTGTCTCGACCGCGCGGCAGGCCGAGCATGACGTGTCGATCCCCGACCAGCGCAAGCAGGGCGAAGCCTATTGCACCGCGCGCGGCTACCAGCTTGTCGAGACGTTCGTAGACGCGGGCGCATCCGCCACCAATGACCGCAGGCCCGAGTTCCAGCGGATGATCGAGGCCGGGACAGCGAAGCCCGCGCCGTTCGAGGTGGTAGTCGTTCACTCGTTCAGCCGCTTCTTCCGCGATCATTTCGAGCTGGAGTTCTACGTCCGCAAGCTGGCGAAGAACGGCATCCGCCTGTTGTCGATCACCCAGGAGATGGGCGACGATCCGATGCACGTCATGATGCGCCAGATCATGGCGCTGTTCGACGAGTATCAGTCCAAGGAGAACGCCAAGCATGTCCTTCGGGCCTTGAAAGAGAACGCTCGGCAAGGATTTTGGAACGGTTCACTGCCGCCAATCGGATACCGTGTCGTCGCCGCCGAGCAGCGCGGGGCCAAGACCAAGAAGAAGCTGGAGATCGACCCGCTGCACGCAGACACCGTGCGGCTGGCGTTCCGGCTCGCGCTGGAGGGTGACGGCACGTCCGGCCCGATGGGCGTGAAGTCCATCACAAAGCACCTCAACGAACACCGCATCTTCACGCGCGACGGCGGGCGCTGGGGCATCGGGACCGTCCACCGGATGCTGACCCGGAAGACCTATATCGGGCGGCACGAGTTCAACCGCCGCACCAAGAACGGCGACAACAAGCCCGATGAGGAGGTTATCCCCGTCGCGGTGCCGCCCATCATCGACCAAACGACATTCGACGCCGTGCAGGCGCGCATGAGAGCCAGGAACCCGAAGGTGACGCCGCCGCAGGTCGTCGGCGGCCCGACCCTCCTTACAGGCCTGATCCATTGCGCCAAGTGCGGCGGGGCCATGACCATTCGCACCGGCAAGGGCGGGCGCTACCGCTATTATACTTGCTCGACCAAGGCCCGGCAGGGATCGACCGCCTGCACCGGCATGACCGTCCCGATGGAGAAGCTGGACGCGCTGGTCGCAGGGCATCTTGAGGAGCGGCTGCTGGACCCAGCCAGACTCGAAGAAGTGCTGGCGACGGTTCTCGACCGGCGGCGGGAGCGCACCGAGCGTCGCCATGCCCACATCGCTGAGCTGAACAAGCGCGCGACCGAAACCGACCTTCGCCTCAAGCGGCTGTATGACGCGATCGAGAGCGGCGTCGCTGACCTCGACGACCCCGACCTCAAGGACCGCATCGCCAGCCTCAAGGCCGTCCGCGATCAGTCCCGTGTCGATGCTGACCGCGCATCGGCGATGCTGGAGAGCGCGGGCCAGAAGGCAATCACCGCGCCGATGCTCGCAAAGTTCGCGCACACGGCACGCCAGCGCATCCGTCTCGACGGCGGCGGCTATCGCCGCGACCATCTCCGCGCCTTGGCGCAACGCGTCGAGGTTAACGACGGCGAGGTTCGCATCATGGGATCGAAAAGCGAACTGCTGCGGATACTTGCCGCCGCAGGCGGTTCCGGAACGCTGCCAGGCGCGGTGCCCAGCTTTGTTCCGAAGTGGCGGAGAGAGAGGGATTCGAACCCTCGATAGAGTTGCCCCTATGTCAGTTTTCGAGACTGATGCCTTCAGCCACTCGGCCACCTCTCCGCGCCCGGTGCGGCGGTGTCCGGGGAGAC
>Ga0163147_10000780_pt1 | contig 50241 bp, 37 predicted proteins | sample OliLakLV19MP6G1_FD_148597 | JGI IMG/M metagenome (GOLD analysis project Ga0163147, IMG submission 148597) | Freshwater microbial mat bacterial communities from Lake Vanda, McMurdo Dry Valleys, Antarctica- Oligotrophic Lake LV.19.MP6.G1 | ecosystem: Environmental > Aquatic > Freshwater > Lake >... | reverse complement strand
CCGTCTGACCGTGAAAGGCGTGGATAAGCTGGACGGCTGTGAGGTCGCGGTGGGCGCGGACTTTATGGAGGTTGGTAGCTGGATTGGCGCGGCGGCCATGACTGGCGGGGCGCTAACCATCGAAAAAGCCGACCCGCATGTGTTGGGGATGGTCGAAATCGTGTTTGAGAAATTGGGCGTCAGGTGGGAAACCCACGGCGACTCGATTTTCGTCCCCGCAGTCCAAGAATTGACCATCACGCCGGACATTGGTGGGCGTATTCCAGTGATTAAAGCCCAGCCGTGGCCGGGTTTCCCACCGGATTTGATGAGCATCGCCATCGGAATCGCCAGCCAGAGCCGGGGGACGGTCATGTTTCATGATTGGATGTATGAGAGTCGCCTGTTTTTCACCGATAAATTGGCGCAAATGGGCGGGCGTATGACGTTATGTGACCCGCACCGCGTCTTAGTTCAAGGGCCAACCCGACTCCACGCCGTGCCGCTCGTCACCAGCCCAGACATCCGCGCAGGGATGGTGATTCTGCTGGCGGCGGTGTCAGCGGAGGGTACGACGCGCATCGCCAATATTGACCAGATTGACCGAGGCTATGCGCGTGTAGAACAGAAATTGCGGGCATTGGGGGCGAACATCCAGCGCGTGCGAATCGAAGGCACAATCGAACGGGTTATTGAATCGGCCTTGTAGGGGCGACCCGTCGGGTCGCCCAGCATTGATTTAACCAAAAAGCGCCGTAAAGCCCCTACCTTTAGGTACGGGGATATAAGGCGTAATTGAGTTCTCTGGCTCATCGTGCTATATTTTCTTTATCGCACATGGCTGTCACAGCCTCGATTAACTAACTTGGACAGGACGTGTCCATGCCGGATAACGTAGAGCGCAGTCAGGCTCATGCGTCCGTCAGAAGCCCCCGCCTTTAGGTGTGGGGCGCGTCACGGATAACCGCCGTTGTTATTGCCGTTACTATTGCGCCCGACGGTAGGGAAGGTCGATGTCGATGTGTTCGTGATGCCGGGTGTACCGGGCGCGCCGGGTTCCATCTGCTGAAGCAGGCTGCGGGCGCGTTCGGCTTCAATGGCGGCGCGGTCACGTTCCATCTGCCATAGGCGATTGACGTTGGATTGAATGACCGGTAGTTCGGTCTGGAGCGATTGGATGAGCTTGACGTATTGGTCAAAGTCCTCATCGTGGCGACGCCAAACCTCATCACTAGACAACGTGTATTGCTTCCAACGCTTCTGGTCGTCGGCGCGATAAGTGTTCCATTCTTGACGGAAACGGTCTTCCGAGAGGCGCTGCATTTCGGCCACCTCGTTGATGCGGCGTTCAAGACGTTCACCGATACGATGAAAATCCTCGATGATTTGGCGCATGGCGCGATAGGCTTCTGACCATGTTTCAAACCGCTGGATGTTCTGTTCCATCACGCGGTCATGTTCCTCAAACCGGCGCATCAAGCCCGATGTTTCTTGGTCACGGGTCTGATTCAGCAAAGTTTGTTGGTCAATAAATTGTTGAATCTGCTCACGGCGTTCACGGTCTGTATTGCTAATATCTTGGATGCGGCGCTCATTGCGAATAGACAAGTCTTCAATCAAGCTGATTTTTGGACGGACGGATTCTAGCGCCTTGCGGGTGTCTTGAAGTTGAGTCTCGGATTCGGTCAGGCGACGGGCATCTTGGCGACGCTGCTCTTCCAAATACGCGATGCGGCGCTCTGGGTCATCTAGGCGCTTATTCAGGTCATCAATTTTGAGTTGGACATCGCCCACCGTCCCGGCGAGGCGGTCACGCTCCATCTGGAAACCGGGCAATTCCACCGTCTGACGGCTGATGCGCTCGGTTTTTTCTTCGATTTCGCGGATGGTGCGGACAAGTTGCTCACGCTGCATATCCCCGACGCGCTGGGACTCACGCTCGGCATTCAGGCGTTTGGTTTCCATGCCTTCGACCATCTGGCGCATTTCGCGGCGGAGTTGGTCTAGCGTGTCATTATTGGCCGCTGCGGGGATAAGCTCTGTCCGCATAACCGATTGGTCGGATTCCATGCCGTTGACGCGGCGGCTGAGGCCGTCAATCGTCTCCTGTTGGCCTCCCAAGCGCTCCTCTAAGGTCGCAATGGTCTGGCGGTCTTTTCGTCGTTCTTCGTCCAGCCACTCGATGAGGCGTAACGCTTGTTGAATATCCATAGTGAGGATGTCCCGTGTGTGTATCGCTTGGTAGCGATTATAACACATGCCCATCTCTTGCCTAAAAACAGGTTAGAATGGAAACAAATAGTAAACAAAAATTGTAACTACTCAGACATCATTTCTTCCCTCAATTTGATGATCTAGAGCGTCAAATTGGCTGAGTCGTGGGGAAGTTCTTCCCTCAGATGATTGGGCTGAGTACCGGTCAAAATCCCGTTTTCCCCTCAAATAGGGGCTGAGTAGTTACCAAAAATTTAACAATGGAGAAGTCAATGATTGTTACGCGGGAACAATTGGAACAGCAAGAGAGTGAACGCTTGGCGGTTTATAGCCTGAAAAGCGGCGCCAGTCGGGGGCGTCAAAACCCAGAAGATGAGCCGCGTTACCGGACGGCCTTCCAGCGTGACCGTGACCGCATCGTGCATTCGGCGGCGTTTCGGCGGTTAGAATATAAAACGCAAGTATTCGTCAACGACGCCGGGGATTATTACCGCACGCGGCTGACCCATACGCTGGAAGTGGCGCAAATCGGGCGGACAGTGGCACGGGCGCTGGGCGCGAATGAGGATTTGGTCGAAACGATTTGCCTCGCGCATGACCTCGGCCATGCGCCGTTCGGCCACGCTGGGGAGGACTCACTCAATGCGGTGATGAAGGGAAACGGTGGCTTCAATCACAACGCGCAATCGTTTCGCGTAGTCACTACACTAGAGGTTCGCTATATCGGTTGGCACGGATTAAATCTGACGCTAGAGGCGTTGGAAGGCATTGCAAAACATGAGGCGGCGCGTGACCTCAGCGGATTGATGGGGCTTGACCCCAAAACTCGCGGTAGCCTTGAGGCGCAAATCGCCAACATCGTCGATGAACTGGCGTATAGCGCTCATGACCTTGATGACGGGTTGCTCTCTGGGTTGCTCATCCCCGCGCAGTTGGAAGAATTGGAGATATGGCGGATACTATGTGATCGGTGCGATTGGCACGGCACGCAGTTGGATGAGGTGACGCGCCACCGCTTCATCCGTGAGTTGGTGGGGATGTTGGTCGATGATTTGTTGACGACGACGGATGGACGGATTCAGGCACTCACCCCTCAGACTCCCAACGACATCATGACGCAGCCGGATAACCTCGTAAAGTTCAGCGATGATATTTGGTCGATGTCGCGCAAACTCAAGCAGTTTTTATATGCCAATATGTATTTCCATCCGAGTGTGATTTCAATGGCACGACGGGCGGATAGGATTATTGGGGCGCTATTCGAGAGTTATATCGAGGAGTCGCGCCAATTGCCTAAACTCTGGCAAGCACGATTAGAGCGCGATGGATTGCACCGAACAGTGGCCGATTATATCGCGTGTTTGACCGACAGAAGCGCAACAGCGGAATATCAGCGGATGTATGCGCGTTGACGCCGCTTGTTTCTACGGTACAATGCGAAAGGATGCGATGAAGAAGGTATTCCCTCATGTCTAACGAGACAATTCTCAATGGCCGCTACCTGCTGACGGCCCAACAAGGCAGCGGGGGAATGGCCGTTATTTATAAGGCTACTGATAAGGCGCTGGGTCGCACTGTCGCGGTCAAGATTCTACGCCCCAGTATGACCGTAGACCCCCAATTCATCGTGCGCTTCCAAAACGAAGCGCGGGCGATTGCCAACCTGACGCACCCGAACATCGTCACGGTGCATGATGTCGGCACGCATACCGACCCCAAAGGGACGACCCATTACATGGTGATGGAATTCGTCGAAGGGGCAGACCTCAAACGAATCATTCGCGGCGACGGCAACGGGACTCCGTTGCCCGTCGAATTAGCGCTGCATTATGCCATCCAAATTTGCGCCGGAATCGGATTCGCACATCGGGCGGGCATCGTCCATGCCGATGTGAAGCCGCAAAACGTCTTGGTCAACTCCACCGACCAGATGATTAAGGTGACAGATTTCGGTATCGCACAAGCCCTCAGCGAGACGCAGCCGAAAGAGCGTGAGGCGGTGGTGTGGGGCAGCCCACATTATTTCTCGCCAGAGCAAGCCAAAGGCGAAAAGCCGTCGCCGGCCTCGGATGTGTATTCCATCGGGATCGTGATGTTCGAGATGCTAACTGGGCGACTGCCGTTCAATGGCACGACCCAACAGGAATTGGCGATTTCGCACGTCCGCGACATCCCACCCAAAATCAGCCAATTCAACCCAGAAGTCCCAGAAGAATTGGTTGCGATTGTGGCGCGTGCGCTGGATAAAGTCCCATCCGCACGGTATCGCGACGCCGCACAATTGGGTCATCTGCTCATCAGTCTACGCGAAAAACTGCGGATTGCGCGGATGAATTCAACTTACGCGCAGATGCCGGTTGATTCGTCGCAGACACAGCCGCCGCCGACTCCGCCGCAATCGTCACGACCTGTTGAGCCGCGTCAGCAGACTGCGCCACCGCCACCGCCGAATACCAGCACGGCGGGCAATCGCACACCGCCACCGATGGCGCCGACCTTGCGCCCGATGCCGCCGGTACAACAAACTCCGCCGCCTGCTGGGTCAAATGTGATGACGCAGCGCGTCAACGCCGCGCCGGAGTCGTATCAACAAGCGCCGCTACGCCCGCAGACACCGCGCATGTCGCAACCCGCTTCACCGTTGGTCGCGCCGCCGCAACCGCCCGTGGTCGAACCGGCAAATTACTATAACAGCCGCCCGATGAAGCCACAGCACTCAGAGCCGACGGTTTCACGCGGGTTATTTGACCCGGTGACGTTGGCGCTGGCGGCGCTGGCGCTGATTGCCGTGACGTGCTTAATCCCGCTGTATATCGCGGTTTTCCAAGCGCGATAACCTGTCCAAACACAAACAGTAGAGGCGTAGCATGTGTGTGCTACGCCTCTTTTTATTACTAGAGTACGAGGGCGACCCAGCGGGTCACCCTCGTACAAGTTTCGGTTAGCGCGGCATGGCTCTGAGCGCGTTATAGGCGGCGCGGGGCGTGCCGTCCCCACTGGTCAGGCTGAAATAGCACTGCTCGGCGCGTCCATCCGGGATGCTGCACCCGTTGAGGTTGTATAGGAACATCGGCCCGACATATCCCAGCGATTGCCCAACTGCGAACGCAGTCGGGGCGTACTGAGCTTGTTCTAGGGCGGTGGTATAGGTCAGGTAGATGAAATCAGCGCTCGGATCAGCCGCGCCTTCCGCCGTCCCCCAGCCAAATTTCGTTACCCACAACGGACGTTCGTCACCGTTGGCCTCGGCAATCAGGCGGTAGTCCTCAATCGTGTCACGGAAATAGAAACTACGGTTCTCGAAGTGAGTCAGCACGCCATCGCTGGCTTGGCAACAGCGCGATTCTGGCGGATTGGCGAATCCTAGCGCATGGACGGCGATTCCGTCAGCGATGTTGGCGATTCCGAGGTCATATAGGCTTTGCAGATACAGCCGGTCATTGAGCGCGTTCACGCCGTCGTTGAAGCCGGTTGAGGCGAGTCCGGCGGTGATGACCAGCGCGTTGGGCGCTTGAGCCTTAATCGCGTCATGGGCTTGCGTGAATAGGTCGAAGTAGCTGGCGGGGTCGATATTGTGGACATCGCTGAACCACTCGCGGCGTAGATTCGGCTCATTCCAGATTTGATAGGCCGCCACGCGGTCTGTATAGCGTGCGGCAAGACTGCCTGCGAAGGTCGCAAAGACCGCGAAATCATCTGACGGGCCGTCCTCGAGTTGGGCGGTACGCGCCCAAACCGGCGAGTTGTCTAAGGTCAGCAACAGCTTTATCCGCGCATCGCTCAGGCCAAAGACGACGGTATCCAGCGCTCCAAAATCATAGACATCGGCCTGTGGCTGAACCGAACGCCAATCGACATCCAATTTGACCCAATCGACGTTAAGCGAGATAACGCTGTCAATCAGTACGGCTGGGTCTTGCCCCTGTAGGCTGAGACTGACCCCGCGCCCATATAGGACATTTTGAGCCACCGATGGGACGGCTGTTTGCCCCGGTAGCGGGGTAGCATCCGGCGCGGTGACTGCGCCATCACGGACGATGAGGCGCGTCCCCGCGATAATCAAATCTGGGTTGGCGATGTTATTCAAGCGGATGAGGTCTTTGACGGTGGTGGCGTGGCGCTGGGCAAAACTGGATAGCGTATCCCCCGGTAAAATCGGCTGGGTGATTTGCTGTCCTTCAGCGGTGGGAGAAGCCGATTCCGTTGCGGCTTGCGCGGCAGTTGGGGAAGCGGTAAAGGTTGGGGTGATGGTTACGGTAGCAGGGATTGATGTAACGGTCAAATTGATAGGGATGATTAAGCGCTGTCCGATGCTAATGCTGTCAGGGTTAGTGAGGTTGTTGGCTTGGGCAATTGCATTGACGGTCACGCCAAATCGCTGTGCAATGCGTGAAAGGTTGTCTCCGAGTTGTACGGTGTAAAACGTGCCGTCCGGCGTGATGGTTGCTGTGGGCGTAACTGGAGGCGCAGTCATTGTTGTGGCTGCGGCTGCCGTGGTATGAAGGCCAACACCCGACAGCGCCGCTAGGAATATCGCGCTGAGTCCTATCACTAACGCCGTCCGCTGTCGTCCGTTCATGACTGCCGTGCCTTTCGGTGCTGCCGCGAAAATGCTTCATCTAGCTCCCAATTATACGCCGCTTGGGGATTACGCCAAACTTCGCTTGCATTACGGTTTCGTCACGCCTTCGGATGCGGTATACTTTGAGGGACAAAGAGGCGAGGAACTGCGATGCGTGCGTGGGGGATACCGTTGCGGAATGGCGCTTTGTTGGGCGCAGGATTATTGAGCATCGCGGCGGTCTATCTGTTTGCCACGGGTCAGATGACCGTGCTTTTAGGCGTGCTGATTGTGGGCGGCGTTCTACTGTGCGTCGCGATTGGCGTCTCAGCGACCCGCCTTTCGGCGGTGATGGAATTGCTGGAGGAGAGCCAACAATCCGAGGCGGAAATCCAACGTAAATTGATTGATGCACTGGCCGAAACCGACCAAACCCGCCTCGATACGTTGGCTGAGACCGTCGGCGTTACCCCCGGATATATCATGTCAGCGCTCAATAATCTGATTGATTTGGGATTGTTCGCCGGGGCGGTAGCTTGGGACAGCGGCACGGTTTATCCGCGTAAGCCGGGGTATTCGACAGCGCTTAGGGCGTGCTTGCACTGCGGTGAACCCATCACCATCCCCGCAAGGACTTCCGAAGTCGTCTGCCCGATTTGCCGTACCCGTCACGGAGAGATACTAACCCCCAATCAGTGATTATGCCGTTCGTGCAATTTCAGGATATGATTTAGGTATTCACCGGCAATTCACTGCCAATGGAGAAAATCGATGGCTTCTGAACTTTATGAGAAAATCGTCTCGCAACGCGGCACGCTTGAGGGACTGATTGCCAAAATTCCCGGCTTTAAGGGCTATCACGAGAAAAACGCCCGCCGCACCGCAGATACCATGCTGCGCGAACACATCTCTGGGGAGTTGGACAGGCGCATCAGTAAATTTGAGGACATCGAGAAGGAAGTCTTGGATGCCCCCGGTGGTCTGATGAAGATGACGGATACCCGTAGCGCTAAGACTAAGCTGCGGATTTACCGTGACCGCGTACATACCGCCGCCCCCAAATATGACGGCATGTGGGCGCAAATCAAGATTGGTAACAAGGAACTGGACGAAATCTATGCCTTTGACGAGGCGCAGGTACGTTATATCTACCAGATTGATGGCAAACTTGACGTGTTGGCGTTGGCCGTGGGTAAAGACAATTTCGATGCTGCCCTGAGTGATTTTGTGGGTGTTGTGCGCGAGGCGGACGAGGCGTTCGACCTTCGTGATAATGTGATTACCGGCTTTGAGGTGGAGGGATAACCGCACATGCGTATCATTGATGTCATTGACCATACAAACGTCCTCGACGATGAACTCGTACACCGCGAACCGCAAGACGGCAGTGGCGATTTCCGGTTTGGGTCACAACTCATCGTCGGTGAGAGTCAGTCCGCCATTTTCGTCCGCGCTGGCACGGCGTTGGACGCTTTCGGCACGGGGCGGCATACCCTCAGCGTGGCGAACCTGCCGATTTTGGCGAGCCTGATTGGGCTGGCTACCAGCGGGCGCACGCCGTTTACAGCGGATGTCTATTTCGTCAACACCAAGGATTTGCCACAAGTCGGCTGGGGGACGACTAAGCCGATTTACCTCAACGTCACTACCGGCTTAGGGATTTTGCTGCTCCGCACCTACGGCGTGATGGAACTCAAAATCACCGACCCGATGCGTTTCCTCAAGCAATATGGCGTCGGTAAAGCCTCTACTCGCCTCAAAGACATCAAAGAGCGCTTACAGACCATCCTTTTGGGTGAAATCAACAGCATTCTGCTCAAGAGTGGCGTCCAAGACCTTGTGAGCGCCAACCGTGTGCTAGAAGAAATCGAAGGCGCGGCGCTGGTCAAGCTGAACGAGAAATTCGAGCAGTTGGGCTTGGAAATCAAGGCGTTTGAAGCCAACCCGTTTGATACCGTGACCGTTCCCATCGAGGAACTGCGCGACATCGTGCCGCTGGATACGTGGTTGAATGTGCTAGAGCGCAGCAAACGCCTTGACATCGGCATGGCTGCGGCACAGAACCCGGGCGCTGCTGGTAGTTTGGCCTCGGCTGGCGTCGGCCTCGGCGTTGGGCAAGGGCTGGGCGCGGCGCTGAACCCCAATCAGGGAGCGCAGAGCAGTGAGATGGCCGCGATGCAGCAGCAACTCATGATGATGCAGAATATGATGATGCAAAACATGATGAATCAGCAGGGCGGGGGCGCACAAACCGCACCAGCAACCACACCGGCTGCATCTGTCGAACCACAGACCAAAGAGCAGATTCAAGCCCTGATTGACGCGCTGGACAATAAGCTGGCGTCGGGTGAAATTAGCGAGGCGGTGTATAACCGCTTGGTCACCAAGTGGGAAGACCGCCTCAAGAGCCTGTAATTAGGGACAATAAAGCGGGTGCAAGCGGGAATGTTTTTTACACTTTGCTTGCACCTTACACCTCATCAGCTTGCACCCACTGGTATAATTGAATACTGGATATGACGGCTGCCCGACGGATTAGATTGGCCGGGCAGCCGTCTTTTTGTAGATGACATAAAGCAACGGATTGGAAAACAAGATGCGCGGTGAGTGGGTTGCGTTTGACCTAGAGACAACCGGGTTAGACCCGCGTCTGGATGCCATTATCGAAATTGGGGCGGTGAAGTATCGCGGCGCGGAGGCGATTGGGCGTTTTGAGACGTTGGTCAACCCACGTCGCGCCATCCCGGATCAAGTTACGGTCATCACCAGCATCACCAATGAGATGGTGGCCGGTCAGCCGTCACTTGAGGAGGTCTTGCCCGCTTTTTTGGATTTCGTGGGCAACTTGCCGGTTGTGGCGCACAACGCATGGTTTGATGTGAATTTCATGCGCCAAAAAGATGTCCTCAAGACCAATGGGGTCGTTGATACCCTCGATTTATCGTCGGTATTATTGCCGCGTGCGGCGCGTTATAGCTTGACCAATCTGGTGATGGAATTGGGCTTAGAGCCGGAAGACATCAACGATAAGCAGAGCCACCGCGCCCAATATGACGCAGAACAAGCCGCCCGACTGTATCTCAAGCTATGGGATCGCATTTTAACCCTCCCGCGCAGCTTGCTAAGTGAAATCGTGGAAGTCGGTCAAAAGGTCGGTTGGACGAGTGGCGCGGTCTTTGCTGAGGCGCTAGGGACGGCGATTGAGTCCGGCGGCACATCGAATCGTACTGCCCAGAATTTTCTGGCGGACAGCCTACACGAGGCAGAAAACCTGACCGCGATTGACCTTGAGGCCGCGCTGGAATTGCTCGCGCCATCTGGGGCATTGGCAGGCGCACTACCGGCTTATGAGTCGCGCCCCCAACAGGCCGCAATGCTCACGGCGGTCACAAATGCCTTCAACGGCGGGCGGCACGCTTTGATTGAGGCCGGGACGGGCGTCGGAAAAACCTTGTCTTACCTGATTCCGGCGGCACTGTGGGCGCGTCAGAACGGGCGTCCGGTCTTGATTTCGACCAATACCATCAACCTACAAGACCAGCTTCTGGATAAAGACATCCCGCGCTTACAGGCCGCGCTCGGTGAGCCGACCATCCGGGCGGCGGTACTCAAGGGGCGTTCCAATTATCTGTGCTTCAAGCAGTTGGATAATTTACGGCGACGCGGCCCGCGTGATACGGCTGAGGCGGTCATGCTGTCCAAATTGCTGATTTGGCTGCACGAGGGCGGCAGCGGGGATAGGGGCGAACTCAACCTCCGCACTGGGCGCGAGGATGAGGCGTGGCGTCGCCTGAGCGCTGAGGAGGAACGCTGTAGCGAAAATCGTTGTGAAGTGGCGACGGCTGGCAAATGCCCGCTATATCAAGCGCGTAAGAAGGCGCGGGCGGCGCATCTGGTGATTGTCAACCACGCCCTCTTGATTGAGGACACCGCACAAGAGATGAGCTTTTTGCCCGCCGCCAGTGAGGTCGTGATTGACGAAGCGCACCACCTCGAAGATGCCGTGACGCACAGCCTGTCGCAACGGGTCGAGTTCGACAATATTTACGCCCGCTTGCAGACGTTGGGCGGGCCAGCCTCTGGCCTGTTGGGGGAATTGATTCGCACGGTTCAGATGGCTTCGCCGGCGAATGAGGCCGTCAAAATCGAGACGTTCGTACAGGTCTTGGGCGAGGCGGTGTTGTTCATGGCGCGTCCCCTGCAAGGCTTCTTTATCGGGTTAGAAAATGTCTTGACCGAAATCACCCCGGCCAATTCGATGGAAGCGACGTTCGGCGTGCGGATTTTGCCCCATCATCGCAACCGGCAATCCTTCACCCATTTAGGCGCGGCGTGGAACGATTTGAACGCTTATTTTGAGGCAGTGGTCAAACAGTTGGGGATGCTGGTTCGCAAGCTACGCCAGATGAGCGCCAAAGCCAGCGTATTCGAGCCGATTTTGCTGACCCTCAATGGCGCGGTTTCACATCTGGATGAGGCGTATGCGGTGTTGTCGGCCTTCATGGACGCCAGCGACAAAAACATGACCTATTGGCTGACCATCGGCAACGACAAGCAAGGCCCGATTACGTTGCACGTCGCCCCGATTGCGGTGGGGGAGATCGTCCGTCAGCGCTTGTGGGAGAAGCGGCGTTCAGTGATTCTGACCAGCGCGACCCTTCGCACGGGCGAGGATGACGATATGGGCTATCTGCGTGACCGGCTGGGCTTGTTGGACGCGGATGAACTGGTGTTGGGGTCGCCGTTTGATTACAAAAAATCGGCGATGTTGTTCCTGCCATCTGATTCCCCTGCGATGGAGGCCAAAGAAGCTTATCAGCGGGCGTTGGAGCGCGTGATTTTAGAACTTGCAGTGACGCTTGATGGGCGGGTGATGGGGTTGTTCACCAGCTATACTCAATTGCGCCAGACCACGCATAACCTCGCGGCGCGGATGGCAGCCGGCGGTTTCCGCGTGTTCTCCCAGAGTGATGGGAGCAGTCGTCAACTGTTGTTGGAAGGATTCCTGAACACCGAGAAATCGGTGTTACTGGGGACGAAATCGTTCTGGGAAGGGATAGACATCCCCGGCGATAAACTCAGCGCTTTGGTGATTGCACGGTTGCCGTTCGCCGTCCCCAATGACCCGCTGATTTCCTCGCGCATGGAACGGTATAGCGACTCGTTTAGACAGTACCAAATCCCAGAGGCGATTATCACCTTTAGGCAGGGATTCGGGCGCTTGATTCGGTCTGCGTCTGACCGTGGCGTGGTGGTTGTGATGGACAATCGCCTGACCTCTAAGCCGTATGGGGCGCATTTTGTCGGGGCGTTGCCGGAATGTACGACGGTGCGTGCGCCTTTGGCCTCGTTGCGTGATCATGTGGCGAAATGGCTGCCTGATTTGGTGGTCGGATAATAGAGGAAAAACCCGCGTTTTCCTCTGTGTTTCCGGTTGAAAAAATCGACATTTTCCGGTATACTTTAGAACATCTGCGCGGAGTTGAGGCTGCACATGGACGAACAACTTGAATCTAAAGTCGCCACGAATGGGACTTATAATGAAGCCAGTATCAAAGCCCTAAAACCGATGGAACACGTCCGTAAACGCCCCGGTATGTATGTGGGCGGTACGGATGTGCGGGCGCTTCATCACCTAGTCTATGAAGTCGTAGACAACTCAATTGACGAGGCATTGGCGGGGCGTTGCGACAACATTCGCATTACGCTGTACGAAGATAACTGGATTTCGGTGGCCGATAATGGCGTCGGCATCCCGGTTGGCATCCATCCCGATGAAGGGATTTCGACCCTGACGGTTGTTATGACCCAAATCGGCGCGGGCGGTAAATTCGAGCGCGGCGCTTATAAGGTCAGCGGCGGCTTGCACGGTGTCGGTGTCTCTGCGGTTAATGCCTTGTCTGATGAATTTATCAGTGAAATTTACCGCGAAGGCTATCTGTGGCGTCAAAAATATTCCGCCGGTAAGCCGATGACCGAGGTTGAGCGGGTTCGTGCATTGGAGCCGGGTGAAGGGACGGGGACAGTCCAGACCTTCCATCCAGACTTCACTATTATGGATCCCGGTGAGTTCAAGTTCGAGACGTTGCGGGATCGCTTCCGTGAGATGGCCTTTGTCACGCGCAAAGTGACCATCACCGTGCGCGATGAACGTGTGAAGCCTATCCCGCGTGAGACGACCTTCTATTTTGAGGGCGGGCTGGCTTCATTTGTCAGCTACCTGAACCGTAACCGCGATGTGCTTCATACGCCGATTTACGGTATCCGTGATGTCGAAGTGTCTAATCCGCATGGCTCATTCAGCATCGGGGTTGAGGTCGCTTTCCAATACAACGAAACGGCCAATACCGTCGAAATGGCTTTCGCGAACACCATCAATACGCCAGATGGGGGTTCGCACCTGACAGGGTTGCGTTCGGCCATCACCAGCGTGATTAACCGTTATGCGCGTAAGATGGATTTCTTGAAGGAGAAAGACCAGAATTTCTCTGGCACGGACACGCTAGAAGGCATGACCGCTATCGTCAGCGTCAAACATCCTGAACCTCAGTTTGAGAGCCAGACCAAGGTCAAGCTGCTCAACCCAGAAGTACAGGGCGCTGTGTCTCAGGTGGTTAGCGAGGCCTTGCAGGAGTTCCTAGAGAATAACCCGCGTGAAGCCCGCAAAATCATCGACAAATGTATGACGAGCAAGCGTGCGCGTGAGGCCGCCAAGAAAGCGCGTGACCTCGTTCGTAGCGGGCCTAGCTTGCTGGAATCCAGCACGCTGCCGGGCAAGCTAGCGGACTGCTCTAGCCACGGCGCAGGCGCAGAAGTCTATATCGTCGAAGGCGACAGCGCAGGCGGCACGGCCAAACAAGGGCGTGACCGTCACTTCCAAGCGATTCTGCCGTTGCGCGGTAAAATCTTGAACACGGAACGCGCACGCCTTGATAAGATGCTAGACAATAACGAAGTCAAGTCGTTGATTTCGGCATTGGGGACGGGCATCAGCGAGGATTTCCAAGTCGAGAAGTTGCGCTATGGTCGCGTCATCATCATGACCGACGCCGACGTAGACGGTAGCCATATCCGCACGCTGCTGCTGACTTTCTTCTTCCGCCACATGCGCCCGCTGGTTGATAACGGGCATTTGTATATCGCGCAGCCGCCGATTTACCGGATTAAGAACGGTAAAGACATCACCTATCTTTACAACGAGGCTGGCACGAACGAAAGCGATCTGCTCGCGAAGGCGCTAACTAAGTATAAGCACCCAGAACGCCTGCTTATACAGCGTTATAAGGGGCTGGGCGAGATGAACGCCGACCAACTCTGGGACACTACCATGAACCCCGAAGCCCGGACGTTGTTACAGGTCACAATTGAAGACGCGGCGGACGCCGATAACGTGTTTGATATGCTGATGGGGAGCGCCGTGCCGCCGCGCCGCCGCTTCATCCAGACGCACGCAAAGCGCGTCCGCAACCTCGACATCTAAAACTCATACGGGCGCTTGTCCGTTGGCTCCACTATCTACAAGCAAAAAATCCCGGTCATGCCGGGATTTTTTGCTTGTAGGGACAACGCCCGCGTTGCCCTCAGTCGGCGGATTAACGGTTGGTCGGCAACCACTCATCGCTCAGCCAAGCGAGAGTGCGCTCGAAGGCGTTCTGTTGCGAAACCAACGGGGTATAGCCCAATTCTAACTCCGCTTTACGGGGTGTGAACCAGAAATCGCGACAGGTTGAGTAAATCACATAGCGCGTTAGGCGTGCGGCGGCGGTGCGGCGCGTGGGGATAGCACGCCACAAGAGTTCCGACAGGCGTGCCAGCAACATGGCGCTGCTTTCTGAAACCACGCGGGTTGTGGTTTGGATATTGAGCGCCTCAAGATAGGGGCGGAAGAACGCGAAGAAATTGGTCGGCGCGTAATCTGTCGCAAAATAGGCGCTCCCAGCCGAGGGATGGTCTGCCGCGAGTTTATCTGCCGCCAGCAAGTGCATATAGGCCACGTTATCGGCGTAGACATGGTTGAACAGCGCCTTGCCATCGCCTAACTGGGTGAATTGACCTTTGAGCGCAGCCTTGATGATGTTCGGGAATCGGTGTACGTCACCAGCGCCGTAGACTCCGGCTGGGCGGATGGCGCAGGTGAGCAGATTGGGGTGGTTGGCTCGCAGAACCGCTTGTTCGGCGAGGGCTTTACTCTCCCCGTAGAAATCGAGGAATCTTGAGGCATACGGAAGTTTCTCCGTTCCCGATTGAATAGGGGAGCCGTCGAACACCACATCAATTGAACTGGTGTAGATGAATTTTGAAACCTGTTGGAGTTTGCTCCCGATGAGCAGATTTTGCGTCCCCGCTACGTTGATTTCATAGACGTGTTTTGGCCTGCCCAATGAGACATCGACCATCGCGGCACAATGGAAAACGGTACTAACCCCGCGCAGCGCGTCCGAGACGGCCTGTGGGTCGCGCAAATCACCTACCGCTGATTCCGCGTGCGGGGTATGCGAAGGGGTGAGATCTAAGATGCGGACAGTTTCACCCCGTTCCAAGAGTAGGCGCACTAGGGCGCGTCCGACCAATCCATTACCGCCTGTGACCAGATACACTGCGTTTTCGCCTTTATACATTTTGGTGAACTTTGATAGTATCCCGTTCACCATATCGGCTGCAATAAGCTATTTTTTGGTTACTTTTACCAACATTTGGTTGAAATGCTGTAAAGTGGTGAGGGAATTTTGGTATAAATAACCAATATCTTGATTCGTTAGCCGTGATACCCTTTCAGTCAGTACGTGATTTTCACATGGAAGGCCAATCATGACCAATCCGCTGCGCGATTTTCTCGAAATCCCCTACGACGAGCTTGAAGAGCTAAACCTTGAAGCCAAGGCCAAACGCGCCGCCCGCGTTTCCGCTGATACCTTGCGCGAAGAACGCATGAAGTATCTGTCCGAAGAGAAGCGCATCAAGGCCGTGACTGTGTGCTTTACCGACCTCGAAGGTCGCCTGCACATGTTGGACTATGACAAGAAGTTCTTGCTCAAGTCTGCCGATAACTTGACTTTCGATGGCTCGTCCATCCGTGGTTTCTCGGCGCAATCGGAGTCCGACTTGCGCTTGGGCATCGACTGGGCCGCGTTCTACTGGCTGCCTTCGGACGTGTTTGGGCCGGGTAAGGTCTTGGTGTTCGGTGAAGTTCTGGAGAGCGACAACACCCCCTATGCCGCCGATCTGCGCTCGGTGCTGAAGCAATACGCCGAGGAGCAGTTCAAGGCTAATGGCTATGTCTTCAACGTCTCGAACGAAATCGAAGGCTTCTTGTTCAAGGGGCGCAACGCTGAACAGACGTATGTCCACAGCGGCAATTTCGACTTTGTGACCAGCGGCGGTTACTATCACTCGTTGCCGGGTGACCCACTGCGCGCTTTCATCGACACCTCTGCCGAAGTGCAACGTGCGATGGGCTTCCAAAACGAGAAAGACCATCCCGAAGTTGCCCCGTCGCAATTCGAGATTAACTACTCCTACACCGAGGCGCTCATCGCCGCTGACCAAATTCAGCTGTATAAATTGCTGTGCCGTCAGGTCGCTGCCCGTCTCGACCTAACCGCGACCTTCCTGCCCAAGCCCGTCACCGGCATCAACGGCAGCGGTATGCACACCAACATGTCCATCAGCAAGGACGGCAAGAACCTGTTCTATCAAGCCGATGGCAAGGATGGCCTCTCACAATTCGCGTGGGATTACGTCAGTCGTATCTTGAATCACGGGTTGGAACTGTGCTTAATCCTCAACAGCAGTGTGAACTCATTTCGCCGCCTTGACCCGCACTTTGAAGCCCCGAATCAGATTAAGTCGTCGGCCAAAGACCGTGGTAGTATGGTTCGTATCCCGCTGGGCAACAGCAAGTCCGCCCGCGTGGAAGTCCGTTCGGTTGCGCCAGATGCCAACCCGTACCTGACCATCTACTCGTTGCTCCGCACGGGTTTGGAAGGCACTGCTCAGTCGGCTGCTAAGGCCAAGAAGATCATCACCCTGCCGGACAATATTTACGATGCGATTGATGATTTCAACAGCAGTCCGCTCATCAAGAAGCTGATTGACCCCGCTGTCGCAGAGAAGTTCGCAACGCTCAAGACCGCCTCGGCAGACCGTTGCCCGCGCTTGCTTGGTACGATCATCAAGGCGTCTGAAGTGCAATTCCATCACGAAGTCTACAACCAACAGTTGTGGAACGAGTTCTAAACAGAACTTTTCCGATTGTCATACAAAAGGCCGCCTCAAATCGAGGCGGCCTTTTTTTGTTTCTCACTTGAAAACCCAAGTCAGGTCGCGCCCACCGTATTCAAAAACCTGACCACGCCCGACGAGGATGATGGCGTATTTCTTTAATGACTCGAAATCTCCTGTCCGACCAAACAACTTGGCAGAATATGCCATCTTGTATAGACGTACCGGCCAATTCTGCCACGATTGGTTATCTTTCGGGGCGGCCAATTCACTAGCGGTGTCAATATCCCACCCCCACGACAATGCGACCAACGCCAAGCCTAGTCGGTGTCTGGCGACAAATTCGGCATCTTGATTGAGCGCTGCAATATCGCCCTCATAAAACGTGTATTTCAGGCCGTGGCTGCTGGGCTTGTCGATTGGGAATGCCCACCAATCATAGTGTCCGTAATGGAATTTTTGCCATTGGCGAGCATTCGCCCATGTTTGGAATGTCTCTATTTGCGCGGCATGTTCGCGTTTCAGACGGTCGATGCCAACAAACGAGGGATGGTCATTTCTTTTCATGAGAATGTTTGCCCAGCTACTTGACGCTTCGCCAGATTATACCGCCGCTTTACGCGCATTCGCGGTCATTAACAGATGGACGAGGAAGCCCGCAATCAGTCCCCAGAACGGCGCACCGATACCGAACAGCGAGAAATCCCCCGCCGTGCAGAGGAAGGCCACGATTGCCGCGTCACGCCCCGCCGGTTTTTCCATCGCACCCGCCAGAGAATTGGCGATGATACCGCTCAGGGCTAGACCGGCAATGGTCGAGACGAATACGGCGGGGAAGGCCGCGAACAAACTCACCACGGCTGCGCCCAATAATCCCAAGCCGACATGCCAGACGCCAGAGGCCACCGCGCTGGCATAGCGCTTATGCGGGTCGGGCTGTGCGTCTGGTCCGACTACGATGGCGGCGGTTAATGCTCCGAGGCATGTGCCGTGACCGCCAAAAAACGACAAAATGAGCGACATCACCCCTGTGATGGTCAAGATACTGTTGATTGGCGGTGCATAATTATTCGCCCGCAGCACGGCCTCACCGGGGGCGTATTGAGAACTCAGCGCCAGCGCAAACAGGGGTAGTGAGAGCGTCAGGATAGCCTGTGATGAGAAAGTCGGTGCGATGAATACTGGCAAGGTCAGCGCCAGATTAACCTCGCTCAAGTGCATTTGACCCGTCGTGGCCGCAATCAAGACGCCGATGCCGATTGCGCCTAGCGTCGGCGCGGGGAATTTCATCCGCTTGAGTAGGAAAAATGCCGCGACCATCGCCACAATCATGATTGGGTTAAACATAGGGTTTTGAGGGTTATCATCTATGGCGTTGAAGATGCCCAACCCGAAGCGCAGTAGGACGCCCGCCAAGACCGCCAGAATCACCGGCTGGGGGATTGCCCGCATCACACGCCCAAACAAACCGCTTAATCCCAATAATATGACGGCGATAGAAACCACGATATACGCCCCAATCGCATCGGAGAGGGGGAAGTGTGCCAGACTGGTCACGAGCAGTGCTGAACCCGCCGTATTGTGCGGCGTAATCAACGGCTGACGATAGAGTAGCGAGAGCAGAATACTGCCTATGCCATTGCCCATCACAATCGCCCAGATCCAAGAGGCAGTTTGCTCTGGGGTGAAATTGGCGGCTTTGGCGGCTTGTAAGATGATGAGGATTGGGCCGGTATAACTGATGAGCGCGACGATGAAACCCGCTGTAATGCCTGAAAGCGTGATGGATTGCGGGAGATCGCGGATATTTTGTAGGAAATTAGACAGCGTTGGGGGTGTGGGCGCGATGCGTGATGTATCGAGGCTCATGGAGATTCCATCTATGCGGGGAAGCCAAACGAACTAGAAATCGTTTTCATTTTACGTCAGGCCACGCCCCGTTTGTTATGTCCAATCTACTATACCCATGTACAAGATAGCTCGATTGTTGTTTTAAAGAGAGGAAATAATGGGCGGTGCTACGTTATACTCAAACCAAGCCAATATTTATGGGGAATATGCCGTGACAACATTAAGTTTACCCGAAATTGCCGAAGCGTTTATCAGTTCCGCCCACATGCAAGTTTGGTGCAATATCACCACGATTGATACCAAAAACCGCCCACGTTCACGGGTATTACACCCTATCTGGGAATATGATGGCACGCATATTGTAGGCTGGATTGCTACAGGCCGTCATACGCTTAAATCCAAGCACATTAACCAAAACCCCTATGTCAGCGTGGTCTATATGAAAGACCCGATTAAGCCGACTTATGCCGAGTGTGAAGCCGGTTGGTGCGATGAACTCAGCGAGAAACAACGAATTTATACACTCCTCATAAGCGCGCCATCTCCGTTGGGCTATGATCCTGCGAAATTTGGTTGGATGCCGGACAACGCCGAATCTGGGCTGATGAAGCTCATGCCGTGGCAAATCACGTTGGCCGACTTGTTTGGTGAAGCGCGGACGTGGCGTGCTTAATCACTTTCTTCGCTTATACCACCCTTAACCCGCCCAGAAATCGAACGCGAATAGAAAGGCGTTCATCGCCAAGAGTAAGACGCTGAACACCGTCCAAGACTTCTCAAAGACTTGGCTACGGCTGAATTTGCCCAACATAATCCACAAAGTCGGTACAGCCAACACATAGCGGAAGGCGCTATTTGTGCCTGTCCACCCGCTGGTCAGGGGAATGACTAAGGCAAAAAACCCGAATAATGCCAGCATCGGGTAACGGCGCAAACAGACAAACATACTAACCACGGCGAGGGCGGCTGCACCAAGATTCATCGTTAACCACGCGGCAGATTGTGGCTCGGTCTGGGTGCGCTCGATGAACTGACTCCACGCATTAGCGGTCAATTGGAAATCGAATAGACGGTTGCCGAACCATTCGATTTCGACAATTTCAAAGTTATGGCCGTTGGCGAGGCGAAAAACCCCATAAGCGACCAGTGGGAGCGCCAAAAACGGCAGTTGAATCAGCAGGCGGCGCTTATCAGACTCAGGCTTGAGCATTATCAGCAGCCACGTAATCGCCAACGGGACGATAAGGACACCGCCGACAGCGCGAGTCCATGTTGCAAACATCGCCAAGATCGCGGCGGGAATCAGATATTTACGACGCATCAGCGCGAGGCTGCCAAACGCTAACCCGACGAATAAGCCCTCGGTATAGACTGTGGCAAAGAAGAACGACGCGGGGAAAATCAGCATCATGAAGGCGGTGCGGATGCCGCCATCTTCGCCCAATTCGTCGCGGGTGATGTCATATAGCGCAATCATCGCGCCCAATGTCCCCAACAGTGACACCAGCACGCCCGCCAGCGTCGATGCGGCAATCGGAGACAGGCCAAATAGCGTCAATGGGGCGCGTAACACCTTCATCGCATAAGGATAGGCAGGGAAGAAGGCATAACTCTTGCTGATGGTTTCGCCTTCATACTCGATGGTTGAAATATCGGGGTCGTCATAACCGGTGGTCGCTATGGCGAGGTAATACTCGCTGTCCCACGCCACTTGTGTATTGAGGAACGGGTCAAGTAAATACGGATTATCGTCGAGGCTGTCGCGCCGTGTCTCATCAGCAGACCAACTCAGCGCCTCATCTGCGCGGGAAGGGGCGTACCGCGTGGTCGAAAAAATCATGTAGCCGATGATAATGACCGACCACGCCAACCAAATTAAAACAAGCATCCGCAAACTGCGGCCAGTCATAAGGTTTACTCCATAAGGCTAGACAAAAAGGGGCGAATCAGACCCGATTCGCCCCCTGATATGACGCCGTTTTACTTGTCGTAGCGGGCGTTATAATCCACATATAAGCGCTGGGCGTGTTCACCCGGAGCAGTGTAATACTCTTCCGGCGTGATATCCAAATTCACAGTGCGGACGGCGGGCTTGACCGTCGGCTTGGTTTCAGCGAACTTGCGGATGACCTCTGCATGTGGCTTGAGCGACCCGTCTGGGCGGACGAGACCGAAATGACGCTCATGTTTTGCGCCATTAGGGTCGCACGGTGGGACGTTCCAGAGTTCTTCAACATAATCGGCAAAGCACCATAGTAACGCACCGGTAGACCCGACTTCGACCAGTTTGGGCAGCACGCCGCCGACATATTCGGCCATCTCGGTCTCGCTCGCCATGAATTGTTTGCGCTGCCAGCCGCGATAGCTCTCCCACTCCCAGATTTCGGAGTCTCGGCCTTCTGGCGCGGTACAGCCGCCCCACTCCTCAGCCAGACATGGCTTGCCCGACAGCGACGATACCAATGCACACAGATATGGCACAAAGTCCGTATCAAGATTGCTTTTCGCCCACGGCGCATACATCGGGTATCCGTGCATGACCGCGACATCAGTCTCGGCGAAAACTTTATCAATGTTGAGGCCATTGTCGGTCATCACGCTATCGGTGTGCAGGCCGCAAGTGACATCATGGGCGGGGTCGATGTCTTTAATCAGCGCACGCATATCGCGTACCCATTCACGCCCTGCTTGGGCGCTGTGCGGGTGTGCGAACAAATCCGGCTCGTTGCCGAGATTCCACATCCAGATGGCGTCGTGGTCTTTATAGGTGCTGACCACGGTCTTGAGCAGTAGCCGAGATGCGCTAAGGGCTTCCGGGTCGTGGAACATATTGCGATATTGGCTGTCTACGACCTTGCCGCCGTTCATGACCTGCCAGACATGCGGCGAGGCGGGCGGGGCGTTCTTATCCAGCAACCATGTTGGCGACCAATTGGGGCCGCTCATGTGGCCGGTGAAGAAGGTCACATCCAATTTTAGGCCGCGTTCGGCGGCGATGTCGCAGACCGTCCCAAAATCGCGCAGGCGTTCCGGCGAAACCGCCGTGCTGGTTGGTTGCCAGTCATCCCACAGCAAGAACAGGCGGACGACGTTCATGCCGATGCTGGAGATAATGTCAAATTCTTCGCGGACTTCATCGGCCTCAAAATTTTGCCACCAATACATGGCTTTGCGGCGCGGCCAATAGTTCACACCCAAGACAAATGGTTCAGACATTTTTGTGTACCTCTATTGTATGGCCGGGATGATGTAGATGGTCATGGATTGGCCGGGGACGGTGATGGTGCTGCCGTCGGCGATAGTTTGTGGGTCGATTTGCACGGTCTCGTGTTCGGCATCGAAGAGCCAGACTTCCGCATCACCAGCTGGGGTGAATCCATCAATAGACACGGTACTGGTCGATTCGTCGGAGCCGAGATTGACCACCATCAGTGTGAGCGCCCCGTCCTCGCGCTTGGCGGCATAGACGGTCACATCCGGCGTCGTAGAATCGGCATCCAATAGTTCTGTGCCGAAGTGCCGGTACATATAGTAGGTGTTGGCTGTCGGGCGCACTTCATAACTGCCCAAGATGCCCCAGCCCCGATTAGAGCCGCCCTGCACATCCCAATACGCCACGATTTCAACCTGATTGCGGATGAGCCGTCCCAACACATCGCCCAACCAGAGGGCATTATAGAACGAGTCGAGGGTAGCTACACCACCAACGCTGTTGGCCGAGTTCGAATTGATTTCACTGACGGCGATGGGGATGTCACGGCCTGTCGTATCACGAATAATTTCACGAATATTAGGGATAACGATGTCCCATTCGTCGTTGATGTCGCGCAGGCTTTCGGTATCAGCGCCACTGGCCGCACCGAGTCCAGGGTAGGGGTAGCGATGGATTGAAACATAGCCCAGCAAATCCCCATTAGCGCGGAGGAAATCTTGCAGCCAGTCGTTCCCTTGTGCGTCCAATGCCGAGCCGCCTAAACTGCCGTTCAGATATTCAATCTGTCCGTCCTCGTAGCTGGTCACGACATATTGGGTGATGTCCGGACCAACAAAGATAATGGACGGATCTACTTCCAACATGGCCTCAGCGATAGCACGCCACTGGGTATTGAGTTCTTCAGTGGTATAGACTTCGACATCCATCAGCGCGACGAACAAGTTAGGCTCGTTGCCGATGCTCCAATACTTAATGCCATAGCCTTTGGTGATGTTGGCATACCGCACGATTTCGGCGGCCTTTTCCGGCGTGCCACCCAACAGACGTACCGACAGGGCAGGTTCTGCGCCGACAGCGCGAGTTTGGATGATGAATAGGTCGATGATGTTATTGCGGAGGTCTTGGATATCGGTATCACCACCGCCGAAGCGCATATAGCGCAGACCGAGGGCTTGAGCTTCCTCCATCAACGCGACTGGGATGATGGAATACAGGTTCATGTTCGACCCATACACATACGGGCTGATTGTCCCCAGTGATTCCCCTGCGCTAATGGTCAAGGTATTGGCGTCTTGGGCGACTGAAAACGATGTCATAACCAAAAAGGCAAACGCAACTGCAACGATAATCTTTCTCATGATTGCTCCAACTTTTTAGGTCTGAGGGCAAAATGGTACAACATGAGGGATGCTTAGGTTCGGCATCCCTCTAAGTGTTCGTATCGTATGGGAAAGGCGCTATTATTGGGGGTTTTCCCCGTCAGATGTTTACTTGTCTACGCCGGTGATGACCACGCCGCGCATAAAGACCTTCTGCGCGAAGACGAAGATGAGCAAGGGCAAAACCATCGCCATGAGCGAGGTGGCTTGAATCAACTCTGGGCGCGGGCCGTATTGGAAGTTGAAGACCTGTACGCCCACCGAGATGGGGACAAGTGCTGGCTTGCCTTGCAAGTAAATCAGCGGTCCAAAGTAGTCATTCCATGCGAAGATGAAGTGGAACAACCCTACTGAGATGATGGCCGGCCACGCCTGTGGGATGATGACGCTGAGGAGGACGCGGAAAGGCCCTGCACCGTCGATCATGGCTGCTTCATCCAACTCACGCGGTAAGGTCATGAAGAATTGCCGCAAGAGGAAGACGTTGTAAGCGTTGGCGAAGAAATGCGGGACAATCAGCGGCAACCATGTCCCTGTCCAACCGATGGTGGCGAAGAAGGCGTATGTCGGGATGAGCGTGACTTGGCTGGGCAGGATGATCGTGCCAATCAAAATCAGGAACATCACGTTTTTGCCGGGGATGGGGAAGCGGGCGAAGGCGTAGGCTACGCAGATGCAAGACAGCAATGTGCCAATCAACCCGACGACGGCGATGGTCAAGGTATTGAAGAACAGGCGCGGGAAGTTGATTAACTCCCATGCTTCGCCGAAATTCTCGAAATGCAAATCTAGCGCATAGACCGGCTCAAGCGTGCGCCAACTGCCCGGCACGGTGACGATCCCGGCTTCTGGGTTGGCGGGGTTAACAAAGTCACTGTCTTGGCGACCTTTTTTAACCAGCGCCATATCCAGTAAAGAACCATCGGCCTGTGGAACCTTGTAGATTTCGTAGGTTCCTACTTCGCCAGATGCGTCAGTGTAATCATAGGTGTCTTGCGAAAGCGGCAAAATATTGCCGTCGGTATTACCAGTGATTTGCGCGGCGCTTTTGACCGAGATTAAGCCCATGTTGACGAAGGGCAACAAGTACATTGCGGCAACAATGAAGGCCAACATTGTCACCATCGCTTTGACGGCGAACTTACGGAGTTGATAGCTGTAAAACGGCGATGTATTGACGGCGGGGGATGTGGTGCTTGGCTGAGTGATGGCGGCCATCTTATTGGTCTCCGCTGGCGTAATAGACCCAACGCTTGGAAGTAACGAACATCCCAATCGTCAAGACGAGCGCGATAATGAAAATGAACCACGCTTGGGTTGCCCCATATCCCATGTCGAAGAATGCGAACGCGGTTTTGTAGAGGTGCATGTTAAAGAAGTACGCCGAATTATTGGGGTTGCCTGTGCCACGAGTGATAACATAAGGCACGACAAAATACTGCATGACGCCAATAACTGAGAGAACCAAGTTATAGAAAATCACTGGTGAAATCATAGGAATGGTGATTTTACGGAACTTGGTGAGGCCATTTGCGCCATCAACATCGGCGGCCTCATAGAGTTCTGTGGGGACACCTTGCATGGTCGCCAACATCGTCAGCATGGCGTTACCCACGCCCCAAACACCAATCAAGAGAAAGGCGAACAGGATTGTGCTTTCATTTTGGATCCAATTGGGGGGTTCTTGCACGCCAACCGCGCGCAACACTCGATTTAGCCAACCCGTATCACCGTTGAGGAAGCTCTGCCAGATGAAGATGGAGGAGATAGCCGGAACCATGTAGGGCATGTAGTACAAAGGACGCCATAACGTCTTGCCCCACAGATTTTTTGAGTTTAGCAAGGCCGCCATGCTTAACGGTAGGATGATGCCAACGGGGACGGCAATGAGGGCAAATTTCACCGTGACACCGAGCGCTCCCAGAGCAACAGGGTCTGTGAATAATTTGACCCAGTTGTCCATGCCGACAAATCTAATCGGATCGTCGCTGGAGAGGGAGAACTTCGTGAAGGTGAAAATCAAAGAGACGAAGATGGGGACGGCGGTAAAAACGGTAAAACCAAAAAGCCACGGGGAAAGAAAAACCCAACCCCAAATGCGCTGTTGGCGAGCCAAATCGCTACGTTGTGTCATTTTTTGTTTGGGCGAATTGGAGAAGGGGGCTGCACGAGATTGGTCGGCGGCTGACATGGGCTTTACTCCTGCGCTGCTTGGAATGGAAAGAACAGATCTTCTTGGACTGCGCTGTCAAACACGGATGACAGCGTTGGGACTGCCGAAAATCATCGTTGAACAAGAAGAAAAATATATCGGGGACTTTTTGTTCGTTGTGGTATCGACAGTGTGACCCTGCCGGGGATTGTAACGCAATTTTGGGGTTTAGCTTGGGGTGGGTATAAACACCCCAAGCTAAGTTTATCGGGTTTTGCGCCGAATTAACTTATTCGGTCGGCTCGCCGACGATGGTTTGCACATCGGCTTGGAAGCTGTCGATTTCTGCGTTCAGGTCAATCGTCGCGCCAGCATCGCTCTCGATCTGGGAGAGGAGCGAGAACTCGCGGTCATAGACCTGTGAGTAGTTCGGCAGATTGCTTTCGTGGTGGACGGTACCGGGGTTGGCGTAGGCCAAGCTGGCCTTCGCAACACCCCAGTTGATGTCCAACGGGTAACGGGTGCTGATGGACTCAACCCACGCATCTTGTGCGGCGGGGAGAGCAGGGAACGCACCATAGGCGGTGGCAAGGGTCGGGGCGGCGTTGTCAACCAAGTAGGTCAAGACCTTGAACGCGGCTTCCTTGTTCGGGGAAGCATCGACGATACGGAAGGTATCGGCGTCCATGGCGACGTGCTGCACGCCGTCAAATGAAGCCGGAACAGGGGCGATGCTCCACTCGAATGCGCCGACGCTGCTGTCTAAGCAGCAGGTGTACCACAGGGGGACAATGGAGATGCCGAGGTTGCCGGAAGCGAAACCACTAGGCTGCATTACTTCACTGGCTTGGGCGGTAGCGTTCGGGGCGGTGTGATCAACCCAGATACGATCCCAGTACCATTGGCTGGCGTCACGCCACTCTTGGGGGACAGTCACGGTGTTGGTGGCGGCATCGTAGTAGCTGGACGGGGCGAGGTCGGTCCAAATCAGGCGGATACGCGCCCATTGGAAGTTCACACCGTATTGCTCAATCGCGGCGGGATCGAAGTCGGCGCTGGTGGCGTCGTTGCCGTTGGCATCGACGGTCAGAATCTTGGCGATTTCGGCGACAGTGTTGTAATCCCATGCCACTTCCTCACCATCGAGGATATACGGCGCACCGAATTCGGCGGGAGGCAGTTCTAGACCGGCTTCTTCGAACAGGCCGATGTTGTAGTAGGTGACTGCCGGGTAAACGGCGAAGGGCAATCCGCCCAAGCCGCCGTCGGCGTTGCGGTACAGTTCAACCAAGGCCGGGTCAAAGACACTGATGTCGTAACCAGCGGCTTCAATCAGGGGTTCAACGTTCGCCCACTGATCAGCAAACGAGTTGGAGCCGGTGACGCCGACTGGCCCAACGATGTCAGGCGGGGTTCCGGCGGCCAGCAGGGTGCTGAGGGTGTCGCGGGCGGTTTCGTTGCTGGCGGCGATGCTCAGGACGAGTTCGATTTCGCTCTGGCTGGCGTTGAAATCAGCGACGACTTGCTCTTGGATGGCGATTTGCTCGGAGTTGGTCCCTGTGCCGAGGCCGACATACCAAGTGATGGTGGTCTTGCCCTGCGCGGCGACGGGCATGACTGCACCGACGATCAACGCAAGGACGAGTACCATCATAACGGAGAAGAGAGATTTTCTGGACATTATGTTGTTCCTTCTAAAGCGGATGAACTTTCGTGCTTGAAGTGCTTAATGCCGAACTGCTTGTTAACTATCGAGACACCTCCTTGTATGACTATTGAAGGGATGCCGTTTTTTCGCACCGCTGAAACAGGCGGATGACGAACATATTTAGTGTGATTGAAGCAGACAATAGCACCCTGTCTATTTCAACTCTGTTCAACTATACTGGGAGCGCTCCCATAAGTCAATACTAAATTTTTCTTGACGTAAATTTAACCTCCGTCACATATTTAACACCATACAAAGGAGTGTATACTGGAAATGTTCAATGTACAATGTTTTTATTCAATATCATTCAATGAACAACTTGGATTCTATCAATCTGTTGACAATTCCATGACTTGTGAGTAAATTGCCTGAAAAGGTCTAATACGTATGACTAATGAGAAAGCTACCCTACGCGATGTTGCACAACTGGCGGGTGTATCACTTGGAACCGCATCCAACGTTTTGAACAATCGCGTGAACGTTTCAGAAGAGGCGCGTGCGAAGGTGGTCACGGCGGCTACGACATTGGGCTATCGCCATCAAGTACGCTTGATGCCATCTGGTCAACGGGGTTTATCCGTGATTGGGACGATTGGCAAAATTGATAATGGGGAGGTGATGACCACCAACCCGTTCTATTCACACGTCCTGACAGGGGTGGAGCGCGAATGTCAGCGCCATAACCTGAGTTTGATGATTGCCAATATTGAAGTAGATGCTATGAATCGCCCTGCTTCAATGCCGCCGATGCTGATGGATAAACAGGTTGATGGAGTCTTGGTGATTGGGACATTCCTGCGCGATACCATTCAACTGATTGGTCGGCAGGTCGATAAACCGGTCATCCTTATTGATGCCTATGCGCCCGGAAGCCGATTCGACAGCGTTTTGACCGATAACATCAATGGGGCATATACGGCGGTAGATTATCTTATTAAGCAAGGACATCGGCGCATTGGGTTGATTGGCAGCGGGCCAGATGGTTATCCCAGCATCCGCGAGCGCCGGAAGGGGTATCTGCGGGCGCTGAAACACCACAAAATCAGCCAGACCTATATTGAGGATGGCCTCTTGACCCGTGAGACGGGTTATCATGCAACGATTGCGCTGTTGCGACGTTCGCCAGAAGTGACGGCGATTTTCGCCTGCAATGATGAGGTGTCGCTGGGAGTGATGAGTGCTGCGCGGGATATGGGGCTTGATGTTCCGCGTGATTTGTCGGTTGTCGGGTTTGATGACATCGACTTGGCGCAGCAACTCAATCCACAATTGACGACGATGCGGGTTGATAAAATGCTGTTGGGGATTCTGGCCGTTCGGCAGCTTAAACAGCGTTCGGATAACCCGGATTACCCGGCGATTACGACTCTGGTCAGCACTCGCCTGATGGTGCGTGATACGGTTTGTCCGCCTTCCCGGATGTAACACGGTGGGCTGTAGATGCGTCTAAGATATATGTCGCATCCCTCAGAACAAGGACAAAGCAACCATGCAACTCCACGGGCTACATCACGTCACGGCGGTGACGCGCAATGCCAGCCGCAATCTGAAATTCTATACAGAGGTGTTGGGTCTGCGCCTCGTGAAAAAGACCGTCAACCAAGATGACGTGTCGGCTTATCACCTGTTCTATGCGGATAAAGTCGGTAGCCCCGGCACGGACATGACGTTTTTCGATTGGCCGCAGACTGCGCCCGATCAGCGCGGGACGGACAGCATCAGCAATACGATGTTCCGCGTGAATGGTCACGCGGCGTTGGTGTATTGGGCTGCGCGTCTGGAAGCCAATGGCGTGACACATCAAGGGATTGATGAGTTTGCCGGACGGGAACGCCTACGCTTTTTCGACCCGGAAGGCCAGCGCTTGACTCTGGTTGATGACGGCGGCGCTCCGTTTGAAGGGGAGGCTTGGGATGGGGCAGGTATCCCGACTGACCATACGATACGCGGTTTTTTCGGCGTGGCCTTGTCCGTTCCAGATTTAAAGCAAACGACGCTAATCCTCAGTGAAGTGCTGGGGATGACCGAAATCGTGAAGATGCCACATCCTGACCTAGCCGGCCAGACCATCACTGTTTTTGCGATGGATGATGGCGGCCCCGGCAAGGAAATCCATGTCTATGAGCAGCCAGATTTGCGGCGGGCGCGTTTGGGGCATGGCGGGGTGCATCATGTGGCTTTCCGCCTGACCGATATGGTAGAGCATCAGGCGTGGGAAAAGCGCTTGACAGAAGTCGGGCTGAGAACCTCGGGCTTAGTAGATCGCTTCTACTTCAATTCACTATATTTCCGCATCTCGAACGGTATCTTGTTCGAGTTGGCTACAGATGGCCCGGGTTTTGGCGCAGATGAGAGCCTTGAAACGTTGGGTGAGCGCTTGGCGTTGCCGCCGTTCCTTGAACCACAACGCGCCCAAATTGAAGCGGGACTCAAGCCGCTGAATTAACTCAAAAAGCAGGGCAGACACATCTAAAGGTGTCTGTCCTGCTTTTTTACCCCGTTAAGCGCAGGTTAGATTTTCTGCTTGGCGATCCAATTCAGCGCGTAGTCGGCCAATTCTTCCCATCCCTTGTGGGCGAGGCCGTAGTGATTCCGCCCCGGAAATCCCTTGAAATCTGTGACCGAGCCAGAGTCTTTATACTTGCTTTGATTGGATTTGTTCAGCGATGCAGGGATGATGTGATCGGTTTCACCAGCGATGAACAACAACGGCGCATGTGGCTTCTTATAGTCAATATGCGCGGTTGAGGTCAATGCGCCACGTCCGATGCGGAGCGATTCTGGGACGACCTGATCATCGTAGGCTTTGCGCTGTTCTTCCAACGGTTGCCCATTCACAAAGGCGTACTGAAACGCCTTAAATGACATCAAGTAGGGGCGTGAGGAAGGATTCAGGAAATTCAACAACGGCCACGCTGATCTGATAAATGACCACTTGGTTGAGAGCAACCCTTGTGGCGGGCCAGAGTCAATGGCGACCCCGGCTGCACCATAGCCTCGATTTAAGAGGATTTGCGTCATTAGGCCGCCGAGCGAATGGCCGATTAGGATTGGTTTTTCATCCAACCCATCGATGACCTTGATGTGGTGCTGAATCACTTCTTCCAGTGTGCGCTTACCCAATTCGGGGTCGGGGTGCGCTTTACGGAGTTCCGCGACGCTCTTATCACGACCCGGAAACGGCACGGCAATGACTTTGTAGCCTTTACCCTCAAGATATTTTACCCAGTGATCCCAGCCTTTATAGCTGAGAAATAATCCGTGAATCAAGACGATGGTTTTGGTCGGCATAGTGATGTCCCCCAATGCAGTGTATAGACTTAATATCAGTGTATACCGGCCTCAAAGGACATTTTGTCCCGATAAAATGTTCTATCACGTTTTGCTGACCCGCAGGGTTAAGCCGTGATTGCGCCGACCTCAGCCAACGTCAGACGGGCTTGTTCATCTGCGGGGAGAAACGCAATAATCTGCGGGAAGTCGAATTGAAAATAACCCGCTGAAATCACCAATGGGCGCAACCATGATTGCTTAGAATGAACGCGCACATTCGGGATAATCGCGTCCAATAGCAAGGTTGGCGGAAGTTGTGCCGCGCTGGGGTCTTGCTCAAAGGGGAGGTCTGCGCGCACAGTTTTCCAATGATGGGCGAAGTCGGGTAGGCTCATCCACTCGTTCACTAAGTCTTGATACCACGATTCAAATCGGCACAGGCGATTAGCGGTCTTGAATCCGTAAATCGTCTGACGCGCCATGCGTGTCCATGACTCGCGGTTGCCAATCAAGGCGGAATAGAGCGGTAGATTGGGGTCAAAAATCAGTCGCAGTGAATTACGGTATTCACCCGGCAACGACTCGAACTGCTGTGAGGTGAGTTCATACAGTCGGAGCATTTTTTTGTTGAGGAAGTGGATGCGCCAATCGCGGTTGATAATCATGGCCGGCATGTCTAATGATTGCGCGATTTCGATGGTCGGCAGTAGGCATTCTTCTAATGATTTGCCGGTCAAATACGGGTCAATCGGCGGGAAATTAGCTGCGACCAGTAGCCGGTTGCGCTCCTCAATCGTACAGTCCAGATAATCTGCAAGGTCGATGACCACCTCGCGACGCGGCGGGCGGGTGATGCGACCTCGGCGCATTTGCTTATAACTGCTATAGACCATATCTTCCATCTCGGTGCGCGTCCATGTGCGCGGTCCCCAGAGATTATCTTGCCACGCCCGCGATGATGACCGGCTGTCAAGTTCACGCTGTCGTTGAATCAATAATTCTTCAACCACCTCAACGAATTCACGGCAGTCAGGATGGACGACGATAGGAGATGTCATTGGCATTGTCTCGCGTCTATCAGGTGAAGATAGACCGCATGATAGCTCAAAATCCCCCTTCCGACTACGCGAGTCTTACACGTATTGTTCCTGAATGACCTCGCTGACATACTCTTGGATAACTTCTTCTACGAGCTTCTCATAAGTACCCCAACCCAAACCGCAGCCAGAGATGTAAATTGCTCTGGATTCGCCGGTCAGTTGTCCCTCCATCCAATCCCCGAAAGTTTTATTGGCCTGCTCTATAGAGAATCAAAAAGGCGAATCCTTGAGAAGTCGCCTTCATCACACTGTATAACCTACGTGGTTTTGGATCGTTTTGTCGGCTTGCTGGTTGCACCATCCACAGTGACGCTATCTTGGGCGCACTGCTCATTAATGTCGAGACCTAAATCAGTCAAAGACAGGTCGGTCTCTTTTTCCTCGTCCAGTGTTTGCTGGAGTAGCTCGGCCACTTCATCCTCGTCCAACGCTTCGGCGTAGGCGCGGCTCGTGCCATAAGCCGCGATTTCGTAATGTTCAACACGCTGCGCTGAGCCAATCAAGGCGGCATCCAATAGCGAGGATGGGTCATATTCCTTGATAAGGTCATCCCCTTCCGCAATCAAACCCTTCATCGCTTTACAAGTCTTGCGGGCGGGCTTCTCACCCAACAACTTGAATATCTGCTCCAAGCGCTCGATATGGCCTTGGGTCTGCTGAAGATGGGCTTGGAACGCATCCTTGAGGTCGCTGGAGGTAGCAGCCTTGATCATTGTTGGCAGAGCCTTGGTGATCTGTTGCTCAGCATCATAGAGGTCTTTAACTTCGTCAAGCAAGAGGTCATTGAGGGTTTCGCTAGCCATGAGGTTCCTTCCAATTGTAGGCGGGTGATAGCTTGATTATAAAAAGTAGAAGGCAAACCCATGTGAGCTAAAAGAAGGGTTTTAGATGGGTCAGATGGATAGTTCAGACAATAAGCGAACTGATAAGCTTATACATAGCGGATAGACAAGCGATCCGAGGACTGGTCTATGGGTGTGAAATTCGATAGCAGGTTCTTGTTCAATACGAGGAGAAATTTATGTTGATGCCTGATGTGAGCCTGCACGAAAAGGCGATGGAGATATACGGCATTCTTCTCATGACCTACGGCGAACGCCCGCTGAAGCCACCGCGCCGCGACCCGATGACCGAACTGATTATGACCATCCTCTCACAGCGGACGACCAATGCTAATGAAGCATTGGCGTTCAAGCGGATGTGGGAACACTATGGCTCATGGGAAGAAATCCGAGACGCAGATGTCGTTGATCTGACAGAACTCATCGCCCCGTCAAACTATGCGGAGGCGAAAGCACCGCATATCAAGGCGACGTTGGCGCAAATCATCCGAGAACACGGAGAACCGAATATCGACTTTCTAGAAGATTTGCCCGTTGAAGAAGGACTGAACTGGCTGTTGTCTTTGCCGGGGGTAGGGGTGAAAACCGCCTCGTTGGTGTTACTGTTTAACTTTGGTAAGCGGATTATGCCGGTTGATACCCATGTTCACCGGGTGAGTCTGCGAACCGGTTTACTCGCTCCCCGCACCAGCGCTGAAAAAGCACACATTCTCCTTCTGGAAATTTTGCCGGCTGACCCACATATCTTGTTTAATTTCCATGTAACGTGTTTGCGGCATGGGCAAAAAATCTGCACATGGAACAGGCCTAAATGCCCGCAATGCCCGATTAAGTACCTGTGTAATTACTATCGTGACGTCTTTGTGAGATGAAAGAGGCAGGTTGAAAGCGAAAATCAGATTAGCGCGTAAAAAACGACTTCTGTAGAAAGCGCATTCCATCCAATATCTGGGCTATCCGCTCCTCGTTTAGAGAGCCGATATATTCACCCAACTGAGTTTTAGCTACAGTAGATACCTTCGACACTTCCACGACGCTTTGCTTCGGTAAATTTGCCTCGCCCACATCCAGCAATACATTACCGGGCATATTGAGGCGTTTCATATTGGAGGTCACGGCGCAAACAATCACAGTATTGACTCGGCTGTGATTAAAGACATCATCCTGAATGACAATATGAGGGTGGGGGATACCCGCCTCTGTCCCACTGGGATCATCTAACTGTAGCCAATATATATCTCCTTGATTGATGACCATTCTCACCCCATATTATTTTCACTCCATATTATATCCCTATCTCAACACGCACATGGCAAGGCTCAGGCAACATCTTGGCCTGTTATCAAGCGAGTCGCAAGAAAGTGTAAATCCAGCGGTTATTTATCCAACTGGTACGGTTATGGTGCAGATTGGCTCATAGGTCAGCCTGTCGCCTTCGATGCGGAATGTGCCGGAGACGGCCTCCCAATCGACGTAAAAGGTGCGGACATAGCGGTCATCCACAGTGCCGAGTCGGATAGGGTCGGTGGCGGATGCGCGGAATCTGTCTGCGCCGATGGTGATGCGTCCGGGGTCAATGCTCAGCGCGTCGCGTGCCTCACCCAAATTATCGAATGGCGGCGGACGAAACTCAATCCGCGCCCATTGACCGGCGCGTAGTGGCCCGTTGGTCGTCTGGCACGTTTCTAGCGAGAGCGTATTGTTACGCGGCGGTGTGAAACGGTCTGAAATTTGTACGGGCTGGCATTCTCCCGTTTCCGCGATGAGGCGTGCGCGTACCCAATTGCTGCCGCGAAGTTGCCACCAGACCTCACCGTCGGGGTCAGAAGTCGCCAGCACAGGCTCAACACTGCGACCCGCCGGTAGCTCATTGATAGCCTCATAAAAACTGCCGGGTCCCGCCCATAATGTAATCGCGTCGCGTGCTGTCCTGCGGCAGGTCGTATCTGGCGCGATTGTGACGACAATCGTCACCGCTTCAACACGGGCTTCATAGGCAACCGTTAGTTCAGCGATATGCTCAACCGTGATGGCGGGAGGGAGGGCAAACCGGCGTGCAAGATTGTTCAACGGCAATCCAGTCGGTATTTCGTCAATCGGGGTTGCGGTGGCGCTAATAAACGCTGCACCAGCGGGGATATAGAGTCCATCTATGACGGCCTCGCCTTCGAGCAAGGCGATTTGGGGTCGCGTTACTGTGCCTTGAATCAGCGCTGTTCCCGCCAACTTAAATTCGAGACCGTTCATCGTCAAGGTGATGGGTTTTTCGACATTGGGCGTCTGAATTAGCACACCGGCGGGGAGTGCGCCATCACAGTCGGAAAAATCGACATCGGTCTCGATGGTCAAGATTTCAAACGCGCGGTTTAGCATGGTTTCAGGAGTCACGACATTTAGCGCACTGATGTCTCCGTCACTATCGACGACATCAATCCCCACCCAACCGAGGCCATCGGTATTGGGGATAGCGACGCGCAACCATTGACCGTCGGCGGCGATGCCATTGCCGGTTAACGTCTGGCCGATGTTGATTCGCGTGATAATTTCGGTTTGCAGCGCGGGTAGCGCCCTTATGTTGACCGTACCCAGCGCGGTCAATACTTGACGCGGGGTAGGGGGGACGAGGTTCTCGACGGTTGCCGCGCCAAAGGCCAAAATCATGACGCGCTTTTGTTCGGCGTCGGGCAAATCCGCTTGTACATTCAAAATTGCCGCCGAAATCCCTTCGTCTATTGGTGCGACGGACACGCGCTGTAGACCGTTTACATCGGCGCGGTCTCCCGGCTGGGTGAGCGGAGTCCCGCCTTCATATATATCGGTTGAGACTATGCCACCGCCGAAACAGGCCTCATTACTACCAGCGTTGTAGCAGGCTGACCCCACACGGGCAAGCGATAACAAAACGGGCGGCGCACAGACCGGCGTAGCTTGTGCGCCTACCGTGGTCGCAGTCAATAACAACAGCAAAAATCCAATCATCCGCGAAATCATCATTTTCCCCCGTACAGAAGGTTGATCGTATAACAACCATAACCGCAGTTTGTTTACAGTACGAATTGCGTAGGAACTGCGTAGCATAAGCATGGGGCAGGGCGATGATATAAGCATCAAAAAATGAGGATATACTCAAGACATTAATCCCTCTTACGGGTGAATTGATATGAAACGACTCGGGCTTTTCGTCATTTTTTGCGTTATTGCGCTGGCTGGGATTTCGTTTGGGCAGGACGCGACTGAACCGCTGTTCGTGTTTGAACGACAGATCGGCCAACTTCGCCCGTCGGGTATTCGATACGAGCCGGTGTTTGACCGTTTCGTGTGGGTTGACCTCAACGGCCAACTGGTCTTGGCGGATGCCGCGACCTCTAGCGTGCAACACGTTTTATATATGAACGGCGTGTATAACGCCTACACGTTCAGCCACGATGGGCGGCATCTGGCGCTTGCGATTGACCGGCGCATCGAATTATGGGATACGCGCACCGGTACGTTAGCGCAAACCTTCGAGCCGACTGGTGTGCTACAAACCAACGGCCCGCTCACGTTTTCAGCAGATGACGGGTTGCTATTAGTCAATTCGCTGGTTCCCGCGCCGCCCGAATTGCGCCGCAGCGAAAATGATACGAGCAATCTGCCGTGGCTGTGGGATGTTGCTGACGCGCTGGATGAAGCTGACCCTTCGCTACCACGCCGCGCAGAAAATGTGCCGTTTTTCGACTTCCGCAACGGCTTGATTATTGGCCCGAATCGGACTCTGATTGGCGGCTATCCCTCACGCTTACTCGTCATTGACGGCACAAGCGCGGATTGGCACGTTGATGCTGAAATCACCTCTAGCCGCGCCGAGCAAGACCCGATTTATGTCTGGCAGAGCGCTTCTGACGATTTCTTATACGTAGACTCGCGTCAGAACATGTTTTCCCAAGTCGATACCCGCGACAACACAACCGTCCAACTACCATTGGGGCGCGACCTCGGCTTCGGGAGTGCTGACTTGTTGGCCTCGCCGGTTCACTTCAGCCGCACCGCACAAATCATCGGCGACTCGAACCACGTTTATCCAACGTCATTGGGTCGCCTGATTTATGGCGACAATTATGTCGATGGCGCGAACGGGCGCACCATCATGTTGCTAGACATCCTACAGCCGTTGACCGTTTCTGCCGACCAGACCGCGTTGCTGGTGTACAACTACAGCGAACGTGACGAGTATGGCGTGATGGAATTGGTGCAGTTGAACGGGATGCGCGTCTTGATGACCCCCGACGGTCAGAGCCTGATTGTGCGGCGCAATGGCGCACAGATCGAAATTTACGACATCGCCAGCGGCGTGCTGGAACGCACGATTTACCCCGCCGAACCGGACAATGGCACACAAACTTTCGCACTCACCGCCGATGGTAAAACGCTATTGGTCGATTTCCAGCGCTTCGATGTCCTGACCGGTACGATGACCGCCCATTTACCCGAATATACACGCGGCTCCGACACTATTTTCTACTCCGACGATGGCAGTGCGCTCATCACCCAGCGCGGCAGCACAGAATTGACCTTCCGGGATATTGAAACAGGGGCGGCGAAAGGGACGGCGCGACTCGAAATCACGGATAGCGTTTTAGCCACTAGCCCAGACTCATTGCGCTATCTTTTGACCCGTAGCAATGGCGACGCGATCACTTTTGAAATCTATGATGTGCAGACCAATGAGCGGCGTTCGACAACGTTTAGTGTTTCTAACAGCAATGTGCGTCAGATTATCCCGCGCCCAGATTGGCAACAGTTTCTCATCGCCTATGATTCAGGCGATATAGCCGTCTATGATTTTGATGGCAATCGCCTGATGTCGTTCCCCGGCGACGAACTGCCCAATTCCAATGGACGCCAACTGGGTTGGTTGGATGACTATTCGGTTTATGTCGCCAGCGATGACCCGACCATGCCGCCGCCGCGTCAATATGGCTACGATTATCATGCTTCTGGCGTACCAGCCTGTCTTGTGGCTGAATATCCCGCCGAGTGGCCGATGTTCGTCAGTGTGTGGGACAATCTCAATCTGCGCCTGAGTTTTAGCCAATTGAATGATTTGACTGGCCGCCTGTGCGCCAAACTGCCTGACCAAGCCGCAACGATTGTCCCCGGCTTGACCCCCACGCCGCGCTTCTCATATAACGGTAGGGACAGTGTGCGCGTGCGGGGAGGATTGCCGGATGTGCCGCTGTGTTTGACGCAGGCTTTCCAGCGTGAACAACTTCAGTATGCAGAGCTGTGGCGTCAGCTTTCCGAGGGGTTAGACGAAGCCGACAAACTCGAACTGGCCGACTTATTGTGCGAAGGGTTAATCACCTCGCTCGCTCAAATCGCCGCGACGCCGACGGTCAACCCGAATCTGCTCAACGCCGCAGCGCCAACCGCGATTGCCGACGCGCCGGAATCGGTCTCGGAACGTGAATTTGGCCTCGCCGTCGTGACCATCGACATCGCCACGGCACAGCGGCGTCTGGGGACTTATATCCCTGAAATACAACTGACCGCACCTCAGCGCAATCTGGATATTATTGTCAATTTGTACACGGCACAATTCGGCAGGCGACCCGGACGCTTTGCAGTCAGCCCTGACGGCACGCGCATGGCGATGCTCAACGACAACGGGTTTATCGAACTTTATCGGCTGTCACGCCCCTATAACGAACTTGCCGCCGATGAGCGCAACATACAGGCGACCCGTATTGCAGAGCAACCGCGTGATATCGGCCTTCCAGCCACGCCGACGCCCGGATTCGTCGGCATCGGCGGGTCGCAGCCGACCATTACACCGACCATCACGCCGACCATCCCCGCGCCGCAAACGGTCAATATCGTACCCGTGACTGAGGATATTTGCCCTGCGCGTGCGCTCTACTCGCTGGAAAATTTGCCGCCAGAATATGCCGCGTCTGGCCGGATTGTCACCTCATCGCCCGCTGAGGACTGGCGCGTGGTATGGGTATTTAAACCCGAATCGGGTTATTGGCGTGCTGTCGAGGGGTTGCCTTCATGCGGTATCTCAGAGAATTGCACGTTCAGCGCCGATAACGCATGGATTTTGCGCTCAAACGAAAATGGCGGCGTGGTGGTCTCCCGACCTGACGGCACGGACGCAACAACGCTGTTCAGCGGCGACATTGAAGATAGGCCGCTTCAGGAATATCGGTTTGTCAACCAACACACGGTTGAATACGGATTCGAGGCATGGCTACCAGAGAAATACCCATCGCCCGTGACTCTGTTTGCGCGGTTTGACCCTGAAACGGGCGAAACCACCGAACCCGCCGAGCGCAAATCTAAAGAGCTAAAAATCGAGGAATTGCCGACGACTATCGAGTCTCTACAGCCGATGGGTGGGTCACTGCGGTTACTTTCGACGCCATATCGTAATCCCAGCGGCGGAAACGGCGCACGTTTCTACATCTATGATACCCGTGACGACACCTACGAATATTTCGCACGCTCAGATAGCGGGTCGCTTTCATACCAATGGGAAGCGCGTGGGAAAGCGCTGTATTACATCCGTCCCGACGTATCTGGGCTGTATGTTTACGATACCGGCACTAAGACGCATCAGCGTATTGAACGCTATGACATCCCAAGAGGTCAACTTTCCAATGACCAACGCTATACGGCATATTCGCTCTCACGCAATCAACAAACCTATGATGACCGGCTGGCGGCTGGCGAATTGCCGCTCAAACTCGCGGTTTGGGACAGTGAAACGCTTACGACGCGGCGCTATTGTCTGCCCGAAACAGGTTCAGAGTATGTGAACCCGTCACTACTCTGGTCGCCGGACGGGCGCTATCTGATATTTCAGATTCAGCCGTATCCTCCGGGCGCAGACAACTTCCCGACGCCAGTGGGTGAAGAAACACCGCTACCGCCAACGGCGACCCCTGTACCGCTGGATGTCCAGTACGATTTGCAGTTCATCCGTACCGTGATTTTGGACACGCAGACCGGCTATGTGACCGTCCTGAGCAAAGACATCGGCTTAGTTGCCGTATGGATGGAGGATGCGCGATGAGACGACTAATTGTGGCACTGATTGTGTTGCTGGCGTGGGCGAACGTGAGCGCTCAAGAGGTCGAAACGCCACCGGAAGCCCCGCCTACGGGCGTCTATGTCACGACGCAAGACATTATGTCGTTACGTGCTGGCCCCGGACGCGGTTTTGAGCGCCTCGCTATCGTGCCGGAGGTGGTCACGCTTCCGGCCTATGGGCGCACGTCCGATACGCGCTGGATTCAGGTGATGTATGAAGGGCAATATGGCTGGATTTTGGCGCGGTATCTTGTCTGGTCGGGCGATATGATCGCGTTGCCCGTGGACGGCGTGACGCCTGTACCGTTTATTCGGCGGGCGGCTGCGCTCGGTTATACCACCCGTGAGACGCCGTATTACCTCACAGCCATCGCATCGAAAGAACTCAGCGGCTATATCCCCGCCGGTACCGAAGTCGAACTGACGGGACGAATGGGGGAAAAAGGCTTTTTCCGCCTACAGGTGCGCTATAACGGTCAACTGGTTTGGGTCGGGTCATGGAACATCCGCATCACTGATGGCGATTACCGGCGCTTACTTGACCTTGCTTATACCGGCCCCTATGGACGCTTGGTGTTGGGTATCCAGAGCAATATCGCGCTGGCATTGGGCAGTTATAACCAAGTGGCGAGTATCTGGGAACGCCTATCACTCGGTGAACGTATCGTCTGTCAGCCGCCTCCGCCGCGTGTTGACCGCGAAGTGATGGATACAGATGTGAACAGCGCCCCTGAATTTTTGCCCGCTGTCCGCGCACTCGACTCGGCCATTCAGTCCATCAATCGTGCTATCAGCGCGTATGAGGACGCTTGCGCCAATATCACCCCCTTAACCAGCGATCTCGTCAACGCACAGCTTGACGAAATCGACAATGCCGAGCGAAACCTGCTTTTAGCCGGGTCGTTGCTCGAACCGCTGCGCCGCCGTAATCCACTTTTGGGACAGTAAATTTATCACACAAGGAGAACCTCATGTTCAAACGCTCAATCCCTCTCTTGCTCATTCTGTTGATTGGTGGCGTGTTTAACCTCACCTTAGCCCAAGATGCCACACCGCCTCCACCCACCCCAACCCCAGAGCCGCTGCCCGATTGCCCCGCTTTTGAAGCCGAGGCGCAATCCGTCCGCCGTAGCTACTACATGGGCGAAGGCACAGCCTATCTGAATAGCGGTCAGGTTTTCGACGCTATTTTCAGCTATACGTGCGTCATCCGTGTCATTGATACGCGGTACATCCCAGCCTATATGGTGCGTGCCTCCGCTTATGCCCGCCAGCGCGATTATGAGCGTGCTATCGCGGACTATACCCGCGTGATTGAATTGGATGGGTCGCTGGCCGCCGCTTATAACAACCGTGGCATCCTATATACCACTACTCGTGAGTTTGAAGAAGCCGCCGCCGACTTTGAACGGGTGATGACCCTCGAACCGACAAACTATACCGTCGCCAACAATCGCGCCGTGCTACACATGATTAATGGCGATTTCGACGCGGCGCTGGTCGTTCTGGAAGCCGTTGTGAGCGATTCGGGCATCAATGATGTGTTGGTCGCCTATCAAGACCCTGAGCGCCCAGCTAACGCGGAAAAAATTGAATTCGACCCGGCGGCGGCGCGTGCGATTGCCCTCATCGGCGTCGTCTATTCACAGAAATCGCTTGACCTGTATCGGGACTACGCCGCGCTTGCCGAGGAAGAAAATCAGTTTTCGCTCGACCAACGGATTTTAGGCGCGGCGGGTGCGCTCGAATCACGTTTCACCTTTGAGATGCGGCTGGACGATGGTTCGTGGATGTGGCTGTCACCGTATCAAGCCGTTGAGGATTAACCCATGCGGCGAATACTGCTCGTCTTCATGCTTTATGTCATGGTGGGGGCGGTGTCGGCGCAAGACCCGACCCCCACACCCGCACCGGATAATTGTCCCGCCGCAACCATCGCTGACCCCGATGCGGTGTATTTCGTTGGTTTGGGCGATGTCGCCTTTGAAAACAGGGACTACACGGCGGCGATTGAGCGTTATACGTGCGCTATCACGCGCAAACCCGGATTCGCGCCGTTGTTCGTCAGCCGTGGCTATGCCTATGCACAGCTTTTGGACTACGACAGCGCGATGGCGGACTACGATACTGCAATCGCGCTGGATGAGGCGTCGGCGCTGGCTTATATCAATCGCGGCACATTGTATGCACGTATCGGTATTTTCGGCCTCGCCATCGGCGATTTTACGCTGGCGTCCGGCCTGAATCCCGCTGACCCCGTGCCTTATGTCAACCGCGCAGTCGTCCACTCAATGGAAGGCAATATCGACCTCGCGCTGGCGGATTTGGAAGTGGCGGTCATGATTGACCCCGAATTCGCGCCCGCCTACGCCGCATTCGGCGCGGTGTATTCGGCGCTGGCCGCACAGAGTTACCAGCGCTTCACCGAAATTGAAGGCGAACGCGCATTGCTACCCGCTGGTTCGCCTACCGATGTGTTGATTGCGATAGACGATAGCCTGCGTGACGGCGATTCTAGTATCTGGCTGTCGCTACTCACCCCGGCACGGCGCTGATGATGAGAAGGAGAACGCGCATGGTCAAGAGACTTCTCAGCGCCGTGCTGATGCTGATGATGGTGTTGCCATTGTTGGCGCAATCGCCTAATGGGCGCGGGGTGATTACCGCGCTCGCCTCTATTGGCGCATCAGGAGAGACGGTATGCAGCGGACTGCCTTGTTTCCCTGTTCGAGAATGGCTTTATCCGACACTGTTTGCTATTGACCCAGTGACAGGGTTTATTGAGCCGTCCTCTGACACCAATTTCGGCTTGGCAGAAAACGTTTTGCTCACAGGGGAGGCGACTCAGCAGATTCACCTGCGTGATGATTTGGTTTGGGGCGATGGTCAACCCGTGACAGCGTATGATGTGCTTTTCAGCTTATTGGCCTATCAGGATGGCATTTCTAGCGAAATCACAGCCGTAACCATCGAAGATGCCTATACGTTGACGCTAGAAGTTGCAGAGCCGGATTGCGCCTTGTCGGCTCAAATTAATCTACAGGTGTTGCCTGCTCATGCTTTCGGGTTGGATTTTGCCGCCAATGTAGACAAATCGAAGGCTGAAAATGCCGCACCTCACAGCTTTGCTGAATGGGCGGACGCTCAAGTGTTGCGCTATAGATATGGATATAACATCACCGAGACACAGATACACAGCGCAACTGCGGGGACATTTGTCTGGGAGGATGCTCGCCCAAACGAACCGTACCGTCTGGTGTCGGGCGAAACGGCTATTATCATCCGTAATTTAGACGCAATCGCGCCGCGTGTTGGCGGGTCACTTGCTTCCAATATCGGCGGTGTTGAGGCATTTCTGGAGGGTGAAATCACCTATATCATCAACCCACCTGTGAATCGTCGTGCTGATTTATTGGCGCAGCCAGATTTTCAAATCGCGGTTGAGCCGTCGGAACGTTGGGCGATGCTGATGTTTAACTTTGCCAATCCCGATAAGCCACGCGATGCCTTTGACGCCGAAGGTAATCCGCGTGAGCAGGGCGTCAACCCAACTGTCGGTGATCCGGCGGTTCGGCAAGCCATCAAGCTCGGCATCGACGTGGGCGAAATTATTGAGGTAGTCTATCAAGGGTATGCTGAACCGCTTGCCAGTTTATGGCCGCCAACATCGTGGGCGCATGATGCCAGTCGTCCGGTCACTGAGTATGATTTTCGCGCTGCTCAAGACATCTTGCAAGCGGCGGGATGGCGCGATTCCGATGGTGACGGTATCCGCGAGTGTCGAGAATGCGCGACAGCCCCAATCGGCACATCGCTGACCGTCGAGATGCTGACAGATGATTCGCTCGGTAGGGTGGGTGAGATGATTGCACGCCAACTCTATCGCATTGGCATCAATGTCGAGTTTATGAGCGATTCGCCCAGCGCCCAACGTTTCGATATGTACTTGGCGGCACAGACGACGCCGTGGGTCAGCGACCCAGATGTATCGCATTGGTTCATGCGCGATTTTGACCAGCGTAATATTGGCGGAATTGCGCCCAATTATGGCTCATACTACGATCAAAACCTCGAGGAATTATTCACGGCTGCCCGCACAGTAGACTTGTGTGAGGCTTCAACCCGCCGTGACCTCTACGGTCAGATTCAAGATGAACTTGACGCGCAGACGGCGGTGATTCCGCTGTTCGTAGAGCAAGATATGATTGTCGCGCAACCGTCCGCGCTCGGCTTTGACCCGTTGCCCGGACGCCCGCTCTGGAACATCCGTGATTGGGTGGTGATGCCATGAAACGCCTAATTTTACTCGTGCTACTCGCGCTTTTAACCTTTAGCGCCTCGGCTCAGAGCGATAATATGGGTATCGTCAATGCAGATAGCGCCTTTGCGCGTGTCTTGCCAGCGTTCAATGCTGACCCGTCTGCATCGCTGTTTGAGGATGAGCGCGTTGAAATCGTCGGGCGCAACCTCAATGGTTTGTGGTTTCTGGTGCGACGTCCAGCACGCCTGAACACGCTTGGCTGGATGTTCCACGAATTGTTGGACTATGATTTATTCCCTGAAACCTTGCCGTTGATGGATATTTCTACGGGCGTAGTCGGCCCGACTCCATTAACTGAGGCGACCCCATTCGGCGGCTATATGTTGGCCGAGGTCAACTTGCGTGACAGCCCATCGCGGCGCGGCGTGCGAATCGGCTTAGTCCCAGTGTTGAATACCGTCCCGATTACGGCACGCAATAATGATGGTTCATGGATCAAAATCAACTATCTGGGCTATGAAGGCTGGGTATCGGGATTTGCTATCCGTAGACTCCCTAATATGATGGACATCCCCGAAGCGGAAGGGATTCCACAATCGGAATTGCCACCCGTGGTGGTGATTCCGATAGAGATTCAGCAGGCGCAAATTGACCGTCTGCGCCAATTCACCACAGACCGTCGCGCCTATGCCTTTAACCTCGAATTATTCTGGTGGTCGGTGTTTCGCGGCGAAATCATGCCGTGTTCTGTGCCGCCAGAAATCGCCAACTATCCCTATACGACGCAGGATGTCATTGAATTGCCGGAACTTGGTCGCTATGCGCCGCAGTTGAACGACGCAACAACTTATCTGAATACCTCACGCGGGTCGCTGTTGGTATGCGGTGTGGTGCGCCCTGAGGATGTCTATGCAGCCCGTAACAGCGCTATCAACGCGAAGGTGATTTACGACGCGACGCTGCAACGCCTTGACGTCTTGGAAGATGAAATCAACCAACGCCGCCCAAGACAGGCCGCCACGCCGACTCCCTAAATACACCACGAGATGTGTACGAAAAAAGGGTATGCAATCTTTTGCATACCCTTTTTTAGAGTCTGGAGACGATTTTAGCGCTTGTACGGATTGGTGTCTTGTTTCTCGAATGTGCCGCCGGTTTGCAACAGGCAGACTTGTTGCCAATTGTAGCGGTAATTCGATGCCGTCCAGTACGGTGCGACCCGCCACGTATATGTGCCGGCCTCATAAGGTAAATCTTCGAGGATGATTTGAGAGGTATTGGTCGTGCTGTCAAAGGCACGCCGGACGCCCGTCGGGGAGATGACGATGACGCTATAGACATTCGAGCCGGTCAGCGTCGGATAAGTCACGGTGAGTACGGTATCGCCCGCGCCGAAATCACCGCTGCGCGTATACTCGCCCACCCATTGCGAACACACATCGCTAGACAGGTCGAAGCCGTCCGGCACGCGCCCATCGCCGTTGCGTGGGAGCAGTCGTCCACGGGGTGGAATGCTGTTGAATGGCGTGCTGGTGCGGAGTAGGCGTGCATAAATCCACGCCGGAGCGCCGCCGTATTCGACCTGTAGCCACTGGCGACCATCCCAGCGGGTGAAGAAATCGCCCGCCCGCCCGATGATGGTCACAGAGCCATCACGCGGCAGTTGACCGATGGCATCATAGGCGAAATCCGGCCCGATTCGGACTTCTGCGGTGTCCACCGTGACCAGCCCGGTGATGATGTCTGGTGGGGCGGGAGTTCCCTCTTGAGCGAAAATCGCCGAGCTTGTCAGTATAAAGAGTGCCAAAATTGCCAGTATGTGCTTCATTGAATTTGGCGCGGGGATACCGCTACCCTTGTGGTAGCGGAGGAAAGCGCCTCTCCTTTCCCATAAAGATAACCATCAGATTTGTGAATTGGGGTGCAATAGCGATAGTTGATACCCTGAACCGTTCCGGCGGGGGTGGTGATATTGAAAAAACCACTAGCCCTGACACCGACTCTCCCAACATACATACCGCGTTTTATTCCTTTTGTGACCACTGCCCTGACCATATTCCCCGTTTGGAAACCAAAGTGAACGCGCTCCTGCTTGGCGCTGGTTCAGTCACCCGCCGGTATCGTGACCCGAATAACGGTGCCTCACGAATGAGACTGAGGCTGGTCAACATGGGCTTGCTTATCGCAAGCCACCCCATTTATGGGGGTGGTCGTTGACCAGCCACATCCGTTTTATGCAGTATATACTTATTGTAGTGAACCCTGAGTTTAGCGCCGCGACGCTTGCCATACGGCTGGCAGATGGTTTCAATGCGACAGCGTGCTGAGTATGCCGCATCAATACTTATGTTTAAGATAATTTGATAAAGTTCCCATCCACATCTTGCGAATAGTCGAGCGCAACAACTGTGAAGTCAATACATTCCACGGGAGGTTTATACGATAAAATTCGGCCATCGTATCAATACCTTCGCCAAATCCTCGGACGCGGCAGGCCGCGTCCCTACGATGTCACACATTACGGGAGAAATATCGTAGGGACAACGCCCGCGTTGTCCATGATAATCAAAATTGGCGAAGTTGTTAATAAAAGATAGGAATTTGAGGCCACTCATGATTATTGAGTTCGATGGCGAGATATGGTACTGGCGTGGTCCTTCTCCATTTTTCTTCGTTACCGTTCCTGCCGAGCAAAGTAGTGACCTAAAAGAGATATCACGCGCTGTGACGTATGGTTGGGGCATGATTCCGGTACAGGCTCGCATCGGCAATACGACATGGAAGACGTCCTTGTTCCCCAAAGATGGACTCTTCATCGTGCCACTCAAGGCGATTGTCCGAGAGGTAGAAGGGCTTGAAGAAGGTGACACCGTAACTGTGCAACTCGAAGTTGGTCGATGAACACAACGCTATGCTGGCGAAGTATTCATATAATCCGGTTCGCAACCCAGAAAATCGGGTTGGGCGGCAGTCAATCCGCCGAACGTAGGCAGGGGTGCAGACTAGCGCACCCTCGACTTACAAGCCACGAGCCTCGTGCCGGTGATCGTTGACGTAGAGAAAACTTATGTAAACCCTTTTCCATTCGCTCATGATGTCTTCTAAAGTGTATTAAAGTCGGTGATAGGTCATCGATTGTACGATCATCCCAAGACTCCAGAGAGGCGGAGAGTCTTACGACTCCCCGCCTCTCTGGACTAGGCGCGGCGCACCTGTCGCTAAGGGGTAACGTGGATTGCGTGCGCTCGTTACTTTTGGAGCGCAGCGTGAGCCGCCGCCAAGCGTGCCACCGGCACACGGAACGGCGAACAACTGACGTAGTTCAGATCGGCGTTGTGGCAGAACGCGATGCTCTTGGGGTCGCCGCCGTGTTCGCCGCAGATGCCGACTTCGAGGTCTGGGCGCACCTTGCGACCGCGCTCCACGGCCAGCTTAATCAGGTAGCCGACGCCTTCAGGGTCAATCACTTGGAACGGGTTTTCTGGGATGATGCCGTGTTCGACGTAGTGCAGCAAGAACTTGCCTTCGGCATCGTCACGACTAATGCCATAAGTGGTCTGGGTCAGGTCATTCGTCCCGAATGAGAAGAATTCAGAATGGACGGCCATCTGGTCGGCGGTGATGGCCGCACGCGGTAGCTCAATCATCGTGCCGATTTTGTATTCCAACGTCACGCCGAACGCATCCATAACTTCCTTGCCGACCCGCTCGATAATTTCACGGGCGAACTTGACTTCGTTGAAATGGGAAGTCACGGCAATCATGATTTCGGGATGGACTTCAACGCCCTGAAGCCGCAATTGGCAAGCCGCCTCAAACAAGGCGCGCACTTGCATCGCCATCAGGTTCGGGCGCATGATGCCCAACCGGACGCCGCGCAAGCCTAGCATCGGGTTAAATTCACGCAGACTCTCGACCGCGTGCATCAGTTCTTCAACGCGATCTAGTTCTTTCGGGCGGTCTCCCATCAAGCGCAATCCGGCGGCTTTCATCGCCAATTGCTCGTGATCAGGCATGAACTCGTGCAGCGGCGGGTCGAGCAAGCGGATGATGACCGGATAGCCGTCCATCGCCTTGAAGATGCCGTAAAAATCGTCGTGTTGGAATTGCAACAGCTTGTCAAGTTGTTTGGTCTCTTCTTCGCTGTTCGGCTCCGACAAAATCATGGCTTGCACGACCGGTAGCCGTTCTTCTTGGAAGAACATATGCTCGGTGCGGCACAGCCCGACGCCTTGCGCGCCGTATTCCCGCGCCCGTTTGGCATCGGCCGGATAGTCGGCGTTGGCGTAAATGCCCAGCTTGCGGAACTCGTCCGCCCACGTTAAGAGGGTTTGCAGATGGGTTTCGCGCATAAAGTCTGGCTCGACACGCGGCAGTTCCCCGATGAATACCTCGCCAGCGGTGCCGTCAATCGAGAGGACATCGCCCTCACGTACCACGGTGTCGCCAACCGTGAAGGCGCGGTCGCGCAAGTCAATCACCAGCGCCTCAGCGCCGCATACGCACGGGACGCCGAATTGCCGCGCCACCACTGCCGCGTGGCTGGTCGCGCCGCCGCGACTGGTCAAGATACCCTTTGACGCCAACATGCCGTGTACATCATCCGGTTTGGTCTCAGGGCGCACCATAATCACAGATTTCTTGGCCTTGCCCCATTTCTCAGCGAGGTCTGCATCGAAGGCGGCCACACCGACTGCCGCGCCCGGAGAGGCGTTCACGCCAGTGGCAATCATTCGACCAGCTTTCTTGGCCTCAATTTTGGCCTGTTCATCAAACTGCGGGTGGAGCAGTTGGACGACTTGCTGTGGGGTGACACGCAGCACCGCTTCTTCACGGGTGATGAGTCCTTCTTTGGACATATTCACCGCGATACGAATGGCGGCGCGGGCGGTGCGCTTGCCGTCACGGGTTTGCAGCATCCACAGTTTGCCGTGTTCGATGGTGAATTCGACATCTTGCATGTTGCGGTAGTGATGTTCAAGTTTGTTGGCGATTTCGACGAATTGTGCGTAGACAGCGGGGTTTTCACGCTCTAGCTGTGCGATGGCGATGGGGGTGCGGATACCGGCCACCACGTCCTCACCTTGCGCGTTCATCAGGTAATCGCCGAATAGTTTCTTTTCGCCGGTGGATGGATTGCGCGTGAAGGCGACACCCGTGCCAGATTGCTCGCCCATGTTGCCGAAAACCATCATCTGGACATTGACCGCCGTACCGAGGTCGTGCGGGATATTGGCGGCGTTGCGATAATCGACAGCGCGTTTGCCGTCCCACGACTTAAAGACCGCTTCGACGGCCAGCGCCAATTGCTCGTAAGCATCTTGGGGGAAGTCTTTTTTGGTTTCGCGCTTGAAGATGGCCTTAAATTCGCCCGTGACTTGTTTCCATGCGTCGGCGTCGAGTTCGACATCGGATTTTACGCCGCGCTGACGTTTGATATCGGTCAGGTAATCTTCAAACGGCTCGTCGTCGATGCCCATCACGACGGAGCCGAACATCTGCACCAAACGACGATAGGAGTCATAGACGAAACGGGCGTCGCCAGACAGGGTGACCATGCTCTCGGCAACTTGGTCATTCATACCCAGATTAAGTACGGTATCCATCATGCCCGGCATCGAGAATTTTGCGCCGGAACGGACGGAGACGAGCAACGGGTTTTGGACGTTGCCGAATTGTTTCTTGGTGGCGTGTTCTAAGGCTTGGACGGCCTCGCGCACCTGTTCCCACATGCCCTCTGGGAATTTGGTTTCTGCGACATAGGCGTTACACGCCTCGGTCGTGATAGTGAATCCCGGCGGCACTGGGACACCGGCGCGGGTCATATCGCCCAAGCCTGCTCCTTTGCCACCCAACAGCCCACGAACTTTGTCCCATGAGCCGCCTACGCCCTTTTGTGCGGCGTCGATTTGGTCGAACAAATAAACCCACTGGTGTCCCGATTTGGGCGCGGTCTTGCGGTGGTTTTGGGGGGCTACAACTGCTGTTGCCATGATATTTTTCCCTTGCTGTTTAACAAATACGGGGGAGTTGCTCCCCGTTGAGCATCTCGATAATCCGTGTTACGCCAATGGCGCTACGGAGCGTGACTTGCCCGTGCTGATGGGCTGACATCACGTTACCAATTTGTCTGGCTTGTGCGCCAAGCGTTTTCAGCGCTCGTTCGGCATCAGATGCAGCGACAAACGCGATGAAACATCCCTCGTTAGCGACGTACATCGGGTCTAAACCCAACAATTCGCACGCGCCGCGCACATCTTCATGGACGGGGATAGCGTCTTCGTGAACGTGTAGTCGTATCTTGGCGGTTGTCGCAATTTCGACGAGGCCGCTGGCTAATCCTCCGCGTGTCAAATCGCGTAGACAGTGGAGGGCGATGTTTTGATGAAGTAGGGCTTGAACCGGCTCGACC
>Ga0163147_10000776_pt1 | contig 50287 bp, 37 predicted proteins | sample OliLakLV19MP6G1_FD_148597 | JGI IMG/M metagenome (GOLD analysis project Ga0163147, IMG submission 148597) | Freshwater microbial mat bacterial communities from Lake Vanda, McMurdo Dry Valleys, Antarctica- Oligotrophic Lake LV.19.MP6.G1 | ecosystem: Environmental > Aquatic > Freshwater > Lake >... | reverse complement strand
CCACTCCCCCACTCCCCCACTCCCCCACTAACTGAATAGATATTCTTTGAACAACAAAGGAATAAGTCACTCAAGTAGGACTTGGTAAATGGGTGTCAGCTGTTCGCGTCCTTTGAGTTGTACGCTACCGATCAACTTGGTGGGAAAAGAACCGTGAATATACTGATAAGTTTCTTCATTGATCAAAATCCGGCAGAGACCACCATCAAGGGATTTATCATAACTTTCTAGCCGCGCTGCCACATTAACGCTATCGCCAATTGTTGTGTAGTCTAGCCTTTGGGAACTGCCGAGACTGCCGGTAACGACTGTGCCGGTGGCAATACCTACGCGCATGGCAACTGTGGGGCGTCCCTGAGTTTTCCACAGTTCATTCAGTAATTCTAAGGTAGCCCCCATTTGCAAAGCGCAACGAACAGCTGCTTTAGCGTCATTGGCGATCGCATCTTCTGTGGTGCTGGGAATGGGAACGCCGAACACAGCCATAACTGCATCGCCGATAAATTTATCGACCACGCCACTATTCGCTAAAACTAGCTGGGACATTGCCTCCATATATTCGTTCAGCCAAGACATTAGCACTTCCGGGTCGAGATTTTCGGCAACAGTACTAAAATTTTTCAGGTCAGTAAACACCACCGTTGCTGTTAGCCTTTGTCCTTTAAGGCGTCCGTCATTGAGAAACTGGTCGCGATCGCGCCAGATCGCCTCAGCAATTTGGGGATTGACGTGACGTCCAAACAGATTCATCACAGTTTTTCGGTCTTGTCGCTCTATCTGAGCAATGTAAGCCAAGATCGCCACAGCAGAACCTGAAAAAGTCAGTATTGGTGGAATCACTGGTATCCACCAACTATTCAAAAACGCTAAAAAAGAACCGCCCAGCAAACCAGAAATAGCAACCAGTGCAGATCCAGCCGTCCACCGCCAGCTTTGCAGCTGCCAACTCAAAACGGCACCAACGCAAGACCACAAAAAAATCCACCCATACTCAAGCGGATCGGGCCAAGTTTTAATCGGGTCACGTCCTTCTATTGCTGAACTCAGGATTTGGCTGGTTAAATGAGCGTGAATTTCCACTCCAGTCATGCGTTGCACTGCATCGCTGAGACCGCCGCTGTAGGGAGTATAAAAGAAGTCATTAAGGCTGGCGGCGGTAGGGCCGATTAAGACAATGCGATCGCGAAGCGGCGCGGATGCGCCATCGCGCATCAAATCTCTGGATATGCGGTTTTCCAAGATATCCATCATCGAAACAGTAGGGAAATTCCCACCCCGCCCCCGAAAATTCAACAATATTTGGTAGCCACCCGCATCCGCACCTACATAGCTGCCATCCGACGCTTCAAACGGGACAAAAACTGTCTTACCCAGCCTCAAAAACCCATTTTGCGCCGACTGTGGGGTAATACCTTCAGCTTGCAGGTAAATCATTGCCATACTCAACCCCAAACTGGTTATGGGGTTTTGATTTTCAGGCGTCATAAATAGTACGCCCCGACGAATTTTCCCATCCGAATCTAGCACCACATCATTAGCTGCCACCCTACCCAGGCGACTCAATACTGGCGACGGAGAAATAGCCAAACCCCGCTCATTTCCCACGAATTTCTCAATTCCAATCAAGTTTGGCGTAGATTCAAACACTTTCACCAATTCTTGATGACCGGGTTCGACTGGCAAATCTCGATACAGATCCAACGCGATCACTCTTGGCTGCTGTGCTTTGATCTTCAAGAGCAATTTAGCCAGTATTTCATCTGAAATCGGCCACTTGCCAATCGTTTTAAGATCGGACTCATTAATGCCGACTATGACAATTCGGGAATCGATCGTCTCGGCTGGACGCCTACGAAAAAATTGGTCAAGCGCTGCCCATTCCAAAGATTGCAACAAGCCTGTTAAGCGCAAGATGATGATTAGCCCTGTTACAGTGGGGGCTGTGAATAAAACGCCCCGCCACTCCCAAATTTTCCGTTTCAGTTTAGCTGTTGATGAACCCTCTCTCCCTCTCATCAGTTTACCCGCATATTATTCGGTGCATAAAATAGCAACCTTGTCAAGATACCTCTCAAAATTTGTTCAATAGACTGCCGAAAAGAAGTGACGCGATCGCAGTGAAATTTTGGATTTTTTAGGGATGTCTGGGAGATCGAACTAGGTAATACAAGGGTTTCAGACTATGCAAATAGGGAATTTTTGATTTTTGATATAGTTATCCCGATTATTCTTTTTGTCAATATAGCTCAAATGACGCAGATTCGTCAATAGTTGAAAGAAATTATCAAGTATTTTTTTGAGGCGATCGGGACTATTGATTGAAATTTCAAAACAAAATAGATTAAAAAATCAGTTATCCTGATATATCAAGGTGAATGACAAATTAAGTTATTGGCAGATGCGATCGTACTCATCTGGTTTGATGTTACCAGCATAGTGCGTCCATCAGGCGTCACCACGATACCTTGTGCTTCCTCAATGGCGATCGGCGATCGTTCTCCCACTCTCCCCCTCTCCCCCTCTCCCACTCTCCCCATCCCAGAGAGTCCCACTAGATTATACCGACTGCTGAGGGAATCGTAGGGATTGCTAGGTAAACCGCCAGTGCCAGTGACGATGAAATTTCCCTGTCCTCTACTGCCACCAACGAGACAACCGTTGGTTAAGAGAGTATCGGGAACCACAAAATTAGTCAAAAGGGGTGCTAAAGCATTTTGCAGCTTAGAATCGGGGGTTCTAACTTCTACGACGCCACTAACGCCACTGTTAGAGCTAGCGGTGATGGAGCTATCTGGAGTATTAAAGATGCCTTGAGTATTAATTTGGATATTACCCCCGTTTCCCTTGAAAGCATTGGCAGTAATATTGCTATTTCTCAGTGCTACTAATGTATCTGTGGTGATAATAATATTGCCACCATTCCCCGTACTATCTTCTGTACCTGCTGTGGCGGAGATAAAACTATTGTCCGACATTTGCAAAGAACGCGATCGCACAGTGATATCTGCACCCTCACCCGATACAGCCGTTCCTTCAAATCCCCCTTCATTAATCATAAAAATCAGGTCAGCTGTCACATTTAAATCACCTGTCCTTCCCGTACCTCGACTGCGGACACTGAGTCTCCCCCCATCCTGAAGAATCAACCTTCCCGTATTTAATGTGAGATTTCCGCCGTTACCTGTCGATCCTGGCTCAGTTACCGCCGCTACAGAACTGAGAGCCGTACCATCAGGCGAACTCCCAATTAATTCCACTGCTTCCGGCACATTAATAATAATATTACCACCCCGTCCCTGAAAAAAAGAACTTGCTGCTAATCCCGCCCCAGATAGTACCGTTAACCGCCCAGTATTCACCTGCAACTCACCAGCATCTCCAGTACCCAAACCACTCGTAAAAAAGCCAGTAAAAACCCGCACACCCGGTGCAAGCGGAATCGGATTGCTACCAATTAATTCTACAGCATCCGTTGCATTTACCGTCAATTGTCCTCCCTTACCTGCCCCAATACTAGAAGTTGTCGCTATGGCGTTATCTCGCCCTCTAAAATTGCGGGTATTAATCGTCAAATTTCCCGCCGCACCCGCATCACCAACACCAGTCCCCGTTGCTACAAAAGATGCACTCAAGTCTACTGAATTTGTAGCATTTATGGTGACATCTCCACCTTTACCGAGGCCAAAAGTTGAAGTAGCTACAAATGTGCCGTTGCTGGCATTAAACTGGCGAGTATTAATTAAGATATTACCAGCCGACCCCGAACCTAAACTGAGAGTAAAGAAGCCATTGCGAAGATTATCGGAACTAACACTTCCAGAGACAAACTGTAGCACATTTCGATCGTATTCTCCTGTTCCAGTTATTTCGACTGACTCAGAAGCGTTCACCGTGATAGTTCTGCCTGCATCGCTACCCAAAGTAATAGATGTAATGCGAGAACCTTCGTTGAGTCGCAAATTACGAGCTGCGATCTGGATTTCACCCCCGCCAGTCCCGCTGGTATCAACTGTAGCCCCACCAGACATTTGGATATTCCCAAAATTTTCGATGCCTGCGTAATCTAAAGCCAAGCCAAGTTGAGTAGCAGTTAAACTTATATTACCTTCAGTCACGCTGCCTAGTTCAATACGTCCTCCTGGTGTAGTCGCGACTGGATTTCCTGCAACTATGGCTAGAGGAATTCCACCCGCAGTTAGACCTCTATAAAGAGGATTTGTGCTACCAAAAATTGTGATATCCCCACCCAATAGCGCTAAAGTTTTACCAGTTTGCACTGATAGATTTGACCCTTGTACAAGAATAGATGCTGACTGGGGATTTGCACCCAATTGTAAGCCTATTGGTACACTTATTGTTAGCAAAGGTGTGTTTTGAGTAGATGTGGCACTCAATTTTGTGCCATTTGCAAAGTCGATCGCACTTGCGGTACTAGCAAGGAAAGAACCGCCGATATTCAGTTGGGCATTAGGGCCAAAAATAATCCCATTGGGATTAAGCAAAAATAAGTTAGCAGTGCCGTTAGCTTTGATAATGCCATCAATATTAGAAATTGCTCCCCCACTGATGCGAGTGAAGATATTCTGAATATCGAGAGTGTTGTTGAAAAAGGCGGTGCCGCCAGTGGGAACGGAAAATTCTCTAAAGCTGTGAAATAGATTGCTGCCTGCTTGAGTACCCCCTTCGATCGCGTTTGTGCTGCCATTAGTGGTGATAATCGAATTAATGGGTAGAGTGCTGTCTGGGACAATTTGAGCCTGTCCCGCAAATGCGATCGCATTCAGGAGGTAAATACCCCCAGCCATCCAAAATAGGTGACGAAGCTGTGTCATAGTTTATTTTTGGTAGAGACCTGTTCATTTTGATTCTCTATAGCCAATTTCCAATCAGAATAAATGGCGACCAAACAGCCGGGTGATTGTAGTCGTCTGAAGCAATCAATTTTAGTTGTGCTTTTTGCAATGCTTCTGCTTTCGTAATATTAGGTTGACGCATCTGGGTGTAAAATTCTTCAATCAGCGGTACGGTAGCTTCATCGTTAATAAACCACAGCGTCGCCACCGCACTTTTGACTCCAGCACGAACGGCGACGCCAGCAATTCCCAAGGCGGATCGATTGTCTCCTGCTGCTGTTTGACAGGCACTTAATGTTAGCAGTTCTACGGGTTGTTTCTTTGTTCTTCCCGCTCTATTTCGTCCGGTCAATCGCAACAAATTATCAATTTGATCGATGCTGATTCGATCGTCAAACCCTACTAGAAAAGTACTTGCAGCATCTACACCAAATTTGCCGTGGGTAGCCATGTGAATAATTGGAAAATTATTTCGGCGCAGTTCTGTTTCTAAGCGTTCTATGGTGAAATCTTTATCTAGGAGTTTAGTTCCTCCCATAATTTTTTGAACTTCGGTTACTTCAGCAGCTACATTTAGCAGGGCTGCAAATGGTGGACGCTCGACTGTTAAGCCGACACTTAAAACTTTGAGTTCGCCTCGTTCTACGGCTTGGCTGGCAGTTAGACTGAGGCTGGGTGTTGTGGCGATCGCATATTTTTGGATTAAGAATTTTTCTCCGTCATGCAATGCTGTCATCGGCACTTTTCGCAACACGCCATCGTTAATAAAGACAAGTGTTTTCGGATTTGCCAATTCCAAATCTTTCTCGATCGGACGAATTAGTAAGTCATAAATTTTTTGGGATTGTGGAAGATATTCTTCGGTAGCCCGACTTTCTAGCAACAGGCGCAATCTGTCAATTTCTTGCTGGAGGATATCTTGCCCCATCGCTACAGGATAACCTTTTAGCTGACCATTGGGCGATCGCATAATCATTTCTGTGCGATCGTCTAGAATAATTGAGTAAATTACCGCTGCGCCAGTGTCTGCTATATTCCCATCCGATGCGGCATTATCTTTGGCTACTTGCACGCATTCATCGCCAAAGAAGTTTTGCAGTTCTGCTAACTTAAGTAACTCTAAAGTATCTAAAACTTTACTTAAGTTTTTAGTGTAGATGTCACTGTTATTTGTGGGTTGCAACAGCAGCCCCATCATTTGCCGATAAACTGGTTCTACAGAATCCCGAAAGTCAAATTGCAAGTCTTTATTAGCAGCCAGAATATCGCCGCGAATGCTCTGAAGTGAAACGATCGCTTGTTCGTAAGACAAGATGGCTTTATCCGTTTCACCAGTAGCTCTCAAAATACGCCCCGCCTGCCATTGCCAGCGATATAAACTATCAACAGCGTTCACTTTTTGGGCGGCAAATTGAGCTTGGCGATTCAAATCGAATGCTTCCCTATATTGATTGGCTTTCTCGTATACCTGTGCTAAACTACCAAGACCAAAGGATTCCGCTCTAGTATCGCCAATATTTCTTGTCACTGCGATCGCATTAGCCAATAGTTTGGCAGCCTTGGCTGAATCTGCATCTACTGCTAAATTAATTAAGGCATAAGCTTTATCCCGCGACTCAGGCATTTTTTCCAGCAACGCTAAAGCTTGGGCCCGATTGCTAGCAATGATATCTGAATTAACGGAGGGCGTCACTTTTGGATTCAACACGGTAGCACTTCGCTGTAGCAAGCGATTCAAATTTAGCAAACCTTGTACTGTTACCGCATCAGTTGTTTTTAGTTGAATGCTTTGCTCAAATGCTTCTTTGGCAGCAGCAATATCCTGTTGTGCTAAATCGAGCAATCGAGTTTTTTCTCGCGTATCGCCTTCTAAGTCAGCTACATTAGCTTGATAACGATATCGATCGGCCCGCTTTGCATAAATATTCCCCAAATTGTTGAGCGCAGTTTGGATGTAATTGGGGACTCTTGACTGGGAAATTTTGTAGCTTTCCCCTTCTATCCTGCTTCCTCGATCCAATTCACGAGCTATTTTCAAGCTGTTTTGTTGAAAAGACAGTGCTTTTTCGTAGTCTCCGAGAGCAAAATAGGTATTGGCTAAGCCTCCCATCGCCGCTGCTTCAGTGAGCCTATCTTGATTATGCTGTGCAATTTGGAGAGCAGATTGTAAAAGGTTAATGGCTCGTTTGTGCTGTCCCAGTTCGCTGTAAGCTTGGGCTTGTTCTGCGATCGATCTAGCTAGTTCGATGCGCGAAGTGCTAGAGCCTGCTTGGCGATAAATTTTAATTGCTTGCTCCCAGTGGTCGATCGCTGGCTCTATTTGTCCAATTTGCCTAAAAGCAACAGCCAGGTTGCGGCGAACCCCTGCTCGCTCCTGTGCGGTTGAAATCCCAGCAAGGGCTTGTTGCCAAAGGGTAATGGCTTCAGTATATTTGCCAGCCTCATAAAGCCGCTCTCCCTGCTCTACCAACTGGCTTACAGAAAATTGCACATTGGAAATGTCAGATTTTAGATTAAATTCTCTAATTTGCTGAGAGCTTAAATCTGAAACTGGCGTTTTTTCAATATCTCCAGCTTTTACCTGCAATGCGGAACCAGCTGTATCTAGTAAAATACAAAGCAGGAAACCTGCTAAAAATAATAAATTCCAATTAAGCAGACGCCATAAAATTTTCATTTGTCAGCGGTTAGTAGTCCGGTAAATTCTATATTACTCCCTTGGCGCTACAAGATTATGTAGGGGCGAAGCATTCCGGGCGAAAACTGATATGTGAGGCGACAGATTATCACCGGAATGCTTCGCCCTTCCCAACATAGATATTCTTCTGGCACGAAGGCAATAACCGCTAACACTTGACTCACTGAATATGTTTCTTTTCATAACTTTCTCGTTGCCACCGGATATCTGTACTGTTAGGTGACAAAGGCAGGAAAATGGTCAGTACTTCGCCCTGTTGGGGTCGCTGGCGCACAATCAATTTGCCCCCTAGTGCCTGGAAGAGATTTTTGGTAACCGTGTGGTTGAGACTCAGACTGCCTGTTTCTGGTTGGAATATCAGCAGTTGACCGATCGACTTCCGCGTTAGTTGAGTGTCTGCTGCTTGTGGTCCCAAAGTATTTTCGCACTCAGAAGTGACGCCGCCACTATGTGGCTGAAGTCGCAACTTCAGACGATCGCCCGCTGGCATCACCTCGACTTGGATATGGCTACCGGCAGGGAGGTTGCGGGTGAAATTTTCAATCAAGCCGGTGAGAACGCGATCGAGCATTGTCGGATCGCTGACTACCTGGGGCATATATTGAGGTAAGATCGCATCCAGGGTCTGATTGCGCCTTGAAGCCTGTTTTTCCCAGCGTGGCAAGCTTTGCTGGAAAACCTGGGCAAGGGACATCGGCGTGAGGTGAATGGGATGAGTTTCTTTTGTGGATGTTTCTAATTCTGCCGCTTGGAAAAGCAACTCCATGCGATCGATTTGCTCGGTACATTCGCGATCGATAATTTCCAACCGCTTGATAATGTCAGTCGCCAAATCTTTGCGTCTGAGCAGCAGTCGCGTCAGGGTGCGAATCGTTGTCAGAGGCGTTCTGACTTCGTGTGCAAATGCCTGCAACAACTCCACATCGTTCGATTTGAGCGATCGGGAATCGGGAATTGAAGATGGGGAAAGTTTTGCGTTTTGAAACTCCTCTGTTTCTGTGTTCCTCTGCTCTCCATCGCCCCGGCGTCCGTCCTCTTGCGGTAGATGTTTCAGCAACAGCCGTGTAAACTCCATCACTATTCGGTAATCCGGTGCGGTGGGAGGGAACTGTAGAGAAAACCCATCGAGTTGATTGATGTAATGGGGACAAGTCAGCAGTATGCGATTCCTCAGCGATACCCACGCCTGCTGGACAACCTCTGGATCGAAAGAAAACATAAAAGCCGGTTGATAAGTGGAGTCTTCTCCCAACACCATCACCAAGCTGAAACTAGCAGTTAATATTAAACAAAACTGTTCAGCCGCCAGAGGATCGACTGGCAGCAAAGGCAACAAATTACCATAATTGTCTCTCTTGAGGCTACCCTCTTGGGCGGGAGGCAGCTGAAACGGCATCCAAACGCCAGGATTAGCCATCTGGGTGCTGAAAATCCAAGTTTGGCAGCGAGAATTTACAGATGGATCGCTCAAAACGGCCCCAGGGCCAGCTAAAATCAATCCCTGGGGCATCGGCTCATCTGCATCGCCCTTATGACTGGGTGTTACAGTCGATCGCAGCAAATCCTCCAAGGCGGCTCTAGCACCGCACCATTCTTGTTCTGATTTCAAGCGCTGTAAAGCAATTCGACTCTTGGAGGGCTGCTGAGTGTCAGTTTCGGTTGCAGCCTTCCACCTTGTCTGAGATACAGCATCAAGAGCCCCATATTCTCTACTTTGGGCTAAAACTTCACTTACCGTTGGCAGTAACCACTTATACACCGATATCCACCCACAACAACTGTAAGTAACCAGCAGTAATTACAACAATAGTGGAGTCATTCGGTTAAACAACTCTACTACATACGAGGTTATCGGCATTTGTCATCCGACTAGGGTAGTATAACCGAACTTATAGTTCGTAATCTCCGCTATTTAGTTGGTGATTGGGGAATGGTGATTGGGGAATGGTGATTGGGGAATTGGTGATTGGGGAATTGGTGATGACTAATGACTACTGACTACTGACTACTGACTAATAGCAACCTAAAATCTAAAATAGACCCTATCCCTCCATTGATATAGAGTAACTTACACCTAGCGACGGATGGTTATTTAAGCTAAAAACCCGATAGTTGAAAATGGGACAAATAAAAAAAACAGATTTATATTTACGCTGGCTCTTTAAGTCCCTTATGGAAGCTCGCGGATGGAGGAAAAATGGTTCTAGGTCACAACAAACGTGCCGTTGGTGTATTTTCCAAGCGTAGCGATGCGGAAGATGCGCTCCACGAATTGAGAGATGCAGGTTTTCAGATGGATAGGGTGTCTTTGATTGCCAAAGACGTAGATGGCGACGATCGCTTTAGTGACGCCAACGTGCGAGATATCGACCATGACAACAAAGCTGACGATGGCGCTAAAAAAGGTGCTTTAGCCGGCGGTGCAGTCGGCGGTTTAACTGGCTTACTTGTCGGTCTTGGTGCATTGGCAATCCCCGGTATTGGCCCTGTGATGCTAGCGGGAGCGACTGCAACAGCTCTGGCGACGGCGCTTTCTGGCGGTGCGATCGGTGCAGCTGCTGGGGGCTTGATTGGTGGCTTGATTGGCTTGGGAATTCCTGAAGATAGAGCTAGAGTTTATAGCGATCGCGTTTCTGGCGGCGACTATTTAGTAATGGTAGATGGCACCGACGATGAGATCGGTCGCGCCGAAGCAATACTAAGTCGCAGGGGCATTCAGGAATGGGGTATCTACGATCATCCCGGCGTTGATACCTCTCGTGCAGACTACACTACTGGCGCTGTTGACCGTCGCGATCATCCTGGCAATATCGACGACCGCGTAGCTGTTGTCGATCGTCGGGAAGAAATTCTTTAGTCTGACAAAGTGCGTGCTGATTGACTGACAAAATTCAGTCAGTCAATCAGCGATGTAGTTGAAGAATTCAATTCTCAATTTGACAATACGCGAACATAAATCTTTAGTAGTTCCAAAGCGGAACAAAAAAATGAAAAAGCTAACTCTATTTATCCTCAGCGGCTTCCTAATGTTTGGCGCGGTTGCTTGCCAAAACGCTAAGACAAGTGCTGACGCGCCTAATAAGGCTGGTGAGATGAGCAATAGTAACACAAATCCCAGCGCTACAAATACCTCTGACCAGACTAAAAAAGCTCCAGAGGCAGATTCGGTCAAAGCAACCCAGCAGGACGCGCAAAGTGACGTTCGCAAGGCTCAAGCGAATTCTGACATTCGCGCACGAGAGCAGCGCAACAATCTTACTGGGGGCGATGCCGACAGAGCTGATGGCGATCTGGCAAGCGAAGTTCGCAGTAAGCTAGAGGTAAATATACCCAAAGGTCAGATAACTGTTGGCGCTGAAAATGGCGCTGTAACCGTAGCTGGAACGGTTCCTACCCAGCAAGACTTAGCTAAGATTGAAGGTTTGGCGAAGCAAATTAAAGGTGTTAAAAGCGTGACTGTGAAGACGACAGTTGCGACCGCAACACAAAAGTCAGGCCAGTAATACAGCGGTTTTGAGTTGTAGCCTAGAAACCGGGTTTCTTGAAGAAACCCGGTTTCGCTTTGTTATAAGATTGAAGCTAGCGAGTTCATCAAGATTTAAGGTAGGAAGTTGCATTCGCAAAACGGTATCAAAAGTATCCGTAAGCGTGGATTCGGTCTGAGTATTCGCCACCGCTTGAGTCTGCTGTTTTCCAGTTTGGTAGGGATCAACTTGATGGCTGCGGGCATTGGGGCGATCGCGCTCAATCAGGCGATCGATGGTAATCCCCTAAGTACGAGGATCGGTTCCCAGCGCGGCACTGCTTTCAAGCTGGCTTACATGGCTAATATCCGCACTCAGAAGACAAACGTTCTAGACAAGGTTGCCTTAGATGTTGCCATCAAGGAGGAAATGGAACAGTTCGATCGCTGGCTAATCGGATTGCATGGGGGTTCAAAAGAATTGGGATTGCGTCCGATCGCCAATCCGACTATACTAGGCCAGCTTGAGAAAGTTGAACAGACATGGCGGATTTACCGACGCACTGTGGAAAATTATCTAGCCGCTACCCCAGATAAAAGAGACCCATATCTTGCAGATATCAACAATCTGAGCAATTTCATCGCAAATCAGCTAGATACTTTAGCTAATTTGGTAGACGAACAGGTAGCAGACAGGGCTCAACAGAGTCAATTCTTATTATTCGTCGTGCTGATCCTGAGCTTGCTGACAGTTCCAGTGGCGTTTTTGATGGTGTCTAAGATTCTCTTCGATTTGAATAAAGTAACTCAAACTGCCCACCTAATGGCGAGTGGCGACTTAAATGTGCGAGCTGTAGAGGCATCTAGGGACGAGGTGGGAGTGTTAGCTTCTACACTCAATACAATGGCAGCCCAAATTGGCAGTTTGTTGCAGGGTTTGTCGGCGCGAAGCCAGGAATTAGAGAATACTTTGGCTTATGTGAGTGCGATTATCGACAATTTGGCAGATGCTCTACTTGTCACCGATCCAGACTGCCGAATCGCACGATTTAATCCGGCTTTATTAGCGATGTTTGGTCTAGATGATACTGATGTGATGGGTAGAGATTGTCAGGTACTCTCTAATCCAAAGGTGGCAGAACTGGTGGAACAGACGCAGGGACGCCCTAGAGAAGTTTTTACGGCCCAGATCGAACTGAGGAATGGTAGGGTGGGTCAAGCTTTGGCAACTGCGATCGCAAAAGATGTTTTGCAGGATACTGGCAATGAAACGTTGGGTGCGGTGATTCTAATTCGAGATATCACCGTAGAGAAAGAAATCGATCGCATGAAGACCGATTTTATTTCCACTGTCTCCCACGAGTTGCGGACGCCTCTGACTTCAATATTGGGGTTTGCTTCCCTGATTAAGGACAAGCTAGAAGAAAGAATTTTTACTTTGATTCAAGCCGACGATCGCCAAACCCAAAAAATTGTCAAACAGGTAGGGACAAATATCAATATTATTGTGTCTGAAGCAGAGCGACTAACCTCTTTGATCGATGACCTTTTGGATATCGCGAAGATGGAAGCCGGTAAGATTGATTGGCATATCCAGCCCAATGGAATCGAGGAGATTATCGATCGTGCGATCGCAGCTACTTCATCTCTTTTTGAAGGCAAAAACATTGAATTGATCGAAGATGTTGAATCAGGACTGCCTGACGTGATAGGCGATCGCGATCGCCTGCTCCAGGTTTTTATCAATCTCATTTCCAATGCCATCAAGTTTACAGATACAGGTTCTTGTACGGTGAGAGCCAGACAACAAGAAAATGAGATGCTCATCGCTGTGATTGACACCGGCGTCGGCATTGCAGCAGCCGACAAATCCAAGGTGTTTGAAAAATTCAAGCAAGTAGGTGAAACCCTGACAGACAAACCAAAAGGAACAGGTTTGGGGCTGCCAATTTGCAAGCAGATTGTAGAACATCACGGCGGCAGAATTTGGGTGGAAAGCGAGCTTGGTCTTGGCAGTACTTTCTTCTTCACATTACCTATAAGTCTTCGCATTGCTGCTGAAGTAGAAAAATTGAATATCAATACCATAGTCAGGCAATTGAAAGAGAGTATCGTTCAAACAGATCCTTCTCCAGCTAATAATTATAAAACTATTCTAGTTGTCGATGATGATGCTCACATTCGCGAATTGCTCAGACAGGAATTAGAAGCTGAGGGGTATGCAGTCCAAGAAGCTAAAGATGGAATGGACGCCATTAGTCAGGTGAAAACTACCAAACCCGACTTGATTGTCTTGGATGTAATGATGCCTCAAATCAACGGCTTTGATGTAGCTGCTGTCCTGAAGAACAACCCCCAAACGATGGGGATTCCGATTATTATATTATCAATTATTGAAGATAAGGAAAGGGGGTATCGACTGGGTATCGATCGCTATTTAAAAAAGCCAATTAACAGAGAAGAATTGCTTAATGATATTGGGATGCTCCTTTCTCAAGGAATATCCAATAAGAAAGTTTTGGTTGTCGATAAAGATGCTTCAAATGTCAAAGTTTTATCGGAAGTATTGCAGTCCCAAGGATATGCTGTAACGGAGGCTTATAACGGTCAGGAGTGTATCGACAAGGCTTTATCGGTTAAGCCTGATATGATTATTGTAGATTCAGTTTTTTCTGAGCAGCACAATTTGGTTAAGACGTTGCGGTTTGAAAAGGGACTGGAAAATGTGTTTTTTGTCTTACTCGGCAATAGTAAAGAAGAACCACTTGAATAAGAGTTACAATTTCAAGTAGAATTTGTTGGGGGTTTTATGACTAAAAAAATATTAATTGTGGATGATGAACCTAATATCTTGATTTTGATGGAGCAAGCGCTTGAGAAGCTAGAAGACGAGGGAGTAGAATTACTGACGGCGACAAATGGCGAGGAGGCACTTGAGACGATCGAGACTGAAAAACCGCAACTGGTTTTTCTAGATGTGATGATGCCGAAAATGAATGGATTTGAGGTTTGTAATACTGTAAAAAATGTTTTGGGAATGCACGATGTTTATATTATCATACTAACGGCAAAAGGGCAGGAGTTTGATAAACAGAAAGGCAATGATGTGGGGGCCGATCTTTACATGACTAAGCCTTTTCGTCCAAAAAGTGTAGTGGAGAAGTCCATAGAGGTTCTCGGTTTGTCAAGTGCAGATTGAAAATAGGGTGTAGGGAAGAAAGATTGGCTACCAGTCTAAGCCGGGAAAACCCCACCTTCTTGCCCCCTCCCCTCCCCGCACAACAGGGAGGGGAGTATTTCTCCCCCCTCTCCGAGGTCGGAGAGGGGGGCTAGGGGGGTGAGGTTCCGGCGATAGTTGGTAGCCGAAAGATTTTCATGATGACTGCTTAATTATAATAAAGCCATATTTTTCAGCTACGGCTTTACCTTTTTCACTCTTAATAAATTGAATAAATTCTTTGGCTTCTGGCACATTCTGGCACCCTTTGATTACGGCGACAGTATATACAATCTGAGAATGTGTATTTTCGGGTGCGATCGCAACAACTTTAACTCGATCGGATAACTTAGCCTCTGTTAGATAGGTAATGCCTGCATCTACTTTTTTTGTTTCTACAGCTTTCAGGATTTGACGAATATCATCTCCGGCAAAGATACCTTTATTTTTAACTCGATCGTACATTCCTAAAGAAGTTAGAGTTTCTTTGGTTTGTATACCGGCTAATAACTTTTCGTTGCCTAAAGCTACTCTCTTAATTTTTTCGTTAATCAGGTCTTTAAAATTAGAAATTTGCAGGTTGGAATCTTGAGTAACAATTAAGACAATCTAGTTTGTTAGCGGCAGATTTTGACGAGTTTCCGGAATTAGTAAACCCAGTGATTGTAAATCATCCATTCTTGTATTGCTAACAGAGAAAAAAATATCAACTGGTACTCCTTTTTTGATTTGTTCTTTGAGAAAGATACTAGGCCCAAAGTTGTAGTTTATCGTAATATTAGGTTTTTCTTGTTGGTAAAGCTTACCAACTTCTAACAAAACTTCCTGATAGGTAGTACCTGAAGAAACTAATAAAATGACTGGCTTTGCGGTTTGTGGTTTACAACTGAATAACCACAAACAGAAAATTCCTGTAAAGATCGTCGAAACGACAAAATTTTTACTTTTCATAAAATCGCTCTTAAGGCTGACGCCAATTTCTGAATATGCGCTGGTTCGTGAATTGCCATGACAGAGATCCGAATCCGACTTGTAGGCACGGTAGGAGGACGAATAGCGGGGGCAAAAATACCTGCTGTTTTCAACTGAAGCCCAACGGTTAACGCTGCCTTGGCATTGTCTATATGAAAGCAGAGAATAGGCGACTCAGAAGGCAGTAGTTTTAGGTGAGGCAGTTCTTGGGCAATCAGCTGCTTTAAATAATCTACATTGCGCCACAATTGGACGCGACGTTGGGGTTCTTGTTTGACGATATTAATTGCCTCCAATGCGGCTGCTGTATCGGCTGGGGTTAAAGCGGTGGTGTAAATCCAACTCTGGGCGCGGTTACGCAGGAAGTCAATTAAGGCAGATGAACCGGCGACATATCCACCTAAACTACCTAAAGCTTTGCTGAGGGTGCCAATTTGAATCAGGGGGTATCCAGTACAGTTAAAATGTTCGACACAACCAGCACCGTTTGCGCCAAAAACTCCGGTGGCGTGCGCTTCATCAACTAATACCATGCTGCTGAATTTTTCAGCTAAATTTAATAACTCTGGTAATGGACACAAGTCGCCATCCATGCTAAAAACGCTATCAGTAATAATTAGGCAACGGCGATATTTTTCCCGATGTTTATTTAACTGATTTTGCAAGTCCTCAATATCGCAGTGCGTGTAATCGATGATTGTTGCACCGCTGAGAATTGCTCCGTTTTTGAGGCTAGAGTGATTGTACCGATCGCACAGAATTAAATCCCGTTTTCCTACGAGAGATGCGATCGCTCCCAAGTTCGCCAGATAACCGGAACTGAATACTAAGGCGTCTTCAGTTTGTTTAAGGGATGCGATCGCTTCCTCCAATTGCCGATGCAGTTCCCGATGTCCGCTTAGCAAACGGGAACCCGTGCTACCAGTGCCGAATTTCTTCACAGCAGCTGTTGCTGCCCCGATCGAACGTGGATCTCCCGCCAAACCTAGATAATCATTACTGGCAAAATTGATAACCGATCGCCCCTCTAACTGTACGATCGCACCAGGCATACTTTGGATACTTTGTACAGAGCGATACCAATCAGCCCGATGAATCGTAGCGAGGGATTTAGAGAGCCAAGCGTAAGGATCGGTTGCCATCAGAAATGCGATCGCTCCTATTCTGGGGGAGTCTCGGTATGTTTTATTTCAGCACTCTTGCCCTTAACTGGCGGCAGTTGCTCGACTAAGCCCATTTCAAAGGCGATGTCCGGCAATTCACCAACGATATACTTTCCAGGCTCAAACACCCGCCCTGGAGTAAAACAGTATTGCTTTAGCTGAACGACCTCGCCGGGGGCAAACACCCCTCTGAACATTTTTCGCTCAAGTCCCATGACTGACTCTCCCACGACAATCTCAATATTACTCAATTGTGGCAGTTGTGCTGACATACAGGGTGCGATCGGGCCTTGAGAGCATCCTTCCGTATTAAAGTTGCCAAAACTGCCAAATTAGGCACAGAAATTATATCTGTAGTTAGTTGATAATCAAAACGCCATTTACTATCATTCCTACCTTGGAACGTTATTATCCAAACCGGAACATAAAAATCCCCAAGAACTCAAAGCTGATCGCTTCCCTGCAAGACTTTTCCAAAGCGGCCAGTATTGCGGTGTTCCTGATTGGCTGTGTCGTCATTCTGGGGTGGATGTTCGACATTACCATGCTCAAGAGCGTTTTGCCGAGACTCGTGACCATGAAAGCCAACACAGCCATTGGCTTTATGCTCAGCGGTGCTTCCCTGTGGTTGTTGCACAAGCAGCAAGTAAAAAGCGTTACCAGGCTCTGCCAAGGAACGAGGGCAAAAGGCAAAAGAAACAATTCTCTTTTTACCTTTGTCTTTTACCTTTTGCCTTATTTTGTCATACTCATCGGTCTGCTGACAGTAATTCAGTATGGCTTTGACTTCAACGTAGGCATCGATCAATTCTTTTTCAAAGAAGACGCAAACGCAGTTAACACCTACGCTCCAGGACGAATGGCTCCAAGTACTGCCGTTAGCTTCATCCTGCTTGGCTTTGCCGCGCTACTGTTGACTAAAAGGGTGTACTATCCGGCTCAAAGCTTTAGCCTGATTGCATTTTTGGTGGCTTTTCTAGGTCTGTTGGGCTACCTCTACGATATCACCTCTTTTTACGGCATTGGCTCCTACACCGGAATGGCCTTGCATACGAGCGTAGCTTTTATCCTGCTGTCTTTTAGTATTTTGTTTGCCTGTCCGGATCGGGGGTTGATTGCGATCGCCACAAGCGAGCTGGCAGGCGGGATTATGATCCGGCGTCTGTCTGCGGCTGTAATTGGAATCCCGCCGATTTTGTGCTGGTTAATTTTGCTGGGCAAACGATCGCACTTATACGAAAGCGATGTTGGGATGGCGCTTTTTTGCGTGTTGAATATTGTTTTTTTAGCCACTGTAATTTGGTGGAATGCCAGAACTTTGGGAGCGGTAGATTATCAAGCTTTACATGACTTGCTGACAGGTTTGCCTAACCGGATACTATTTAATGAGCGGCTGTTAATTTCGTTGGCAAATGCTCGTTCAAACAGAGAAAAATTGGCTGTCATGTTTTTGGACTTAGACCGCTTCAAGAAAATCAACGATACCCTGGGGCACGAAGTTGGCGATCGTTTATTAAAAGCTGTTGCTCTGCGACTCACTGACTGTATCCGAGATACGGACATCCTCGCTCGTTGGGGAGGAGATGAATTTACCCTGTTACTGCCCAAAATTAGCAGTGCAGAGTGTAGTGCTGAGACTGCACAAAGAATTTTAGATGCTTTGAAACCACCTTTTCTTCTAGGTAATGACTACCTTCATATCACCAGCAGCATTGGTATTGCGCTTTATCCAGACGACGGTGAAGATGCAGAAACACTGATTAAGAATGCGGATGCGGCGTTATACAGCGCTAAAGCCAAGGGGCGGAATAATTATCAGTTTTATACTCGTAATATCAACGCAGAAGCCTCTGAATTGCTATTTTTGGAAAATAGATTGCACCATGCCTGGGAGCGGGGAGAATTTCTCGTCTATTACCAACCTAAAGTAAATATCAATACGGGCAAAATCACCGGCATGGAAGCTCTGGTGCGTTGGCAGTCTCCTGAATTGGGTTTCGTTTCTCCGGTAAAATTTATTCCGATAGCTGAAGAAAACGGACTGATCGTACCAATTGGTGAGTGGGTGCTACGCACTGCTTGCAGACAAAATAAAGCTTGGCTCGATGCTGGATTACCACCAATGCGAATAGCAGTTAATATTTCGGCTCGACAGCTTCAGCAACCTGATTTAGTCGAAATGGTGGCGCAGGTTTTGGCGGAAACAAAGCTGGAATCTGGGTTTTTGGAGTTGGAAATTACCGAAACTACTGCTATGCAGAATGTGGACTTTACCAGGGAAATTTTGAAAAAGTTAAATACAATGGGAGTCCGCATAGCTATAGATGATTTTGGTACGGGATATTCTTCGCTAAATTATTTGAAAAAATTCCCTATACAGACTATCAAAATAGACCGTTCTTTTGTCCGCGATATGACAGTTGACCTTTATGATGTGGCGATCGCGAAAGCGGTGATAGCGCTAGGACAAAGCCTGAATATGAGCGTGGTGGCAGAAGGCGTGGAAACTTTAGAGCAACTAGAATGTTTGCGCCAACTCGGATGCGAAGAGATGCAGGGTTACCTTTTCAGCGAGCCTTTACCAGATAAGGATGCGATCGCATTCCTCAGAAAATTTGGATCTCTATCTATGTTAGCCTAATCTAACTCAGTTTCTTTCTGACTTGTTGAAGCCTTATCTTGCAGATAACCTAACAGCCAATTAGCAGCAGTTGCCCGCCGAGTTTGCCTCGGCCCAAATTCACCGATTTTATAACCTTTAAAACCTAATTGTTCCTTCAACAATTGTTTATTTTCTGCCGGAATAGAACGAGTCAGTTTCACCGTTGCGGGACGACTTTCGATCAAATCGGGCGGTTCTGGATACTCATCCCGCCATTCATCTGCAACGCCTGTGGTATCCCATTTTTCAGTTGCCTCATCGTAGCGATAACCCAAGCAGTGCCACACCAGTTGGTTCACTGTGGCATCATCAATGGTTTCGTTGAGAATAGCCCAAATCGTGTCGGTATTGAGCGGTGGTAGGTTGGACATGAGAGTTGTTGGTTGATAGAGCGATCGGCACTTATTATTAGGGGTCGATAGGGGCATTTCTACCCCTACCTCCCATTCAGAACCGTGCATGAGACTTTCACCTCACACGGCTCCTCTCTTCACAGGTCGTTGTCATCGACACCTTCTGAGTAGACTTGCGCGTAGTCGCTCACTGTCTTCTCATCGTGGCAGTGTTTGTGTAGAAGTCGCAAGTTCTCGTACTTGTTGCTACCACCATTTTTCTTGGCTGTGGCCTGTCCTAAATCCGTAGCTCCGTTCGTGCGCCAGTGTGGTATCGGTCAACCTCTGATTGCGCCCTATTCCCAGCTTCGGTCTCCATAATTCCGAGTATGGTCGCCGTGGGTAGATTGGGAGTCATGCCCGTACTTGGCAGAGAGGGCTTGCACCTCTATCTTCTTGAGAGTTTTACAGGGTCAAATCCCTGTAAGTGATATAAAAGTAACCTGAAAGGGTTACTTTTATATCACAACGAATCGCACATAGCTCTAACCTGTGGCATCTCTTGCTCCTATATCTTCCTGCGAACAGTGTTCACGTCAGCATATCCGTTGGCATTACCCAGGGCGTTCGCTTCTTGAACAATCTTTCACTTAAGGGTATTGGTTGCTTTGTCACGGCTCCCTACCTGTTACCAGGAACTTGCTTAAGCTTTACTTCGTTCCGTCCTTCCTTCCTCGATCGTTTTAGAGTGTCACTATACGCCGGGTTTCTTTGGGGTGTCTGAATAGTCGATTGACGAGTCGCTATCCCCTTATCCTTACCTTTTGGCCTGGACTGAATAACCTACGTTGTCCATTAGGAATTACGACGCTTTAAGCATGACTTCACCTTTCGGTTACTCGTTTCGATCTTGCTCACCAGTCATAAGGGTTAGGTTCCCTCAGTTTCTGGCTTTTCTCTCAGCTATGGTCGCCCTTGACGGGGTAAGAGAGCGCTTTCACAACAAACACCTGCTGGGAGGGACTTGCACCCTCAAGGAAAGGACAGTTACATCAGAGGAGTCAGAGTACCTCTAGATGGGGCTTAGGCTCTTATGCCTTTTCGTATCCCGTTGCGGTACACGAACCCTCGAATCGCACAGTCCTCTTCCTATAACGGTGTATATCCCTCTTTTCACCCACAAGGGCGAATCAAGCCTCAGTATTAACCGATATTCTGTAAGCAGATAAAGAGAACGGTCAAAATTTTTGACCGAGATTACAGGGAATCATTCACTTGCGTTGTGTAGTCATCTACTAGGCTGTTTAGGTTAATCTTATGATGTTGCAACTAGCCCAAATGGAACTGGCAAGTCCAAGGCTAATACGGCTTGATTTCGAGGATTTAACGGCATTTGAGCGCGTAAACGACCAGTATCGCCAGATGGGTATCCGGTTTAGTGGTGCGATCGCTATAGAACCTTCTAACCCAGAATTTACGGCCAAATCCGGATCGACAGTCCTCATCCCAATGGGAAATCTGATGAGCCTGAGTGCCTATTTTGACAAACCCAGCTGCTGGGCCGGAGCCTTTGTTTGCAGTACCAGAATTGTCGTCTTAACGGCCTATGACCGGGAGGGAAATTTCCTCGGTCAGACCAGCACGGTAGCTAATCAGCCCAGTTTACCAGATGGGCAATCGGAATCTTTGCCCCAGCAGCTAGAATTAAACCGGCACGGCATTGCTAAGGTGGAGTTTCATTCCTACGTGCCATTTACTGTTGATGATTTCTTTTTTGCGCTCATGCCTTGACAAAAAATACCAACCTGTTTTCTGTTGTTTGGGACGAGAAACCGGGTTTGTTGACTTACTCCAAGGATCGCGATCGCACTCTTCCCCAACAATAATCCTGGTTTCTCTCCGCCGACTGGTATTTTTCGGAGCGGCTCTTAGCGGCTGCAAAGCATATAGCACAAAACTCTCCTAAGCCTCCAAATCTTAAGTAAAACGATCGAATGTTTAAGAATTGGTTAATTTATAGTTAAAAAAGCTTATCGATTATTTAATTTTTTTAGTAGATATTATTTTATGTATATTTTGATTTTCCCAGTAGTTAGAATAAGGTAGTATAAAATTTCAGGATTAATCTGCAAGAGATACCTACGCTGCGCCTGGAACACCTGCGCGTCGTCTGCCTCTGTGTAGAAATAAAAAATTAAGTAGTAGTGGTATTACAGGGTATTTTCAGCATCTCGCAATATAGACTCCAAGAACTGACCGAGGAATTCCTTAATGTTTGTTGCGAAACAGATCTCTTTCGACTTATCAGTTCTAGCTACGTTACAGACGAAGGAACTCAGTTTGCAGTCAACGCTGCAAGAGTTGTCGCTGTACAATTTTACAGTGGAAAGCGACCGCCCAGGTGGCGAAGTCGCTATGGCATTTCAAGATAATCCGCTGCTCCCTGGAGTTATCTTGACAGAATGCGATCGGCTTTTGGGCATGATTTCTCGTCGGCGATTTTTGGAATATATGAGTCGCCCCTACGGACTGGAACTTTTTTTGAAGCGACCGATTAAATCTTTATATCTTTTAGCCAATACCGATACTTTCATTTTTCCCAGCGATACTTTAATTGTGATGGCAGCTAGTCGGTCTTTGCAGCGATCGGCAGAACTACTTTACGAACCAATTGTCGTTGAAATGGAGCCAAGGGTTTACAGATTGTTAGATGTGCATCAATTACTTGTCGCTCAATCGCAAATTCACGAATTAGCATCTCAACTAATTGGCCAACTTTATCACCAGCTTGAGAAAGCTAACCTGGAGTTACAGATCCTCGCCACCGCTGACGGCTTGACCAAAGTTGCTAATCGTCGTCGATTTGACGAATACCTGGACAGCAAGTGGCACGAACTTTGCCGGGAACAAGTACCGCTATCTTTGATTATGTGCGATATCGATTGTTTCAAAAGCTACAACGACACCTACGGCCATTTAGGAGGAGACGCTTGTTTGCAGCAAGTAGCTCAAGCAATTAGTTCTTCTGTAAAGCGACCGGCGGATTTAGTAGCGCGTTACGGAGGCGAAGAATTTGCTGTAATTCTGCCTAACACCTCAGCAGCTGGTGCTGTCACCTTAGCAGAGCAAATCCGAATGAATGTTAAAGCGCTACAAATCCCTCATATCAAGTCCTGCATTATACCTTATGTGACCATAAGTTTGGGTGTAGCTACTATGGTTCCTGACTCGGAATTAACGCCTGCAAGCTTGATCGCGGCAGCCGATCGGGCACTTTATCGCACCAAAGCATTGGGACGCGATCGCGTCAGCGTTCTCTAGCTATAGCCATTTCTTGTAGGTTGGGTTTCGTGCCTCAACCCAACCTACAAAGCGGAACTCCCAGAAACCGGGTTTCTAAGGGCCTGGCAGTTTTACGTTTAATTATGCCCACCTACTTATCAGTAATTCCCAATATTTAAAAGTACCCCAATTCAGCGCGGTTTATTTACAGCGACTAGGTTAAGCTTTAGTTAAAAAAAGGTTTTTATCAGGTTAAAATTTTCCAAATCTAAAGTTTTGATTTAAAAAAAACATACCTAAAAAAATAGATTATAATATGAATCATGTTATACAAACTAAAAGAACTTATTGAGACATAACGTTATGTTTGCTTTAAAACAGTCATATCCCGAAATGTCAGTTCTGCACTCATCAGCAACGCAAGAACTGAGTTTGGAGTCAACCCTCCAAGACTTGTCCCTCTATGATTTTAGTATAGAGAGCGATCGACCAGGCAGTGAAGTAGCACAGGCATTAAAAGACAACCCGCTGCTGCCTGGAGTTGTTTTGACAGACCTCGGTCAGTTTGCGGGAATGATTTCCAGACGGCGATTTTTAGAGTGTATGAGCCGCCCCTACGGACTAGAACTGTTTTTAAAGCGACCGATTAAGTGTTTATATGTATTGGCCCACACCGATATTTTAATTTTTCCAAGCGACACTTTAATTGTGATGGCAGCGAGGCGGTCTTTGCAGCGATCGCCGGAGTTACTTTACGAACCGATTGTAGTTGAAATGGAGCCGAGACTTTATAAATTGTTAGATGTACATCAATTGCTGAGCGCCCAGTCGCACATTCACGAACTGACAACACGGCTACTGAAGGAACAAACCAAGTCTCAGATGATGCAAACCGAAAAGATGGCGAGCTTGGGGCAGATGGTGGCTGGAGTAGCTCACGAAATTATAAATCCAGTTAACTTTATTTCAGGAAATTTGGAATACCTATCGAATTACAGCCAAGATCTGATTAAATTAATTTCAGCTTACGATCGAGAAATTGCCAAAAAACCGCCGCTAATTGAGGAAATTAAGGAACAAATAGAATTTGAGTTTTTACAAGAAGATATGCTGAAAATGATTGACAGCATGAAAATGGGGACAGAACGATTAGTCAAGATAGTTAATAGTCTGCGTAATTTCTCGCATATGGGAGAGAGTAATAAAAAAGCAGTCGATCTGCATGAATGCCTTGAAAGTACCTTGTTAATTCTACATAACCGCGTCAAACACAGCATTGAAGTGGTGAAAAAATATGGCCAACTGCCGCCAGTACCCTGTTACTCAGGTCAGCTGAGTCAGGTATTCATGAATATTATTAGTAATGCGATCGATGCACTGATGGAGCAGAAAGAATCGAACGGCGAACCGACGTATGGATGGAAACCCCAAATTGAGATTGCTACTGAAGTGATAGAAGTTGATAATTCTACATGGGCAGCAGTTCGCATTGCTGATAACGGGCCTGGTATCCCGCTGGAAATTCAGGGGCGGATTTTTGAAACTTTCTTTACTACTAAGCCTGTTGGGAAGGGAACGGGACTGGGGTTGGCGATCAGTCATCAAATCGTGACCGAAAAGCACCGGGGCAAATTGAATTTGCGATCGCGATCGCTCCTCGACGCGGATGCGCTAGGGGAATCGCCACAGAGTACTGGAACAGAATTTGAGATCCTGCTGCCCCTGGGTTGAAATATTGGCTGGGTGGATGGGCAATGGCCACTTACTGCTCTGTGTCGTTTGGATAGAACCAAAACTTGTGGAAATGGTAGGCTATTTGAGGAGCTAAATCCAGTTTCCTGCATAGTTATAGGTCGGAAGCATCGTGCCAAACAACAATATTGTCTCTCCCCCGCACTTGTCCGAGGGCAGCGATCGAGACCTCACGATAGAATCAACCCTCCGAGAACTGCGACTGTACAGTTTTCAAGTTCCAACCGACTGCCTGGGTATAGAAGTTGCCCGCGTTTTTGAGAAATATCCCCGACTGCCTGGAGCTATCCTGGTCGATCATGGTAAATTTGCCGGGATGCTCTCGCGGCTGAGGTTGTTGGAATACCTGATCCGTCCTCACAGACTGGAACTATTTTTGCACAAACCGCTGCACATTCTCTACACCTATGCTCGCACTGACGTTTTAATTCTGCCGGATAGTATGCCGATTTTGGCGGCAGCTCAGCACGCACTGCGGCGATCGCCCGAACTTTTGGGAGAACCAGTTGTAGTCAAAACAGAACCGAACACCTATCAAATGTTAGATATTCATGAATTACATATCGCCTACTGGCAAATTCGAGGCATAGAAACTCAGGTACGGTACGAACGCGCCCAAGCCCAGATGATTCAAAGTGAGAAAATGGCTAGTTTGGGGCGTTTAGTGGATGGGGTTGCACACGAAATTTTAGACCCGGTGGGTTTTATTTGGGGGAACTTAACTCATGTATCGATGTACACCGAAAGTTTGATGGAGATCGTTTCTGCTTACGAAAACCACCTGCCCCAGATACCCAACGAGATCGCCGAACTAAAAGAAGATATTGAATTTGATTTTTTACGACAAGACTTGCCGCGTGCGATCGAAAGTATCAAAACTGGAGCGGAACGGTTAAAAAAATTAGTAATAAGTCTGCAAAACTTCTGCCATATTGATGAAGTTTATCCGAAGCCAGCCGATTTGCACGCTTTGCTAGATAGTATCGTGCTGCTGCTGAAAAGCCGTCTGACAAGTGAAATCGAAATTGTCAAAAATTACGGGAATTTACCGCCTGTACCTTGCTTTGCTGGCCAACTCAATCAAGTGTTTATGAATATCCTCATTAATGCTGTTCATGCCTTGCTCAATGAGGCGGTTCACCAAAAATTTGCTATGGAATTCCAGGGGCAAATCCGAAAAAATCCTGGCCGCAAACCTCGGATTGAAATCACAACCAAAGTTTGTTCCCTGGAACCTGCGGCAAATACAGGTGAACCATTACCTCGCTGGGTTTCGATTAAAATTGCGGACAATGGGCCTGGTTTATCTGAGAACGCGCAAAAGCAGATTCTGGAATCTTTCTCCATCGAAAGACGTACTGAAAAAGAAACAAGTTTGGCGCTTAGTTATCGAATTGTGACTGCAAAACATGGGGGAAAATTTGTGATGCGATCGCATTCCCAAAGCGATGCCGATGCGCTTAACGTCTCAGCAGCAGAATCCCAGGTTGACAGCGCCACGGAGTTTGAAATTATGTTGCCTTTAGTTTAGCGCGATCGCACTCCAGATAAACACCGAATTTGAAAGACGTAAACCTGCGATCGCGCACACCAAAAAACCTGACGGGGCTACAACTGATAAGTTTGAGGTGTTGTAGGGGCGGGTTTATAGAAAAACTCTGTTGCTCATAAATATAGCAACCGCCAAGGTGGTTAGGACGTTCTGAGTTACTGAAACCCTTGATTCTATTCCCTTCTTCCCTAGCCCCTAACCCCTAGTCCCTAGCTATATCCTACATAAACCCGCCTCTACTATAGAATAAGGATGCCAACAGACATGATATTATTTTAATACTCGACAATATTTATCTAGCCACAATTGAATATAAGAATTTAACATAGTTTTTTCAGTCTCTTTAATACCTTCCGGGTCAAATCGCTCGCGATAATAAAGCTCAACTATAGGTATCATATCATCAATTAAATCCGATGGAATTGAATCCTCTTTCAACCGCTTAATCCAGTTTTTTAAAGACTCAGAAGAGTGACGAGTTAATCCTAACTCATTTAATGCTTTTTCGATTAAATAAAATTCCGAATCATTCCTATTTAACTCAGATTTAGCGATAGATTTCGGCAATATCCGTTTAATAGATAGACGTCGCACATCTTTTTTACCGCCAAATTTCCACATCAGAATCAATATCAACGGAAAGATTAACCACCATCCATACTTTAAGTCCTTGCTACCTATGATATATCTTAGTTTGAAATTAAACAGCGACCATAAATCAGAAATGAATCCTAATTTAGAAGCTGCTGCATCCTCAATATTCGTCCAATCAGCAGGCGTTGTATCTAAAACTTGCCATTTATTATTCAAATATACCATTGTCCAAGCATGAGCATGACGACTGCGGACAATATATTGATTTTCTAAAGGACTAAATTCGTGAACAGAATATCCAACAGCATAACGCGCTGGGATACCTGCTGCACGTAATAAAAGTGTAGTTGCAGTGGCGAAATATTCACAATGTCCAGAACGAGTTTGTAGTAAAAATCTTGATAAAGCCGTTGAATAATTATTTTTACCCGCCAGTTGGAGGGAATAAGTAAAATTTTGATTAAAAAATTTATCTACAAGGTTTACTATTTCTTGGGGTGATTTCCCTTGGATATTCAATTGGCGAAGGATTTGATTAATTGCTAGCTTTTCTTGATTGGGTATTTGCAAATCTTCTTCTATTGGTGGGTTATCGAAAGAAAGATTATTATTAAAATAAATTTGGTAAGTTATAGCATCAATTTTTTTGGTTACTTTTACCGTACCATACTTATTCTTCTCCATCCGACTGACTGGTAATTCGTCAATTTTAAATGTTCCATCTGGTAGAGTTAATAAGCCTTGATTACTACGAAGATTAGCAGAAATAGTAATTTTAGAACTATTTGCAGATTTATTTCCCAAACGCCAAGTCGTACCATCTTTCTCAGATTCTACAGCAATAAACTCAGGTTTTGCTGCTACCCACATCGAACCTTTATACTTATTAAAAGTTGCTTCCCTCAAGATTCGGGCAGAACTTTTTTTATTTTCTGTAGCGACTCGGAGAACAATCTCATTCGACCGCTTTAATACGCCAATATCTCCAATATTCGTTTGTTTCTTTAACGAATTTGTTTGTTGTTCATTGCCATTGCTGTACCATGTGGCTACCTGGTCTTCTAAATTAACATGGAGTTGATGCAATCCAAGTTGTCCAATAAATCCCATTGTTCCAGCCGTTAGAATAAAACAAAGCCAAAGCATCGGTGAAAATCGTTTAGACCGCAACGACCACAGCGCAATTGCTGACAGGACAAACATCCCAATATAAAAAGAGATATTCCCAATATTGGCGTTACTAGCGGCTAAAATACAAATAGCGAGATAGAAATAACTAATATTAATCGTATACCGCTTATTTATCTCAAAATTACCCTCATTAAATAATAAAAAAAGTGTCGTTACATCAATCTTCTCTTCCAACGAGTAAGTTTGAGTAGCCAGCAGTGGGAACGAGACAACTGGAAGCCACTGCAAAAGAGTATAAATGAAGTAAAAAGTGGGGTTTTGAATTACCAGAAAAATAAATAGAAAAATTAGAATAATTAGAGATAAATTAGCTATCCGGCGGACATCAGCATTAGAGAAATCCCACCGCCAGGAAATCAAGCGAGAACCTTCGATAATGATAGCCATTGGTATGGCAAAAATCCACATTCCCGTTTGCCAACCCCAAAAGATTAAACCTGCACCCAGGCTAAGCATTGGTATTTTCATAGCTGCATTAATTCCTCTTGGATTTTGCCTAAATTTAAGATACGGAAATTGGCTATATTACCCTGCATTGATTCGGCATCGAAGTTGTCTAATTTTCCTAGATCTGTTAAGATTAATACTAAGGTATGAATTCCCATTGCTTTGAGATAATTAATTAATTTTTGGCGGTCTTCATCCCAACAGAGAAAGATGCAAATACAGCCACTCAATAGGGAAATTCTCTCCATCACGGTGGGGATGAGAGAATCAAAAGATTTATCACGACAAGCAACAACCGATGCGATGATTTCCAGCATTTTATCAGTATGACTCAATCCTCTACCGAAAGTAAAGCAATAAGCTTCCTGTCCCACAAACATCAAGTCTAATAAAGATTCTTGGGTTTGCACCTCACAAGCTAAGGAAGCCGCAATTGCAACTGCTTCTTCTGAAATTTCGCTATACTTTTGACTTTGGAATGTATCTAAAATTAAGGCGTGTCTAACAAAAAATTCATCCTGTTCTTCTTTGACAATTGGTTTACCGACTTTCGCCCAACTTTTCCAGTGAATTTTTCGCAGGGAGTCTCCTGGACGATATTCTCGTAAAGACCGAAATTCCTCTGAATCTCCCACTGATGAAGCTAACGCTACACCACCTGATTGATATCTCCTTAAACCAGGAAGTTTAATCGGTGGTAGGTTGTATAATTTGGGCAAAACCAACAAAGATTGGGGTAAATAATTTGTCACGCAAGCATTAAATAAACCAAAAGCATCGGGTCGAATAACTGTCAAATCAGCAAACCGAATTACGCCTCGGTAAGTTGGTGTGATTTCACAGACAACTTCGGTTTTACTGTTGGGTGGAAGTGCGGGTAAATCTATTGCTTTCGCTGTGGCTACCCGTTTCCTGGCAATTAACCACAGCCAGCGATAATATCCAACATATCTATCAAAAAAATTACGTTTTTCTTCTCCAGGTTCGGGGTTTTCGATAAATTCTTTAAAAGTTGGACGGGGGTCAGCAAAACTTTCCAATAATTTGAGATTATTTTGCGTCTTGTTGGTTTTGTTGTGAATCACAATGCGGTATTTCAGGTTTACCCCAACTGTGGCAAATCGAGGTAACATCCGAACTGCATTGAAACGGAAAGTAAAAAAGCGACTGGAAACGATTGATATGATGAGAATTGATAATAGGAAAGTAAATATCTGATAAGTCATGTTTTGATTGGTATCTAAGCCTAGAGTGGCTGAGATAATCACGCATAATAAAATTATCACTCCATTGGTTGTCAATCGTCTTCTCTGCGATTGTTCAATCCCATAAGCGAAGTGGAAAAGCCGATAGAAAAAACGGTTCATTGGGATTTGGTTATCTCCTTATTCACACCTAGAAACCAGGTTTCTAATTTTCATTAAGTAGGAACAGGAACAGATTTAATGATTTCTTCCACAACACTGGCGGCGGTTCTTCCAGAAAAACGCGCTTGCGGTTCCATCACTAATCGATGTGCGATTACCGCTACCGCCAATTCTTGAATATGTTCTGGCGTCACAAATTCATAACCATCAAATAAAGCTAATGCTTGGGCAATTTTCATTAACGCCAGGGAACCTCTGGGACTCGCACCTAATTGTACACCTTCTGCTGACCGAGTAGCATTGACAATATCTACTAGGTAGCGTTTTAATTCTTGACTGATTCTGACTTGTTTTACCTGCTGTTTTAATTTTATTACATCCTCTAAATTAACGCAAGGTTTAATAGTATCAATTGGATGTTGCTGAATTTGTTCTGAAAGTAGATTCACTTCATCTTCTGGTGATATGTATCCCAGACTAAATTGCAGCGCAAATCTATCCATTTGAGCTTCGGGAAGGGGGTAAGTACCGCGAGATTCGACTGGATTTTGAGTAGCGATAACAAAAAATGGATCTGTAAGTTTTCGCAGATTACCATCAATACTGACTTGAAATTCTGCCATCGCTTCTAATAGCGCCGATTGCGTTCTCGGTGAAGCGCGATTGATTTCGTCAGCTAAGATAATATTAGCAAAAATTGGCCCTTCATGGAAATGAAAGGTGCGTTCGTTTGGGTCTAGCATGGAAACGCCCAAGATATCGGACGGTAAGAGGTCGGGGGTAAATTGAATACGCTTAAAGCTGACATCAATAGAGAATGATAGGGCTTTTGCTAAGGTGGTTTTGCCAGTTCCGGGATAATCTTCTAGCAGAACGTGACCGCCACTAGCAAAAGCACATAGTAACTTTCTAATTGCTGTGGTTTGCCCTTTCATTACCTTTTGAATATTGTCTGAAATTCTTTGATAAATTTCTTGACTATATAAGGTATTATTTGATGGTTTTATATTATTCATTTTAAATCAAATTTCCAACAATCCAGTCGGTGGTGTGATTTCAATTCTTCTATTTTCCAAGTCTACCACAGGTACGATCGCTTTGACAAACGGAATCAAAATTTGTTTTTTCTTAGTCATTGAAGACACCGGACTAACGATTAGCACATCATTACCAGCAGTAGCGATATCTTCCACGACGCCAATAGATTCGCCAGTCAATTGATTAAATACTTCCAAACCAATTAAATCTAATACGTGAAACTCATCTTCTTCTAAATTTGGACGATCGCTTTCGGGAACCATTAGCTTGCAACCTTGCAACGCCTCTGCTTGGGTGCGATCGTTCACTCCCGCCAATTTTACCACATATATCCCCTTGTGAGGAATATAGCGACCCGACAATAATTCGATCGGTTGCGGTTCAGTCTGGCCCGATCGCAATAACCAACGCTTTCCCGGTTTCTCAAACCGTTCGGGAAAGTCCGAGTCGGGATAGACTCGTACCTCTCCATTTAGACCTTGCGCCGATACAATTTCGCCTATTTCTAACCAAGTATCATTTGTCATTCGTTAATACTAATATATTTTGGTTGCCTTTTAACTCTTTCCAACCATGCTTGAATAGCTGCTTAGTGCTATTTGACGAATCAGGAATTAGCTATTAAGCACTGACAACGGAATAAACTTCTTGTACTACCTTCGCCAAACGCTGCATCCCAACAACAATTTCCTCGTCGGTGGCGGTGAGACTGATGCGGATACACTCATTTTTATGTTGCCAATCTTCTCTTAAGCCGGGGAAGAAAGAACTACCAGGAACTACAATTACGCCAACTTTCTTTAATTCCTGATATAATTCCCAATCCGTCATCGGTAAATCTTTTAACCACAACCAGGCAAAAATCGCTCCTTCGCCGCGATGCAGGAACCAGGGCAAATCTTTGGGCATTGCCTGTTCTATAGTGCTTTCTACTACATCGAACTTTTTCTGATAGTAGGGACGAATGACTTGGGTGGCGATGTCGGCTAGCCTACCGCTGGCGATCGCACGAGTGGCGATCGCTTGTCCATACCGAGATGAATGGATACACATATTTGTCTGGAACGACTCCAGTACCTGAATTACCTGTTCATCCCCGATCGCAATTCCAATCCGTTCCCCCGGTAGACCAGCCTTGGATAAACTCATGCAGTGGACAACATTATCCCCAAATATCGGCGTCATTTCCGTAAAATTCAACGCCGGGAAGGGAGGTCCATACGCAGAATCAATTAATACTGGCAGATTGTAAGGCGCAGCCAAAGCCGCTATTTTGCGTACTTCATCATCCGTGAGGACATTTCCCGTAGGATTACAGGGACGGGAGAATAAAACGCAACCAGTACTTTCATTAATTTCGAGTTGGCTGAAATCGGGGCGGTATTTGAAACGATGGCTAGGCTCATCAATATCCAATTTAGGCTTGTAGGCTAATAACGCCTCCGGTACTAAAGTCACGCCGCCATAACCCGTGTAATCTGGACTTAAGGGCAGAACAATTTGCTTTAATTGCCCACTTGTGGTATATCCGCCAAAGGCATTAGCAGCGTAGAAATAGAGACTTTGACTGCCTGGGGTAATCAGTATGTTGCGATTTGTGAGATTCAACCCATAGCGACGATTAAAGTCGGTGACTACTGCATCAATTAATGGCTCATAACCCTGAGAATCACCGTAGCGACAAACTACTTTACCATAATCTGGACTATCGAGCAATTCTTTAGTGTAATCCCGCCACATCTGCTCAACTTCGGGCAAAATCACCGGATTTCCAGGACTTAAGTTAATAAATTCCTGCCCTTTGCCCGCTTGCAAAGTTTCTTTAATATCCTTCATAATCGCCCGCACGCCAGTTAAGCGGGACATTTGATTTCCAAATTGAGTCAGGGCAGGGTTCATAGGAGTTTTAAGGGGCTAGGGGCGTCGGGACTTGCTACTGTGTTTCCCAAGTACATATAAACGATGCTAATCGATTAGGTTGCTAAAGTACATAAGTTTTCGCAATTACGATAGTGTAAGAATGATACTGGAAATTGTCTGTTGCGATCGGGGGTTAGATTTTTACCGCAGATGAAGACAGATGAACGCAGATGAACGCAGATAAAAGAGCGATTTTTTTAGGCAATCGATGTTACCGGACATGATATGACTCAGGATAATACCCTAAAAAGTGCAAAAAACACATTACTAAGTTTCAAAATCCGATAATGCTATATTTCAATCAGATGCGCGAAATATATAACTAAGGAATAAGTTAATCGAGTCGATCAGATTGTTGAAGAGCTTTGAAGATGAGATGACTCGATCGCATTTTGTTTGGCTAGCACAAGAAACAATAGAATCCTAAACTATGACCAATGACCGTTCTATGACCACGATCGAAAAGCTACGCGAGAAGTTACCTTATCCTCTGAAGCGATTGGCAGACATTGCCTACAACTACTGGTGGAGTTGGACGGGCGATCGCTTATCCCTGTTTCGCAACATCGATCCCCAAAAGTGGCACGAGTCTAAGCACAACCCCGTTGCGGTGCTAGAATCTACCAGCTACGTGCGATTGACGCAGCTAGCTAATGACCCAGTTTACATCAAACGGGTGAAGGCACTAGCCGAACAGTTCGATCGCTACATGACGGAAAAAGACACTTGGGCCGATCGCGTTGCGCCCGAAATTACTCGCAAAAACCCAGTCGCCTACTTTTGCGCCGAATTTGGCATCCACGAATCTTTGCCCATCTACTCAGGCGGTTTGGGGATTTTAGCGGGAGATCACCTCAAATCGGCTTCGGATTTGGGCGTGCCTTTAGTTGGTGTAGGATTGCTGTACCGTCAGGGTTACTTCCATCAAAGCTTGAATCGCCAAGGTTGGCAAGAAGAACACTACGACGACAATTCGTTTGAGGAAATGCCGATCGATCTGTTGAAAAACGATCGCGGGGAACCGATAACGGTTAGTCTGGAAATTCGGCAGCGGATTGTCAAAGTGCAAGTCTGGTTGGCACGGATCGGTCGTGTTAATCTTTACTTGCTGGATACCGATCGCACGGACAACGACCCGATCGATCGCTGGTTGACGGGACACCTGTATGGCGGTAACCAAGACACACGCATCGCCCAAGAAGTAGTACTGGGAATTGGTGGCGTACAAGCTTTAACAGCATTGGGAATCAAGCCTTCGGTTTTGCACATGAATGAAGGACACGCGGCTTTCTGCACCCTGGAAGTTGCGCGTCAAGAAATTCAACGCAGTGGCAAGTCATTTTACGATGTGGAAGCATCGGTGCGCGATCGTAGCGTCTTTACCACCCACACCCCAGTTCCCGCCGGACACGATGCCTTTTCTCCCGATTTGATCGACTCCTACTTCGCCCACTATTGGCCGCAACTAGGCTTGGAACGGGATCAGTTCTTGGCTTTAGGATCTCGTCGTCTGGGCGACCCCTGGGAACCTTTCGGCATGACTGTTTTGGCACTGCGGATGTCTCGCGCTGCTAACGGCGTCAGCAAACTCCACGGCGAAATTTCTCGCAAAATGTGGAACATCCTCTATCCTGACAAAGCTGAAAATAAAGTTCCCATCGGCCACATTACCAATGGCGTCCACGCACGCACTTGGACAGCGCCTCTGATGGCAGACTTGTATTGTGACTACTTAGGCGAGGATTGGTCAACTCGCGCCGCCGACCCCAAGATGTGGGCGAAAGTAGACGAAATTCCCGATGAAGAGCTGTGGTGGCGACACCAAATGCTAAAAGAACGTTTGATTGCCCATACGCGCGATCGGATTAAAGTAGCACGAGAACGGCGTGAAGAAGAACCCGATTTTGTCAAGATAGCTGACTCGCTGTTAGACCCAAAAGTCTTGACTCTAGGCTTTGCGCGACGTTTCAGTCTCTACAAGCGCGGTCATCTAATTTTACGCGATGCCCAACGAGCTTTGAAGATTTTTGGCAACAAGGAACGACCTGTACAAATTATCTTCGCAGGCAAAGCTCACCCAGCAGACGAACAAGGTAAGCGGATTATTCAGCAGTTGATGGAGTGGTGCAAAGATCCCGCAATTCGCGATCGCGTCGCCTTTATCGAAAATTACGATATCTACACTGCCCAAAAACTCGTGCAAGGTGTGGATGTCTGGTTAAATAACCCCCGTCGTCCGCTAGAAGCTTCCGGTACAAGCGGTCAAAAAGTCTGCTTCAACGGCGGTATCAATTGCAGCGTCTTGGACGGTTGGTGGTGCGAAGGCTATATTGCCGATGCTAACGGAAAGGGGACTAACGGTTGGGCGATCGGCGAAGATGCCAACACCAGCGACCAAGAATTGCAAGATCGAATTGATTCGGAATCTCTCTATCGGTTACTGGAAGAGGAAATCGTTCCTCTTTACTATAACCAAGATAAAAACGGGATTCCTCACGGTTGGATTAAGATGATGAAGGCGTCGATTAAAACAAACTCGCCTGCTTTCAATACCGATCGCATGATCGCTGACTACGTAACTCAAATTTACGCACCAGAAAGTGCAGCTAAACTTGAGCCAATTCTAGCCAGCGCCTAAATTCTAGGTCTTGCGATCTAAGCCCCCCTTAAAAAGGGGGGTTTGGGGGTATCTCTGAGTTAGCTTTGTAGGTTGGGTTGAGGTACGAAACCCAACAAATACCTTGGGTTTCGCTGTTTTTTATACTAATGACTTATCATATCATGCCCGGTTACATCGGCCTTTTCTGTGGGAATCATTGGTTAAATTTTTACCGCAGATGTAGGCGCTTCGCCTTCCCGTAGGGTAGACAGATGAACGCAGATAAACGCAGATAAGCTATTACGCATCTAAATCGAATACAAGGACGGGCAGGATGCCCATCCCACAAGAAGCTCAGAAAAACTGACTGTGAAATTAGATGCGTAGCAGCTTATGAAAAGAGATTTTTTAGCGTCCCGATGTAACCGGATATGATATCACCAATGACTACTTATTTGCGTTTCAGGAGTATCCAACGTAACTCCATTGGCGGATTTTGTGGCAGGGGAAATAAATCGCGACCCGTTGCCCAACTAACATACCAACTTGTGGGAGGCCATGCTTCTTTTGGCAGGTGATTTTGTTCGTATTCGATCGCAGATTCCTCGGATATCATTTCTAATGGCAAACCATCCATAGCTGATTTAAGTTCATCTCTTGAGATCAGATAACACCAAGATAGTTCTGACATTTGCCGCGCCAAGATATCTGGTTCGTAATCGTTTGCAGCCAAAAAAGCGCTGAACAAAAGCCAACCTCCAGTTTGCAGTCCATCGCACATTTTAGCTAGGAACAAACGCACTTGGTCGGTGTAGCGGAAGTGAGAGACAACTTCGGATGCGATCGCAAATTTATAGTAAGCTGGTTTCACCCGCAACAACGGATCTAAAACATCACCTTGGATGACTTTGATCGGTAAATTTTCTGCTGTAACAGATGCCGACAATTTTTCGGCAAAAATAGGCGTGAGTTCGATCGCATCAACCGGGTGACCTAACTTTGCCAATGGTATACTGTTGCGACCCGTTCCCGCACCCACATCTAAAATTGGTGTCCGCGCCGGGTCGCCTAATTGGGATAAAACTGCCATCACTTTCGCATCGGGATGACTGCCAAATAAAGGATCTTTCCTGGTTTCCGGCCAAGTTTTATATTTATCTGCTAGTGTTTCTACATGAACTTTGGTATTAATTGTAATGCCACCAGCTAAACCTTTATTTGCTTCCGCTGGTTGGTAGTTCACGATTAACCGCGCATGAGGTGAAATTTGAAATCCATCCGATATACCTTTTTCGACTAACTGACGCAAATTATTAATATGTTCTGGCGTCGGATTTTGTCCTAAAAGCTTTAGCAACCCTACAAGTAACTGTACGTATTCTCCCACCATTGATGGCACGCACGGGAAATAAAAATCTCCCTGAACGGCAGTCATAGTTTTTAGCTTTGTTGCTAAAGCTAATTTTAAAAGTTCCGGGTCAGTTATCGTTTGGTTTTTATCAGTTGCATTGCTGACTGACAAAGTTGGCTGAGATTCTGCAAGTGGTAGGTTTTCGGCAGGCATATTGATATGTTTGTTTAGCAGGACTGGAAACCAATATTTAGTTTATTGTATCGGCTCTGGCAACTTAAATATTGTTGTTGGCTGTAAAAAACGGGGGTTTTCCGCATGGGACTAGCTAAATTATGGCTTTTAACCCCAAATAAACCCTGTTTGTGGGATTTTTTTTACCTGCGCTACAGTCGAATGGCACGCTTGTGAATGCCGGTATACAGGAGACAAAGCCGAACTTACCCGTGTGTGCCATTCCGCTACAGTCATCGTTGCTTGCCGGACAAATTTGGCGATAGTCGATCTATAATAAAAAAAGTAAAAAAAAAATCAATCTTCTTTGCTGGCAGAAAGATTGCGTAGTCTCGGCATAGATCCGGAAACACTTGCTTAGCGCGATCGCTAGTTGTCAATGTTCATAAAATAAAAAACATAGCCATCAACAATGAACCATGCTAAACTACGATTTTAAACTTTATTGGCCCTCTACCGAAGAACTCCCCGATTCGGACGATACTCCTGTGGATAACGAACTGCAAGATTTGATTCCCGGTTTGCTCAAAGCGATGCTAGCTATGCTTTGGTCTGATAGACTGGATTGGTTTTTTGGCGTTGATATGGCAGTGTACTATGAAGGAGAAAAACCTCCCTATGTACCGGATGGATTTCTCAGTTTGGGAGTAGAAAGGATTATAGATGAAGATTTACGTTCCAGTTATGCAATTTGGGAAGAAGAACGAGTGCCGATTTTGATGCTAGAAGTAGTTTCCCAAACTTATCGAGGGGAATACAGCACCAAGATGCAAGATTATGCTGATTTGGGGGTGTTATTTTATGTAATTTATAATCCCAAACGTCGGAGAAAGCCACGTTTTGAAGTGCATCGTTTAGTTAATGGTAAATACGAATTGCAGTCGGGAAATCCAATTTGGTTGCCGGAAATTGGGTTGGGAATTGGGAATGAAAGAGGAACTTATCAGGGTATTACGCGGGAGTGGCTTTATTGGTATGACGATCGAGGACAACGCCTACCGACGCCGGAAGAACGCGCTTTTCAAGCGGAAAGAGGGGCGATCCAAGAACAACAGCGCCGTCTTGAAGCGGAGGAACGGGCTTCTTTGCTGGCAGAAAGATTGCGTAGTCTCGGCATAGATCCGGAAACACTGGCTTGATTTTCCCTGCTAAGCGCGATCGCGTAGCGTCCTTGTTACCTTGAAACCGGACAACGGACTCTTCATCCCTACCGATCGCCGGCGGGTGCGGGTAACGTACCTGACGGGACGGTAAAGGCGATCGCAAGGTTTGTGGCGAAAAAGATAACGACCTGCTTTACAGCGACCGAAGCAATGATACAATTTGCGGTGGAGAAGGTAACGACAATTAGTCACTTCCCCGTTCCAATGCCCAACGCCCAATGACCAATTACCAATGACCATTTGGCAAATTGATTTTTATCGTCGTCCGTTGCAGGATGAAGTCGGGAGTGCATTGTGGGAGTTATTGATTTGCGATCGATCGCGCAGCTTAACTCATAGCGCCTTCTGTCCCCAGTCAGAAGCCTCTCCCCATTGGATTGTTTGTCAGTTACTGATCGCAGCCGGATCGTATAATCATCTGCCAGATTTAATTCAAGTGTTTCGTCCCCAATCTTTAGGCTTAATTGAAGCGACTGGAAAGCAGCTGGGAATTCCGGTAGAAGCAACTCGCCGCACTTATGCTTTAAAGCAATGGTTGCAGGAAAGAGCTAAACAATACCCCAGCATGGAAGGTTACAGCGGCGAAGCTTACGCTCCCCTAGCGATCGAAAAACCACCCCCCATACCCCTACCAGAAAAATTTTGGGGAGAGCGCTGGCGATTTGCCACACTTAGTGCTGGCGATCTTCAAGAAACATTTACCGATCGACTTGTTCCAATTCTTGAAATGCCAGAATTTCTCTTACCCATCAATCTTGGAATTCCATCAACAGTTGCAGTTCCCGGTGTGGTAATTGATGGTGGAAAGCGATCGATGCAAATAGCTCGCTGGATACAAGAATCCCACCCAGTATCTCTTCATTATATCACAGGTACGCCAGATGGTTTAGTATTGGAAACTGGGCTGAACGACAGGTGGGTTGTCGCTACTTTTGCAGATGAGGAAGTTTCGGCGGCTGCACAGATGTATGAAGGACGCCTGCTGCTGAGTAAAAAACTGCACTTTTTGTTGGTGCAACCTGATGATTCGGGAATGACTTATACTGGTTTTTGGCTGTTGCGAGCAGAGGATTGAGCGGCTCTTCCGTGCTTAGTATACTATGGCAGAGGGGCAGAGCGGCAGAGGGGCAGAGGAGCAGAGCAGCAGAGGGGCAGAGGAGCAGAGCGGCAGAGGGGCAGAGGAGCAGAGGGGCAGAGGAGCAGAGGAGCAGAGGAGAAAAGAAATAAAAATGTTCTTATATGAACACAAGCATAACAACTTCGTAAAAGCCGAGCAGGACAGGAGTAAAAGCTGACTATTTTCTGCGATCGCTTATTCCAAAAACAATAGAAGCCAATCTCTGAGATTGACTTCTGCTTCGGCTAAAGAATTGAGACACATTTTTTAATCCACCACTCTGAGCATACCCTTTTGCAGAGCGTCAAATACTCGTTTGATTTGGCACTCATCTATGTCGCTGAGTGAATTTTGAGATAACAATGCTGTCATCAATAGATGTTGGTCAGCCCTACTGATTTGGCGAAGGGCAAAAATCCGCTTGATGACCTGTTCTACTTGGACTTTGGGTAAACTAGCTTGAGCTGTCATCATTGTATGAAAACTTGTGTATCCAACTTAACTCAGTGTTCCCAGTATCAGACATTTTCTAACATTACTTGGTGATCTAATTATAAAATAATTGTGAAACTGTACATACCAAGCGAGTGATACAGGTCACTGACAAAGTTAACTCACCTTTTATAATGATAACTCATTTGCCTGTAAAATAGCTTGGATTGCAACAATATCTAAGGTTATTAACATGGCTCAAGCGAAGATTGGGATTATTGGCGGTAGTGGCCTTTATAAAATGGAGGCCCTCAAGGATGTGGAAGAAGTGCAAATTGAGACGCCTTTTGGGCTGCCCTCCGATGCTTTAATTCTAGGAACGATAGAGGGGACGCGGGTTGCCTTCCTGGCACGTCACGATCGCAATCATACTCTTTTGCCCTCTGAACTACCATTCCGAGCTAATATCCATGCCATGAAGCAGTTGGGCGTCGAGTATTTAATCTCAGCTTCAGCTGTTGGTTCTCTCAAAGAGGAAGTTAAACCTTTAGATATGGTAGTGCCGGATCAGTTTATCGATCGCACCAAAAATCGAGTATCCACCTTTTTCGGGTCAGGAATTGTAGCGCACATTGCTTTTGGCGACCCAGTGTGTAAAAATCTAGCGGCGGTTTTAGCAGATGCCGTTGCTAGTCTGGAATTACCAGATGTCACCCTGCACCGTGGCGGCACCTATGTCTGTATGGAAGGGCCAGCATTTTCCACTAAGGCAGAGTCCCATCTTTACCGCAGTTGGGGTGCAACAGTGATTGGAATGACGAATTTGCCAGAAGCGAAGTTAGCGAGGGAAGCGGAAATCGCCTATGCAACGTTAGCGCTAGCAACAGATTATGATTGTTGGCATCCAGACCATGACGGCGTTACTGTAGAAATGGTGGTTGCCAATCTGCAACGCAATGCAATAAATGCTCAAAAAGCCATCCAAGAAACTGTGAGGCGTCTCGTAGAAAATCCGCCTGTATCTGATGCTCACTCAGCCTTAAAGTATGCCATTCTTACTCCCCTGGATAAGGTTTCGGCAGCTACAAAAGAAAAATTAGGATTGTTGTTGAAAAAATATTTGTAAATAGATTTATCTGTTGGCAGGTGGTCGGTTGTTGGATGGTTGCCCTGTAGGACTCGTAGGAATCTGCTGCGGATTGCAGTATGGTTGACCCTTAGTTGAGAGAGTGAAAGGTCTGATGGTTTGGTTGTTTATGGTGACACGCTGATAATTTGTCGAATTATAAATTATAGCTTCACCGCAGGCATTGCTGCTCACAAACATCGAGTCCTCCCGACCGTTATTAGAGGTCGTCTGAACTGAATATGTCTGTCGCGGTTGCAGTCCAGGCACTATCACCTGATTGCTGCTGGTTTTGTAGGGATCATCGGCAAAGGCAGCGGCGGCGTAACCGAGCAGAAGGGTGGTACTTGTTGCGATCGCAATCAACCTTGAATTCATGGCACTTCCTCAATCCGACAACCCCAATATAGCGTTTCTCAGATAAACCAAACACAATGACGAATGATATAGCTAGGGACTAGGGGCTAGGGGCTAGGGACTAGGGGAAGAAGTGTTTATAATCAAGGGTTTCAGGAATTCAGAATGTCTTAACCGCCTTGGCGGTTGCTATATCATGTCCTTACGGATCGGTTACCTAAAAAATTCCTGTTCTTATTCTTATCTGCGTTCATCTGCGTTCATCTGTCTACCCTACGGGAAGGCGAAGCGCCTACATCTGCGGTAAAAATTTAACCAAAGATGACAACAGAGAATTTGACGAGATCACTCATGTACTAACGATGCAACAGGACTTGATATGACCAATGACTAATCATCAACTAATTTCTGAAATTGCTCATTTTCCCGCACTTCATCAAAAGCAGAGTCAGTTTTCGCTTTTTCTTTATAGATAGGCTCAATGTCAATTGCCCATTGCAGATTTCCAATAGCTGGATTTATATTCCTTCGCATCGCATAAGCACGAGCGTTTTGATAACGAGTTTCAGGGAAATCGCGTTCAATTTTAAGGGCTTGGTTATAACAATTGTTGGCCTCTGCATAACGACCTTCAGTGAAATGTACATTACCTTGTTCTAAATACTCATCGACGCTCAAAAGTTCGCCAGGATTAACAGAGATTTTTTCTTCATTTTCAGCTTGAGGAGTTTCGATTTGTGGTTCAGCAAGAGTCGGTATCTGAGGTTCAGCTTGAAGACTCAAACTTTCAATTCCTTGTTCGTTAAAATTATTCTTTTTGTCGATATCGCCATCTATAAATAAAGCCTGCAATTGAGACAGATGAGATACAAATTCCGCTTCTAACTTTTGCATTTCTTGTTGAAAAGCTAAGGCTTGTTTTTTAAATTCATCTGCTACTTCAGTTTCCAGTTGTTTTTGGACTTCTTTTTCTAATTCATTTCTGGTTTCAGAGACAATTTGGTTGATAACGCTGCGACGGAGAAGCCAAACGCCAAAAGCTGTCGCCAAGGGAAACAGAGTCATCACGAATAGCAAAATATTGATTAAAGTTGTAGTGCGACTAAAGGCCCGATCGACTTCCATCTGGACGCGATCGCGTATTTCCTTCTCTAGGCGCAGCTGTTGGAGTTCCTCCCGCTCAGTCTGCGAAATCTCAGGATCAATCCTTAGCTGGGCCAAAAATATCGGCTGTGGGGGCGTAGGGGCAGCAAAAACCTTCAGCCCCACAGAGAAAATAGCACAGGCAATCCAATAGTTAATCTTCATAGAATCAGCGGACTAAAATGATTGAAATCTAAAATCTGAAACCTTCAGAGAAGTAGATTTTGTTCAGACAACCTGATAAATAAAACTGAGAGTTGCCCAAGCATTCATATCCAAGGCGAAGGAATCGGGGGTTGCAGCGACAGTTTCAGCAGCAGGAACACTAGCTTGGTGTAAGTCTTGCAGAACTGCCCGCGCTACCTCCAAAGGACTGACTAAGATACCAAGGCGTTGAAAATCTCCTCTGGGATGCTGCGTACTTTCCAGAGCAGCCAAAGTCTGAATCAGAGGCGATCGACTCAAGATGAGTTGCACTTCATTCAGTCCGGTTGGGCCTTGGAGAACCCATTTAAAAGGACTGGAAGCTGCTGGTAAAACGATCGTCTCACCAATGCCTACCGCCTGCTGTTGTAACGGGTTAGTTTCCAAACCGCTGGGATTGGCGAAAGAATGGGGAGGCAACAGAGCGATCGCATTACCGCTGGTGTCTGTACCGAGCAAGATAAAATAGACCGGAGCATCACTGTAGTTATGAACTCGGTACTGAATGCGGCTACCGATCGGCAAACTAATCATCCCTGAATCTGTCATAAGAGCCGCATTTTCAGCCAGATCTGCGGAAACCGAGTCACTGGCAGGGTCGGGCCCTGAAGCCCGGATAGTGGTTCGTTGCATCAGCACCTGTTCGGTGGGAGCAACCATCTCCAGTGTCGCCCGAACTCCTAAACGGGAAGCGCCTTCATTCCCACTCAAGCGCAACAACTTAACCGCCAACAACGTTTGCAACGTGGGAACCAACCTTTGTACCGCCGTCTTTACCGCTTCCCCCTCAGATCCCACCGTATTGGGACTCAGATAAAAACCGGGTAAAAACAGACCGTATTGGGAATAGTAAATGGGAGAAGAGGAAGACTTTTCCCCAGTCAAGAGTCCCCTTTTTTGCACTCTAGACAACACGCAATCAGCAGGCTGCTCCCCCGTCACCACCGATGACACATTCGGAATACTAGAAAAAGCACTGGTGGCATCCACTCGCTCAATTCGTTCTAGACTGCTATCAATAGCCACCGTTAAGCCAAGATTGCGGGGCAGAACCCGGATGGATTCCTGCACAAGTTGCCCTGCTTGCAATTGGTAGGTTTCGCCACTCAGCAATGGGACAATTCGTGCCTTTGCTTTTAAACCCTCGCGGGAGCGAATCAAAAGTTGCCGTGGCTGATTCCCAACAGCTTCAGAGCCTGGTAGCGGTAACAAAGTCAGGAGAGAATTCACCCCATAGGACGCCAGAATAGCGATCGGCAGCCCCGCCAACCACAACGCAGCTTTGCCATCTTCTTCCACAGCCGTTACTACGCCATCGGCTTCCGAACTGTTGGGAAAAATATGATAAGTCAGCGATGTTTGCTTGGGATTGGTTTTTAGGGACAAATCATCAGTTGTTCCTACCAGCATAGGTTGCTGTTTGTTCCCCACCATTTGCTCGATCGTGGCAGCAACGCGACACAAGCTGACTTGAACGGTAGTCGCGGGGGTAGATTGCCAGAGATATTGAGTCAAAGCGAATGTAAACAGCCCAGCACCCACACCATTCAACTGCTCCTCAAATGCTTGCTGATTTGGGCCTGCTGCTGCCAGCACTACCCCTGGAATGGCAGTTTTGAGTTTTGAATTCAGCTGAAGTTGTGCTTGGAAAGCTAGCTCCTGGGTACTTGGCTGCCCTACTGGTGCTTGGGGTGGCGATCCGCTACGCGATTGCGCTTCGCGCACGCTGTGCGATCGCACTCGCAGATTGCCCCTAAGCCCAGTACCCAGGTCAGTATAGCTAGTATCCAATACCGCTGTAACTGCGTCGGTATCGAGCGATCGCAACAACAACCACAGCGTTTCTTCCAGCACCCCGTTCGCCACCCCATCCACAGGTACTAACAAATTTTGGATGAATGATTCTTCCTCATCCATCGTTTCGACGCGACTACCATAGCCGCTGAAGTGGAAAACTACCGCATCACCGGGTTTAGCCTGCTTGCTTAGATGCTCCACAAAAGCCGTTTCGATGTTCTGTCGTGTAGCTTGTCGATCGGTCAAAATCAGAATATCGCTTGGCTGGAACCCAAATCGATGAATTAGGAGTTCTTGTTGCAGTTCCACATCCGTCAGACAACCCGTAAGCGAACTCCCAGAATACTGGTTAATGCCCACCAGCAGTGCCAACTTGCGAGGACTGGGTTGCGCTAAAACTTGGTAATAGCGATTTCCCATCGCCACCAGCCCAGCTTCTCCTACTCCCAACGCTGCCAGTATCCAGCCAGCCCGTTGCAAAAAACTGCGTCGCTTCATCGCTATCCTCTTCTAGGATCAGGTATCAGCCTACCAATACTCAGTAGGAGAATGTTGAGTTTTGAGTTAAAAACTTCCTTTAATTCAAAACTCAACACTCAAAACCGATCATTATTGGTGCATCGCCCGTGCCAGTTCAGCCGCTACTTCTGGTCTTGAAAACTCTGGCGGCGGCAATTCACCCCGCCGCAACATCTCCCGCACCTTCGTTCCCGACAGGTGAATGCGCTGTTCCGGAGTGCTGGGGCTAGTCTTCGTCGTTGCCATACCCTGCGTAACCATGCAATAAAAAGCGTGTTCAAACATCATCGGCACAATACCTAATTCAGATGGCGCAAACTCATCAAATATATACTGAGCATCGTAAGTGCCGTAGTAGTCGCCTACACCAGCATGATCCCGTCCGACGATGAAGTGAGTGCAGCCGTAGTTTTTGCGAATCATCGCATGGAAAATCGCTTCCCTCGGCCCTGCGTAGCGCATCGCAGCCGGGTTGATGGCGAGAATCACTCTGTCTTTCGGGAAATAGTGTTCCATCATAATCTCGTAGCAGCGCATCCGCACATCGGCTGCAATGTCATCATCCTTTGTTACACCTACCAAGGGATGCAGGAATAAGGCATCTACGGTTTCCAAGGCGCACTTTTGGATGTATTCGTGGGCTCGGTGAATGGGGTTGCGAGTTTGGAAACCTACAACGGTTTTCCAGCCATGTTGTTTAAATAACTGCCTTGACTCGGCTGGGTCAATCTGATATTTCGGGAAATAGGGATGGCTAGAGCGTTGCAGCAACCACACTGGCCCCGCCAGATGGATTGGCCCCTGGTTATAAAGAACCTGTACGCCTGGGTGTTTCTCGTCATCGGTACGGTAGACGTTAATCGCTTCGCGAGTTTTATCGTAGGAATATTTCTGGGTTAACTGCAAAACGCCGATAAAGCTTCCTGTGGGGTCGTCCAAGCGTACCAAGTCGCCTTCAGTGAGAGCGTCTGCAACTTCCTCTGTCACCGAAAGGGTAATAGGTATCGACCAAACCAAACCGTTCGCCAGCCGCATATTGGCAACGACTGACTCGTAATCTGCCTGTTCCATGAAGCCGCCGATCGGACTAAATGCACCAATGGCGATCATTTGCAAGTCGGAAACTGCTCGCTCATTTAGTTGCACTCGTGGCAGAAAGTCGGCTTTTGAGAGAAATTCTTGTTTTTGTTCGGGTGTAGCAATGCGATTAATTAGCTGACCGCCGTGAGGCTCAATCCCATCTTGACGATGACTCATATCGATTTTTGATTTTGGCTTTAAGTATTTTAGATTGTAGCTGCACCGATCGTACCAAGCTATGAGAGTATTTGAACATCTGTAATATTTCAGGTTGGCACGGAAAATTACTCTGGCTCTACTCCCCAATTTACCCACTAAATTGCCGAAGGAGCAGACTGAACATTTGGCGACACCCTTAATGCTTGTATGAATCCTGTGTTTCGATCCAAGGATAGTTGACACCTTTAATGCTTCTTGCTCAGCTGTAAGTTGGGTAATAATTTCAGTTATGGTATTATCCTTGTAGCTAATTCAAGCCGGAGGTAAACATACCTCAGATTAGTGCCGAGCAAATCCTGCAAGTTAGAGCGATCGCCAGCACTTACGAAAACCTTAAGTGCGTTGAATGCGCTATAGCAATAAAAAACTATTTGCTATCTCAGGACATTCGCGGTAAGCGCATCAAACTCTATACAAGTTCAGGAACAAATCGAAACCGCTTTATATATGATGATAGTGTTCCTAGAGAGGCCATATCGGAAAATGGTCGTTATGAGGGAATCGCCATTGTCATCAATGCAACAGAAATCGTCTTTGATAACCATCATCCTGACGGAATTCCCAGAGATGAATGGATAGCAAACCTCCAGTTTTTTGGTAAAATACATAACCAACAACAGTTTCAGATAACAGAAGAACCTTTTTAAAGGAGCTCGATTTTTATGACAGAAATTACTCTAAGTAGACTAGATGTAAAAGCTGAATATCTTTATGATTTGCTGCAAAGAATTAAGGAAAGACCAGGGATGTATTTAGGTAGATGTTCAATTACCCGTCTTAGTATGCTTTTGATGGGATATAGTCTAGCTCGCGGGGATCTAGACTTGCCTACAACGGCACAAGAATCGGAATTTGACAAATTTCAAGAGTGGATACAAAAAAGATTTAATATTACTTCATCTCACGGATGGGATAGCATTATTCTCTTTTATTCGGCGGATGAAAGAGATGCTCTAGATAATTTTTTCAAGTTGTTTGAAAAATTCCAGAATGGGGAAAGTCCTTTACCAAATTAGGTTTCTGGTAGTCAGGCGATCTGGCGATCGCCCACAGCGCTATCCACTTTCCCCAATCAATAGGCGACGACATATTTCAGACGGAAAATTCCTTAAATGATGCCAATAAGATTCCCAAAATCTTATTAACATTTTTGATATAATACTCTGTTAAATCAATATCAACAACATTACCTTCTAATTTCAAGAACCTCCAGATCGTTCCTATGGTAACAACACCATAAATTGTTTTAATTGCGTTTTCTTCCCGTTCATTAAACAATTGTGCTGCTATCATTTCAGCAACACATTGACCAAAGCCAGTTTTGATATTTTCGTTCTTCGCTTCCACAATAGTAATGACGGGAGCGCGAATAAAAAGCTGTTCTGCTGAACGGCTAATTAAAAAATCACAAACTCCATTTAACCCTCTTTCATTGTCTACGTTAAAGTCCACTCCCGAAAATAAACTCACTTGATAATTTAAACGCCTCCTCACCTCAAGCAAAATAGGTGCGATTATCATCTCAGAACGAGCTTTTTCTGTATTAATAGCAACAGCCAAGGCAATATTTTCTTTGAGATAAAAAGCCAGATAATCGCTGGACTCTACCTCTTCAACAGCAGCGAATAAATCAATTGTTTCGTTAATGGTTAAACCAAATATTTTTACCAGTTGGCTTAGAGTGAAATCACTATAAGACATTTAATTTACCTCAAAAGTAGAATAGGGCGGACATTACCCGCCCTACTTCTTAGTTTTGCCTTTCGATGATTCCGCCACCCAACAGGATATCGCCGTCGTACCAAACGGCTGCTTGTCCGGGGGTGATGCTGAACTGCGGTTCGTCAAACACCAGCTTAACTCTTGTGGGATGGGCATCTTGCCCGTCCCCGGACAAAGGAATCACGGTAACGGGTACAGCAGGCGATCGATACCGAATCTGCACTTGGGCCTGAATAGGTGCTGTTGGTTCTGCTAGAGACACCCAGTTTACCCGCGCCACCGTGCATTCCGTGCGATCGGCGCTATTGCGATCGCCTACAATCACCCGATTGTTTACCGCGTCCAACCCAATCACGTACAGCGCTTGGGGCGCTGCAATCCCGATCCCTTTCCGCTGACCGATCGTGTAATGATGGATACCATCATGTTGCCCCAGCACCTTACCGGACTGGTCAACAATATCGCCCTTTTGCGGCGCAATGTACTTATCCAGAAACGCCCGCATTGAGCCATTGCTTTCCACCAAGCACAAATCCATACTTTCCGGCTTATCGGCAGTACTCAGGCCGAATTGGGCTGCAATTTGCCGAGTTTCGGTCTTGTGCGTTTCTCCCAGCGGAAATACGGATGCCGCAAGCAAATCCTGTGTCAAATCGTACAAAAAATATGACTGATCCTTAGTCAGGTCGAAAGCCCGCAGCAACTGATAGCGATCGCGATCGGCATCGTAACTAATCCGTGCATAGTGCCCCGTGGCAATTTTGTCAATACCCAACTTTTCGCGGGCATAACTCACCATCGGGCCGAACTTCACACTCTTATTGCACTGGGAACAAGGCAAGGGGGTAATCCCGTCGCTATAACCCGCTACCAGATAGTCCACAATATTGGCCTGGAACACATCGCGGCTATCGACAATGTGATGGGGAATGCCCAGATGTTCGCAAATTTTAGCAGCATCGACCATCCCTTCAGAACAGCACTGACCCTTACCTTTCATCAGCCAAAGGGTCAAACCCACGACTTCATATCCCTGATGATGAAGGATCGCTGCTGCAACTGAACTATCAACGCCACCCGAAAGGCCAACGACTACTTTGTTCATGGAACCAAAAATGACTGAAATCTTGCTTAACGCAAACATTGCTACTTCTAAGTTAACATTTCTACAACGACCTGTCATGGCAGCATCAGCCATTCGAGATGGAAACTAATTGTCATTAGGCTATAAACTTTAGCGCTTGGGTGCTTAAATAACAGATGAAACGAAATTTGCACAATAAAATTAGGGGATTTAGTCGAATGAAACTATTTAATATGGCAGCAGTTACACCGCTGCTAATTGGGACTATGGCTCTAGCGCTGGTTCCCCAAACCATTGTCCAAGCAGAACCGACTCCCAACAATTTATCAGTTGCAGAACGACTTTTGCAAACACCACTGCCACCGCCATCGAGGTTGCAGCAAACTGATTCTACACAACTACTGGCTCGCAGAAGGAGAAACAACAGGAGGAGAAGCACCCAGCGCAGACCCTCTAATTGTCAAAGGCAGCGGTGCAATTGCGAAGCAAGGGGGTGTGATTATGAAAGCTATGTAGTTTATATTCCTAGATATAGCGATCGCCTCCTAGAACAGGTTCAGAGCATGGAACCGGAAGCTAGGAAGATGCACTACGGGAAAAAAGATGTCATTCAAGTGGGATCTTATGGCGAACAGTGGGTAGCAGAAGACACCCGTACAAGGCTGCGACAAGAGGGATTTTCTACTGAAATAGGCACGATCCTTACCAGGCGAACATCTCAGTTTTCTGTCATCGTGAATAACCCATCTCTCTTAGAAATGGTTCAAAGAGAAGCGTTCAATGCCACTTTCGGCATTGACAGAAGAACTCAACAAACGGTCATTGTGGCAGGGCAATATCGCAGTGCTGCCAGGGCACAAGAGCTTGTCAGCGAACTGCAAAAACGGGGTATCCTTGCTGAAATTGTCGGCGATGTGAGTGTATTGGATACTACTGAGTTTTCAAATGATAATTCTACTATTGAGGTACTTGGAGATAATTATCAAAGAAATTTCTTGCTGGCAAATAATGTTGTGACTCGCTCTAATTCATTTGCAGATAATTACTATGGGATAATGATTCCAGGCAGTGAAGCAGAATTAACTACGATCGAAGCTCACGTCCGACGAATGGCTCCTGGTTTGGGAATGGAAAGAGGAGTTTACCAAATAGAAAATGCTAAAGAGCGATTCGTAATGGTAGGGCCGTTTGCCGATCGAGAAACAGCAGAGCGATGGGGGCGCTATCTGCAAGATTTTGGGATGACCAATGCACAAGTTTTCCACGGCAGCTAAGTAGGTGGGCATAAATAAACTGAACTCCCAGAAACCCGGTTTCTCCAAGAAACCGGGTTTCTAAGGGCCTGGCAGCCATTTCTTTGTAGGTTAGGTTGAGGTAACGAAACCCAACATCAGAAGGCTTGTTGGGTTTCGTTACTACAATGTTTGAATGCAACTTAGTATTAGATTGAGATTCAGTTTAAAATCTAAAATCTATGGACAGGGTGGAAAAAATTCAACAAGTTATAGTAACTGCCCAGCAGATGCGCGAGATTGAAGGGCGCGTCTTTGCTGCGGGGATGCCAGTCGCCGCTTTGATGGAAAAGGTGGCAAGTCTGATTGTCCGTCGCATCAGCAGGGAGTGGGGGAGTGGGGGAG
>Ga0163147_10000773_pt1 | contig 50361 bp, 45 predicted proteins | sample OliLakLV19MP6G1_FD_148597 | JGI IMG/M metagenome (GOLD analysis project Ga0163147, IMG submission 148597) | Freshwater microbial mat bacterial communities from Lake Vanda, McMurdo Dry Valleys, Antarctica- Oligotrophic Lake LV.19.MP6.G1 | ecosystem: Environmental > Aquatic > Freshwater > Lake >... | reverse complement strand
GCAAAGCAAGAGGTTGCTCAAGACATGGATAAAAGATTTCTAAATTATGGAACTCGAGGGGAGAGTGGGTAATCAGTTGTTTAACTTTGCAGCTGGTTATGCATTAGCCAAGCAACTTGGGGCTGACCTCGCATTTTCTAGCCATAAAATCCTACCTGAGGATCTTCTCCTTCCTCAAATGATTGGTTCTCTTTATAGAGAAGCTACACCGTCAGAACTATATTTGGTGGTAACCTGCGGAATGTCGGTTACGGCACTTTCGCTATAAGGTTATTGCCTAACTGATAGCCGTCTCCTGGAAGAATCCTTTTGAGGAAACGCCACAATATGGCTTTCCGCCATGCCTGTGCAAATTCTTGACGAATTTTGCTTTCGTTAAACTCAAAATAATGCCGAGCTATGTCTTTCTGCCGATTCTCTTCGCTCATGCGGTCACAGCGCAGTTTTGTCCGTTCAATCGTTAGATCAACAGAAAGAAATTTATAGTGGAACAATTCATACGCCAGTGGGCTCCACTGAATACGTCCGATAGGACGACAATCATGGGCCCCTGGCAGATAGTTAATACTTTCGATGTCTGTCCGTTTGAAACATACAGATTTGCTATACCAAATATTTGGGTATTTGTCGGTAATCTTTTCAGGATTTCCGTCTGCACCAACCATGTCAAAACCTTTAGTGCGTAAAATTGTAGCTCCACAATTATCAAGTCTTTCTAGCCCAGCTTGATTAATTTGTAGGAATTCGTCCGTGTCACAAACCACTACCCAATCAGCCTGGCTATTTTTCCAACGCTCATTTTTAGTGTCTAGCAGAATTCGATCAACCAAGCCTTCTGAGACAATGGGTATGACTTCGCACCCAAGATTTCGGCTAATGCTCGCAGTATCATCAGTAGATTCATTGTCGAATATCGTAACATCACAATCAGGGAAGCAATTACGATAGTGCCGAACAAAATAAGGGAGCAGATGAGACTCGTTGTGAGCCATTGAAAAGACATGAACTTTCATTACTTTCACTTATGTTTAGGTTTCTATTGAAATTCCGAACTAATTTTTTCAGATGAGGTATTTACAATGGCTTCTGAGTTACCTTTTTAGATGAAAAATTCAACAATGTTTGGAACATATTCCAAATTTTGAGCCAACCTTGATAAAGTTTGAAGTAGGAACGATATTCTTTGGGGAATAGAGCAGCATGCTTAGATGCTAGATAACGACAGACAACTTTAGACTTTTCTTCACTTCGTGCCGCTGTGCTAAGGGAAATTGGTCGAACTCTGTATTCAAATAGAACTTCTGGAACGTGGTAAAACTTATTCCCCTTCTTAGCAACACTTAGCCAAAAAACCCAGTCTTCATAGCACCCAAAAGGCATCTTGCTTGACATCATAAGGGTTCACATTCTTCCCATACAGATTTGCGAAAATGGCGCAGGCGTCAATATTATCCATGAGCTAACCTTAAATCCTGCGAGCAGAGCATTGGGTACATCTGAAGTTATCGACCACCTGTATTTCGAGTATGCACACAACTGGTTGCACATCACTTCAGGAGTTTTTCGTATATATGAAATCGTTTCTCAGCGACAAATGATTGAGAATAACCTGTACACATCAGTTCTTGAGCTTTTTGGCAAAGAGTAAATGTACGGTCTAAGTCAGCAAGCAAATACTCTACTGCAACGCAAAAAGAGGCTGTATCGTCAGCGATCATGACGCTTTCCCTATGCTTGGCGCTATTTCCGATTAAGGATTGGGAATGAGCGATTACTGGCATCCCTTGAGCCATCGCTGTCAAAATCTTTGCCCTCAACCCTCCACACAGTCTCATCGGAGAGATATAAATACTACTTTTAATCAGCGAACTTAAATCATCAACAAAGCCAGTGAAAATTACTTGACTGGGGTGATCTTTATATCGCTGTTTAGTTTCCTGACTCCAGGAACCAACAACATGAAGTCGCAAACCAAATTTCTTGAAAATTGTCGGAGCGATTTCTTCTAAGAACCACTCAATCCCATCTTTATTAGGGAAATGGTACTCAGTGCCAACAAAGAGCAGCTTGTCTGGACGACTGAACTTATCCCGATCGAGTTCAATAAAATCCTTATCGAGTACAGGATAGGGGGTTAAAACAACCTCAACTTTTTCACCTTGTGCATTCAAAGTTTTGTCAAGAACAGAAGCTTCAGGTTCAGTATTGGCTATAACAACGTCGTACTGTTGAAGAAATGAAATTTCTAGAGTTTTAATATAATCACGAACGTAGCTCGCATATTCTGTCTGTGTAAGCTTTGCTTTAATAAAAGAATCAACTCTATAGAACTGACAATCATAACAGCCATAAACTTTTTTAATGCCGTCAGGGATTAGGCTGACTATGTTCAAATTAGATTCAAAATCTAATTGTATGATGTCGATGCCATCATTATTGATGATTTCCAAAATCTTATCAATTTTCTTTTTCGAGTTAGGTGTCTGTGTAAGCTTTGCTTTAATGAAAGAATCAACTCTATAGAACTGACAATCATAACAGCCATAAACTTTTTTAATGCCGTCAGGGATTAGGCTGACTATGTTCAAATTAGATTCAAAATCTAATTGTATGATGTCGATGCCATCATTATTGATGATTTCCAAAATCTTATCAATTTTCTTTTTCGAGTTAGGAGGATACAAAAATGTATGGAATCTAACCAGGTTTCCATCAAAATCTTTTCCTGATTCAAGACTGTTATCAATGAAGATGTTTTTGACAAAGCCTTTGACATCAGTAGCAAATTTCTTAAGAAGACTTACTGTTTTTTTAAGAATATTAAATAACCCTTCAGAACTTGATTTCTTGACTGAGTCCTTTAATGTGTAAAATTTAATACTCGGCAGCAATTGCTTTAGCTCATCAAGTTCCTTGTCACTAGGAGTGAAATTTTGGTGTAGCAACACACTTATATTGCACGTCCTGCTCAATGGCTCAAGGACACCAAACTGGGCTATGCCAGCCCCGTTAATGGGAGGATAGACTTGAAAATCTGAAACTATTAGTACATTCATAAATTTATAGCGGAGTGGGTATCAACTTAAGGTTGGACGGATTATCTGTTAAGCAATAGCCAAATGTTTATCGACTTTCTTCTGGTGAGAATGCTAAAGCTTAGTCCGATGTGTATTGGCTTGCTCATAGACCTACCAACTCTGCTCTACACCAATTTGCGAATGTACGAACCCCCTGTTTCAGCGGCACTCCTGGCTGAAAGCCTAAGGCTTGCATTTTGGTTATCTCTGCTTGCCAGTTCAGGGGGTTGCCCGCAGAGATTTCTCCGTCAAACTTTAAGCTCCCCTGATAATCAAGCGCTTCCAAAAGTAGTTCAGCAAGTTCAGCAATTGTTACCTCTATTCCTGTTCCCAAGTTATAGACTTCACCTTGCATCGGTGCTTTGTTAGCGATGATGAATAATGCTTTAGCAATTTCAAGAGCATGTATAAAATCACGGCTTTCTTGTCCAGTACCTTGCAAAGTAATGGAATCTTGAAAAATAGCTTTATGGCAGATATCCCACATGACTTGGCGACGGATGCCAGGTCCGTAGGCAGAAAAAATTCGAGCACTTGCTGTTGCTATGCCATAAACTTTACTGAACTCAAGACAAAGTTGTTCACCTTGCAGTTTATGGAATCCATAAGGAGATATAGGAAACGGCAAATGTTCTTCACTGATTGGCAGCGATTGAGGATTTCCGTATACAGCTGCACTAGAGAGATAGATAAATTTGCATTGGGGTGCATTAACACGCAGTGTATTGAGAACTTCAAAAGTTAATAAGGTATTCCCGTAGAAATCTGATGCAGGGTCAGTAATCGATGAACCAACTGAAGCTCTCCCAGCACAATGAACAAATACTTGGGGAGAATATGATGCGATAAGTGTAGCTAGGGTGGAATCAGGAAGTTGCAAACGATGGTAAGCTTTCAAATTTGCAAGAGGTGCATTTTCGGGGGGCGAATTATCTATACCAACAACAGACCAACCCTGCTCAATAAAGTGGCGGGCTACATAGCGCCCGATAAAACCTGAAATACCAGTTACCAGCAGTAAATTCGACATTTTAATATACTTCAATTAGAGAAAGTGGTGCAAGCAATTTATTTTTGCTATAAATCTGAAGTGAAACAGGTGCTGATAAGTTATACAAAACTACCTCGAAAGACGTTCGATAATCAAGGGATTTCCTCGATCTGAGAATGATTAAATGGCATGGTTTAAAGACTGATGTTTTAGGGTACCAGCGCGAAACAAATTGGGATCACTAAACAATAAATAGCCCTGTCGAGATTAGGTTAATAAAAGCTAAAATTCTTGTTCAATATAGCAACCAGTTGCTTGACAATGAATTGTATAGAAATTTTTGTTCTGCTTTTCATTGCGAAAGAGTTAATGATGATTGAAACATATGCCAAATTTTGAGCCAGCCCCGATAAAGCTTGAAATATGAACGATATTCTTTAGGGAATAGAGCAGCGTGCTTAGATGCTAAATAACGGTAGACCACTTTATTCTTCTCTTCACTGCGCGAAGCCGTACTTAATGATGTAGGTCGAACTCTATATTCAAATAGAATTTCTGGAATGTGATAGAAGCGGTATCGCTTCTTAGCAATGCTTAGCCACAGCTCCCAGTCGTCGTAGCATCCAAAGGGCATATTGACATCATAGGGACCACATTCATCCCAAACCGACTTACGAAAAACTGCACACATATCAATGTAGTTGTGATTGATTAACCATGACAAATTGAAGTCTGGGACTCTCTGAACCGCCCTGAACCCGTTTTCAAAACTGATCGCCTCGTAGGGCACGCTAAAAGCTGGAAGTTCCTCTAAACCATGAATTCCTGCACCAAAATGTTCAACATCACCATAGACAACCGCAACATCGGGATATCGATCGAGAACCTCAATTCCTTGATAAATATAAGCTGTCCGAATTCGATTGTCTGCATCTAAGGGTAATATATACTCTCCTTTTGCCAGCCTAACACCAGTATTCCTGGCAGCAGGAGCGCCCTGATTGGGTTGGTCAATAACTTGATAGCCATTGCTTCTTAGTTCATTCAAAACCTGATGGGTTAATGAATCTGTAGAACCATCATTTACAATGATGATTTCATAAAACTGATCGGGGCAGGCTGTTACGCTTGCGATCGCTTCTTTGAGAAATTGCCCATCATTAAAACAGGGAATGATGACTGACAACCGAATATTTTTAGAGCTGTTCATTCCATTTTCCATGAACCACTAAACTACACTAACGAAACAAATGTTCTACTTAGGATCTTTAGAAGACAAAACTTTTTGACCCAGCCAATTTAGATCCTTTGCAAATTCATTAAATAGAGCACTAACGGATTGTTGCTTTGTCATAGGGAATAGCTGTTCATAGGGATGAAAAACTCTAGCGCCTATCTCAGTGCTTAAGTGACGATAAATCGGTATCAGTGAAATCTCTCGCTTAGCCGGATTTAATGGGTTTGGATTGAGTCTTAAGTGGAGAGAGTTCCACGCCCGTCTCACCGGGTTTTTTGCCCAGAAAACTGGATCTGTATCCACCCACCAAGCTTGGAAGGGATGGTCTTCGCAAAATGGAGTTCCAAATATTTGGGCGTAGATTGGAATCCTATACTCCAAAAATCCCAATTCTGGTTCTTCGACTTTCGAGTATTGGTCTAAAAAAGTTCTGGGAAAACCTACAACGATGAATAAGCATCCCAGTGGGTTCTGCTCGTAGTCATAGATCTTGCGGACATGCGCTAAAAATTCGAGATACCGCTGCCTAAGATCTGGAATCTTGGGTGAAACCCATTGCCAATCATTCTCAACTTCTGCAACAGGTCGAAGCCCAGATAGCAAAATTTCGTCTTGCTTGAGCATCGAGAAAAGTTCCTCAACGGCTCCAAATACCAGCATATCCCACTGAACAACAACGATCGTGTCCCATTTCAAATCTTTGCCGCGATCGCGATACCACTGAGTAATCATCAAATCGCCCTGAATCCACTTCCAATATGAATCCTTCGCTTCCGAAAAAGCATAGAAGTCATCCAGGTAGGGACTTAAAGCGGATTTGTATTGGTCTACTGCTGTCAGATCCCCCCCATACAAGCCATAGATCGGTGTGGTAGGATTGTGTTGGCGTAAGATTTCCAGTCGGTTTTTGCAAATTTCTGGTTCTTTGTAAAACCAGAATACAATTGCCAGCTTCATGACGCGCTCCTTTTTAATTCAGGGCTGGAAACGGATTGCTGAATTCCCAGAACCTGCAAATACTTTTGAGTGGCAGTCTCTAAACCAAACTGATCTAGCCAATGTGGATCGACTGCCTTTGTCTGACCCGACAGCTCTTGCAAAATCGCTTCTGCAAGAGCTGTGCTGTCTCCAACGGGAGTCAGGTAGCCATACTTACCGCCTGCCAGAATTTCTGAGGGACCACTCTCGCAATCGGTAGAGACAACAGGTGTGCCCAATGACATGGCTTCAATTAGAACTGTTGGCAACCCTTCCCAAGCAGATGAGAGGACAAAGACAGATGATCGCGCCATGAAGGTATAGGGGTTCTGGATGTACCCTGGCAAATCAACGTCCTCTTGTAGTCCTAATTCCTGGATCAGGGCTTCTAGCTGCGGGCGATCGGGTCCCCACCCCAAAATCACTAGCTTTGCTGGTCTGACCTGACGCACTTTGGCAAACGCACGAATGAGGTTGGGGAAATCTTTTTGCGCTTCTAGTTTGCCCACACCTAAAAGGACTGGTATGTCCTGCGTGCTGAACCAGGGATGGTCTAAAGGTTCTTGAGCACTTGCCAAAATATCAGGCGTGATTACCGGATTATAAATGGTTTGAACGCGCTCTAATGGTAGAGAGGCGATGTGAGCCAGATCGCTTGCGACCCCATGCGAGACTGCCACAATCCCATCCGCCCAGGGGTATAAGCACCGAGCAAATAAAGGGGCTAATCGAGCTTTCAACTGACCGCCGTTGCGAGTGGTTTGAGAAAGCTGATTATGCTCTGCTACGATTATTCTTGTAGAGACTCCAGCAATGCGTCCAGCCAGCAACGCTAATTCATTCAGGTAGTGATCGGCTGCTAATAAGGCTAAAGGGCGTTCCCGTCGCAGATATTGCACTAACCCCGGCAAACTCATTGACAATCGAGGCTGTTTCAAGTCAATAATGCGCGTTTCAGAGGGCATCCGCCACAGGTGAGGACTTTCAGCCCGATTTAGCACTAAATCAATCTTCACGCCTGCCTTAACAAAGCCATGGGCAAGATGAGCAGTGATGCGCTCAATGCCGCCGCCACCAAATGATCCAATAAAAAAGGCAATATGAGGATTGGACTCAGACATGATTCAATGTGCAATCCGCTTGTACTATTCCAAGACCAAAGCTATGTGAGACCTGTCTGAAAATGGAGAGCAAAATCGCTAAGGGCATTGCAGGTTAATAGTTTAACGATAAGTCAGGTTTCGACTTCACTCAACCTTCAGGCTTTGCGGATTGAGCCTTCGGCTTGAGCGCTCAGTCGAACGCGGAGCCGAAACCCTACTTCTTGAGAGCTTAGTTTCTTGCAAATTCCTAAGATGAATGCCAGGACTGAACTTCAAGGCTCTTAAGTGAAAACCGTATAAAAACTTACTGAATAAGGATTTAAGAATTTTCGAGCTTATGACCCAATCGCTTTAGGGTACTTTCATGTTTGAAAATGACCTAAAGCTTTGCGTTAAAAACCCACTCATTCAATCTTTCGAGTCCAACGTACCAGACATAGAGGGTGTTTTTGCAAATTCTTTCGCTAGAATTTACCTGAACTTCATGAAATCAAGACGAACGGCTCAATTCCTTAAAAATCCTGACAATGTCATAGATTTAGCATTTTACCCTGTTGATCGGTTTAATCGATCGCTCCTTGTCGAGTCAGGTTCGTCCGCACTGCAAACAGTAACCCCGTTTTTTAGCGAGCAACTACAGTTGCCCTGCTCCGCTTTTAAGTAAAAACCGATCAGTTTTTTAGTCAAAGCTGTCTGAGTTGTAAGGTTTTGACAAAGAGTTAAGCGTTTGCCTTGAGTTCCTAGGCTGACAACATTACTATCTCTATTAGAAGGATGAATTCTGTAGGGTTAAGCTCATTCACTGGATGAGGCATAACCTCTGCACCCCTGCTACTGGAGCCGAAAGCTTATGACTCTAGCAGAGTACAGTTGCAAAATTTCAGAGAAAGATTCAGTCAACTTGTTTGAGCATTATCCATGAACAAGCTTAGAGTTGCTTGGCTGTTACCAGTGGCATGGTTTTACTGGCAACCCTCCTTGAGTGAATTTGCGCGGTTGTTTCCGGGCACAACAGTGTTTACTGGGCTGTTTCCTGGATTTGCGAAGGGGCTAGAAGGAACGCTGCGGGTAGAAGTAGTGGGTAAATTTCGAGTCATTGAGATCAATCGCGATCACAGTAGTTATGGTGATAATTTCACCTATCTCTCACCGGGGATCATTGGGCATCTGCTGAAGCTCAGGCCGCAAGTGATTTTTTCCAGCTCGTTTGGAGTCTGGACAATCTTAGCCCTGGTGTTAAAGCCAATCCTATGGTCGCGGGTCATCATTGCTTATGAAGGAAGTTCGCCGGGTGTAGATTACCGCCATTCAGCTCTGCGGCTGCTTGTGCGGCGATCGATGGTGTGGCTTGCCGATGCCTGCATTACCAACAGTCAGGCGGGAAAAGACTACCTGATTGATGTGCTATACGCGCGTCGAGATCGCGTCTTTCTACAACCCTACGAAATTCCTGACGCAAAGACTCTACCAGGTTCGGGAGCGATCGTCAGTGATCTCTCGACCCTACAACGTCCCCTCTTCCTGTTTGTCGGTCATGTGATCCCGCGTAAGGGGTTGCCCTCTCTCCTGCAAGCCTGCGCCATCCTGCAACAACGGGGCTACACGAACTACACCTTATTAGTAGTCGGAGACGGTGAACAACAGGACGAGCTGAAGGCATTTTGCCAGGAACAGGAGTTAAGCGATCGCGTCCAATGGATGGGGCGAGTGAGCTACGACCAGATTGGCAGCTACTTTAAGAGTGCTGATGTCTTTGTGTTTCCGACGATGGAAGATACTTGGGGCGTTGTGGCATTAGAGGCAATGTTAATGGGTAAGCCTATTCTCTGTTCTAAGGGCGCAGGCACCTCAGAATTGGTCGTGCATGGTGAGAATGGGTATGTGTTTCCACCGGATAATGCCACTGAGTTAGCTGACCTGATGCAAAACAGGCACCTCAGAATTGGTCGTGCATGGTGAGAATGGGTATGTGTTTCCACCGGATAATGTCACTGAGTTAGCTGACCTGATGCAAAAGTTTTTAGACAACCCTGAGATGATCGCTGATATGGGTCAGCGATCATCTCAGATTATGGCGCAGTATACACCGCAAGCCGCCGCGCAATGTTTGGCACAGGTGACAGAAGTCGTCATGGCGGGTTGAGTTGATGCCTCCTTTGGAATGACAGGTTTAACAGTCGCAAGCCACGAAGCAACTCATGAAGATGCCCAAAATTTCCCTCTTGACCCATGATATTAGCGGTGGCACCTTTACCAATCTCTGTACAGCGTTGGTACGTGGTTTTAAAGAACTGGGTGCGGACTGTAACTTAGTGGTTCTGGATGCCAGTCCAGACGAATTAGCCCGTTATCCTGATCTTTCTATTACGACGTTGAATGTCAAGCGCACAGCCTTTTCACTACCAGCGACTGTGCGTTACTTGCGGGAATACCAACCCGATGTGCTGCTTCCAATGCCCTGGTATTTTAATATTGTGGCAGTTTGGGCACGCTATCTGGCTGGAGTGCCCACCAAAGTGATTTTGGGAGAACACAATATCATCAGTTTAGAGGCTAGCATTGAACATCGGGACAAGTTGCATTTACGTTTTTTGCCCGTCTTGATGCGGTATGTCTACCCGCACAGCAACGGGTTAATTGGTGTTTCTCAAGACACGATTACCGATCTTGTAGAAACGCTCAAAATTGCGGCAAAGATTCCGATGCGCGTGGTGTTAAACCCCATTAACCGAGAGCGGGTGCAGCAATTAGCTCAAGTCTCGATCGAGCATCCCTGGTTTCAAACGCACGAGATTCCAGTCATTGTCACGGCAGCCCGCTTAGCCAAGCAAAAACAACTGGATGGGTTACTTCATGCTTTTTCTCAGGTAGTCAAGGTGACTCCAGCGAGGCTGCTCATTTTAGGCGATGGACCCTTGCGAGCAGAACTGGAAAGCCTGTGTCAAACGTTGGGAGTGGCTGATTCCGTTTGGATGCCAGGATATGACACCAATCCCTACCGTTACATGGCAAAGGCGGATGTGTTTGTCCTGGCTTCTGCCTGGGAGGGGTGCCCGATCGCCCTTCAGGAAGCGATGGCATGTGGTGCTGCTGTGGTGGTTACAGATGCTCCCGGTGGTATGAAGGATATTATTGAGTATGGCAAACACGGGTTACTGGTGCCGACGGGCAATGCTGATGCTTTAGCCCAAGGACTGTTGCAAATGCTCAGCCAGCCTGACGTAAAGCAACACTATCAAGCACAGGCACGCCGGCGATCGCAGGACTTCGACTATCTCAATACCAGCCAGCAGTATCTTGATTTTTGTCAGGCTGTGCTGGCCACGGCTGATCCCCAACAGGAGGCACTGATCCGATGAAAGTATTGCTCTCTGCCTATGCCTGCGAACCAGGACGGGGCACCGAGTTAGGTGTCGGTTGGAATACAGTGCGCGAAGTGGCTCGCTACCACGAAGTTTGGGTCTTGACCCGCCCAGATGATGGACGAGAGGCGATCGAGGCAGAATTAGCCCGTAACCCAGTGCCAAACCTGCATTTCGCCTATATGACCCTGCCGATCTGGGGTGGGGGCTGGAAGTGGGGACAGGGTGCCATTCAAATCCATTACTATCTCTGGCAAATCCAAGCCTATTTTGTCGCACGCAAGCTACATCGTGAAATTGGGTTTGATTTGACGCACCATGTCACCTTCGTCAAGTATTCCACGCCCAGTTTGCTTGCGCTGCTGCCGATCCCGTTTATCTTGGGGCCCGTGGGTGGCGGCGAGGTAGCTCCCAAAGCGTTCTACCGCGATTTCAGTTTCAAAGCGAAGCTCTATGAGTTTTTGCGCGATCTGACCCGTTGGCTGGGGGAACTCGATCCCTTTACTCGCATGACTGTGCGTCGCAGTGCCCTAGCCTGGGCAACCACGGAAGACACCGCCAAACGGTTGGTGGCAATGGGTGGCAAGAACGTCGAGGTGCTGTCCCAAGTCGGCCTGCTGCCGGAGGAAGTGCAACAACTGGAGCAATTTCCCTTATCAGAGTCGGTTCCCCTGCGGTTTATTAGTGTTGGTCGCTTTCTCCATTGGAAAGGCTTTCATTTAGGGTTACAGGCCTTTGCTCAGGCAGCCTTACCGCCAGAAGCAGAATATTGGATTGTGGGCAAAGGCCCAGAGGACGCAACTCTGCGAACCATGGCGACTGAACTGGGGATCGCTGCCCAGGTCAAGTTTTTTGACGAGATGCCCCGAGCCGATCTGATGCATAAGCTGGGCACCTGTGTGGCACTTGTGCATCCCAGTCTGCATGATTCAGGGGCATTTGTTTGTTTGGAAGCGATGGCAGCCGGTCGCCCCGTGATTTGTCTCGATCTGGGGGGGCCGGCGGTACAGGTGACGGAGGACACTGGGTTTAAGCTTGCGGCGGATGATCCGGAACAGGCGATCGCTGGCATGGCAGCCGCCATGAAGCGGTTGGCAACAGAACCGGAGTTGCGATCACAGTTGGGGCGATCGGGGCGGCAACGGGTTAATCAGTGCTTTAATTGGGCGACAAAAGGCAAATTTCTGGTTACAGTCTACCAGTCTACACAATTTTGTTGCAAGCGAGGGAAGCCAATGCGGATTCTAGCGGTTCATAATTACTACCAGCAGCCAGGTGGTGAGGAGGAGATCTTTAATACCGAGGCGACGCTGCTCGAGTCTTACGGGCATGAAGTGTTGCGTTACACGCTCGACAATGACGACATTACCAAAGTAAATCCACTCATGCTGGCAAAAAATACGGTCTGGAATAGCAAGGTCTACCAGGAGTTGCGATCGCGTGTCCGCGAAGAAAAGCCCGATATTGCCCATTTTCATAACACTTTTCCCATGATTTCCCCTGCCGCTTACCATGCGGTTAAAGATGAGGGTGTGCCCGTCGTGCAAACGCTGCACCAATACCGTCTGCTTTGCCCCAACTCCGTGTTTTTCCGGGAAGGCAAGGTCTGTGAAGAATGTTTGGGCAAACCCATGGCCTTACCGGGAGTGATGCATGGCTGCTATCGCGGCAGTCGCGCTGCCACGGCAGTGGTCGCAGGCATGGTGAGCTTTCACTCTTTCATCGGCACCTGGAGTAAGACCGTCGATTTGTTCATTGTTTACAGCCAGTTTGCCCGGAACAAGTTTATTCAGGGCGGTTTCCCTGCCGAAAAACTCGCCTTTAAGACCAACTTTTTGTATCCCGCGCCCTTACCTGGTACAGGAAAAGGTGGCTATGGGCTCTTTGTCGGGCGGTTGTCTGTCGAGAAGGGATTGGGGGTCATGCTGGATGCTTGGCGACAACTGGGTGGTAAGATTCCGCTCAAAATTCTGGGTGCTGGGCCAATGGAAGGCTTGGTCACTGACGCGATGCAGGAAATGCCCGAAATTGAGTGGCTGGGACGCAAATCGCTAGAGGAAGTCTACGAAGTGGTTGGCAATGCGGCGTTTCTAGTCTTTCCTTCGGAGTGGTATGAAACGTTTGGGCGAGTGGCGCTCGAAGCTTTTGCGAAAGGTACTCCTGTCGTTGCCTCAAATATTGGGGCGATCGCTGAACTCGTCGATCATGAACGTACCGGACTGCTTTTCCGACCAAGCGACTCCTCTGACCTGGCAGCCAAAATCAATTGGCTACTGGCACATCCCCAAGAACTCAGTCAAATGCGACTGAATGCTCGCGCTGAATTTGAGGCAAAGTATACTGCCGCTGAGAATTACAAACGGCTCATCGAGATTTATCAGACCACACTCAATCAGCAACGCTCTCCTGGCCTTGTGGTGGGAACGGGTGTTGCAGGCTGAGCCCTGCACGAGCAAAATGCCTGCACTGCGGATAACTTCCTTGCTCTCATCACTGAAAATATAAGAGAGCCCTCATGAGGCGAAGCAAAGTGGTTGCTCTGTTTTTTGTTTGAATCTACTTCATCAAAATTACGATTATGCGCATTAATTACTTGCATCCGCTTCGCCACCTGCGTCTGAATAATCTCTCTCCGTTTTCTCAGATGGCAAAGCGAGCGGTTAATAAGCTCTTTAGCCTGCCCTCTGATCTTGCTTCTGACCTTCACAGCACTGATTGGTTTGAGCAATCAGTGCTTCTACCGCAATATCAGCAGTATCGCACTCAACATCGAAACCATTTGCCAAAGCTGGATGCAAAGGAGCTGGCGATCGTCGAGCAACTGGAACAGCATGGTGTTTGTCTCACATCCTTAGAGGCGTTAGCCATTCCCAAGAGCGACCAACTTCTGGAAGCAGCTCAACCGATTACGACCGAACTTGCTCAACAATCACGCTCTCCCAGCCATGCCCACAAACATACCTTGATGGCAACCGCCGATCAATTGATGGCACATCCAGAAATTTTTTTCTGGGGATTATCAGAACGCCTTCTCAAAATAGTGGAATGCTATCTGGGACTACCGGTCGGTTATGATGGTTTGGCGTTTTATTACAGCGTAGCCGATGGCAGAGATGCAGGCCCTCGCATCTGGCACCGCGACAAGGAAGATTGGCGGATGGTTAAGGTTGCCGTTTACTTAAATGATGTCGATGAATTTGGTGGTCCCTTTCAGTGCGTCAACCCAACCGTTAATACCAGGTTGATTGAAAGGCTGCCGAAATACAAGGGCATGACTCACGCAGAATTGCAACTGGTGCTACAAACCACCTTATCGGATACACACTCATCCGACGGAATCGTCTCTTGTGTTGGCAAAGCTGGAACGGTGCTTTTTACAGATACCGCCCGCTTTTATCATCGTGGAAAACCACCTGTGAACGCCGATCGCTCAGCAATTTTCTTCCATTATTTCAGCCAGCGACCAAAGAATCCGTTCTTCTGCGAGCGATCGCTCCTATCGCGTCAGCAAACTGCCGATCTCACCCGACAGCTCCCGCCCCATCTGCAAAAGCATCTTACATGGAGAAAGCACTACCCAGGCATTGGTCGAGTCATTCCTAAAAATTATATGCGGGTTGACAATTGGTAACCACCCAAACGCCTATGCACGCATACATTAATCTTCGCGGCTGAATCCAATCGTCCTGAGATGATCCTGAAGCGTGAGTATGTTGGAGGCTATTTGATGCGTCACGTCATGGAGCTTTTAAAGCAATCTGAGCCTAAAATAACGAGTCACTGAAGTGAAATTAAAAGATTCAAACTGCCAAATTAATTTCTAACTACTTGTGCGTCTCAACTTCAATTTGAGGGATGACTCTAATGAATCTATCACTGCTGCAACATTGCTGGGAGTTTATTCTCTTTCTTGTTATCTTGCTGAGCCCCGTTCCTTTATGTCTCTGGCTAGTTTCAATTGATCAAGATAAAGAAAACCAGTCAAGTTTCGCTCATCATCTACTGATCTGTCTAAATTTTTGGTGTAGCGTACAAGCATTTGTTGCTCTATTTTTGGGAGCCGTCGGTCAATTATTTTTATTTTCAGTCATCATCTTTGAATTGATTATTCTTTCATCTGGTATAGCGCTTCTTTTGTCAATCAAGAAAACTTTGACATTCGCCTTTTTTGGAGATTTATTTAAGTTAAAAACCCGCTTTACTAAGCCTGAAGCCCTCATTCTCGTCTCGATCGTTTTAGCTGCAATTATCTTAGTCATAAAATTGGCAACTGAGGTAATTATTAACTATGACTCTCTTTGGTATCACCTCTCAACAATGGCAAGGTGGTATCAAGAGGGTAAATTCGTCCGTCTCGATGAATTTTCGAGGACTGGCGAGTGGTCTACAGATGCGATTACATATTACCCTTTCAACTGGGAAATTTTATGCACTTTGTTTGTCATGCCCTTTCGAGAAGACTTTTTAGTCACCTTGCCAAATGTGATTGCATGGTTGATTCTCGGTCTCTCCATTTATCTTCTTAGCGTCAAGGTTGGGGCAGAGAGAGTTTATGGGCTTGCAGCGGCTTCATTGGTTTTAACCATGCCATTGATTGTTCAGCATGTGAATGGACTACATATTGACTTGCCCTTTGCGGCTTTTTTACTGGCAGGCTTATACTTTGCGATCGCCTATAGTCAAAGTAATTCATTTGTTGACCTGTCTGCCTTCCTTATCGCCATTTGCATGTTGCTCGGCATAAAATTGTCCGCTCTTGGCTATGCAATCCTGCCAATCGCCGTGCTTTTATTTTTACAAACTAGAAATTTTTTCGACAAAGGTTCCTTGAAAGAGGCATCAAGATTCTCCAAATTTGCAATCCCTACAGTTGGGATCAGCATCTTGGGGGGATTGTTTCTAGGATTGTATTGGTATATCAAGAATTTTGTTGAAGTTGGGAATCCCTTGGGCGACATTAAAATGAATGTTGCCGGTCTTTTAGCCTTTCCTGGCTCAATGGAGTTGTCTACTCTTCGACAGACTAGTTTGGCAAATTTATTTCGCTTCACTGATCTTTCCCATTGGAAGATTGTAATCGTGCAAGCAGTTGTGCGATTACAACTGCCTTTTCTGGCCTTAGTCTTGCAAGTGTTTCTACTGCCTGCGCTCCTCTTTCCGAAGCAAACATTTAGGTATAATCGATTGCTGTTTAGCCTTTGCTGTTTTGCTTTCGTTGGAACAGGGTATTTATATTGGACGACTCCCTTTACTGGAACAAATCTCTTACCCCCTTTACCCCCACAACCAATAAACCAATACATTGGCCAGCAAGCTAGATTCGCCATGCCATTTATGGGTTTGTTAGGGGTGATTGCCGCTCTGACTGCCAGCCGTCTTCGTACACCGAAATATTTGGTAGCAGTGGTTGTTTTTGTGAGTAGTCTACTTGGGATTGTTAGCAGTACAATTTTTGATATCGTCAGGATCTCAACCGCATTCAAAGGTGGAGTTGGATGGGCAAGTGCAATCCTTGATGGCTTCAAAAATAATCCTGCCACTGCGCCTCAGCAAACGCTTGAGCTTGTTGGTAGCGATGTGCTGAACGTAGTGATCTATAGCTTGACCTATATCATGGTTTTTGCGCTGCTTGTCTGGTTTACCGCTCGGCGCGGTCTGAGTGAAGCAGTCGGGATAAGGTTAAACCAGATATTTAAAGGCTCCAATCGGCTAATGGTTATTTCTATGCTGCTTGGGCTATTGGTGATCACTAGTTGGGGCTTTCGAGAAAAAAAAGACATCCATCGCCAAGAGGTTTATGGTGGCGTTTACGAATATATCTCAAAGCATCTGAGGCCAACTGAAACAGTGGGGTATCTGTTGAGCTACCGCAGCTACTTTTTTTATGGAAAACACTGGAATCAGAAGGTTTTATATATGCCATCCAAATCAGAAGCGTTGTCTGAATGGATCGGTGATCTGAAACAACAACAGATTAGTGCCATTGCAGTAGGACCATTGGAAGAGAAAATGGGTCTACAGCTCCGAGAACTGAATTGGCTAGAAAAATCTGGAGGAGAATTTGTGCCTGTTTTTGGTCAAGCGCCTAAAAAAGTCTTTGGACAAGATCCCAAGAAACACGTAACGATCTACCATCTTCAAAGCGAGAAAAATGTTTAAGTTTATCTTTCTTTTTTTGCAGCAGAGCTATCCATCAGGTTATGCTTTTAGCAAGCCTTCATCGGAGAGCAAGTTTCTATCGGCCTTATAGCAATCGTGATGAGTGAGTCAATGAACACAACCTTAGCATCGGCACCTCCGCAGAAAGGGTATGTTAAAAATTTCAAGTTAATGCTGTTTGCGCTTGGTACAGCTCTCTTTCCGCGTATTCTAACCGGACTTAAAATACCTTCTGCGATTAATTTTTTACACTTTATAGCCATACCCTTCGTCTGCGGCTCCGTACTCATTACTTCTCGCAGTAAAGATCCGAAACAGATTGCGATCTCCAAAAGTCTCTTACTTAGCCTCTTTCTGTTTTTGATTGTCGTTTTTGCTAGTGCTTTGCTGAACGATGCTGGGATAATCAATGTAATTCTGGATTATCTACTGCTGGCGGAGCCCTTTATTTTGATTCTCACGATCGTTAGTATTCCCATGACGATGGAGCGCTATCAACAATTTCGCAAATGGATTTTACAAGCGGCGTTGATTAATATGCTGTTTGCCTATGTCCAAAAATATGTCTTCCGCATGGATAAGCTGATTGGTCTAGAAGATAACATTAAAGGAATTTTTATTGGTCAAGGAGCTGGTCATGTTCTGGGAGGCTCAGTTGCCATGACTTTTGCAGTCTATTACTTTGTTACAGCCAAGACAAAGCCTCTATGGTTCCGTATTACAATTGCTTTCGCTTGTTTCAATCAAGTCATCATTTCAGATACCAAACAAGTCTTACTATCATTCATTCTGGGCTATGTGCTGCTCTACTTAATTAATGTAAAAGATGTTGGAAAGACACTAATGTACCTCATTTTAGGTGTGGTCTTGATGAGTGCTTTCTATTGGGCAATTTATAATATTGAGTACCTTGGAGCTTATACGGTTTGGATTAGACCGGAAATTTATGGCTCAGATGGGGAAGCAACTCGATTAAAATTTGCAACCTTTCGGCTCGTGCCTCCATATTTTCACTCTCCGCTCAACTGGTGGTTAGGGTTAGGTCCCGGTCATACTGTTGGGCGATTGGGCGGTTGGATGTTGTGGATTTACCGGGATTTATTGCTTCCGCTGGGTGCAACGGTGCATCCTGTTAGCGTAGAGATATGGAGAGTTGTCGCTGCTAGTTGGTTGGGAGACCAGTCGAGCCTATTCTCGCCCTTTTTTGGTTGGGCAGGCATCTGGGGCGATTTGGGACCGCTGGGATTGATTACCTACTTTTATATGGCCTTTATAACTTGGCGTGACGTTTGTGTCCCTGACCTTTCTAAATACTTGATGCTAACAGTGTTTGCCTTTGGGTTAGTTTTTTCGCAGTTAGAGGAACCAGGCTATACGCTCTTCGTGGCCACTATGATTGGTCTGGGATGGCAAGATCACAAGATTGCTACTCAGAATGAGCTGGAACAAAGAAGTAACTGATCGCTATGTTTCGTTAGGTAGAGCAGGTTGCTCAGGAGTTAAGGGTCTCTCACTGCCCATCAATCATGATCAGTCAGGGTAAGTTAAAGGAATTTAAAACTCTTAGAGCGATCGCCGTTAAAACAATTTGGGCAATCACTTGTATCGGGGTTTGACTGTTACCTCCTCCCTCTCCGCCAGCGGATTGAGCTTGAGCAACAGTAGCAAAAACCGTACTGAATAATAGAAGCGTACAAAGGGCTAGTTTAGTTTTTTTGAGTCGCATGACGATCACCATTATGTTAGGTAAGGGCTTGCTAAAAGCAAAGACCTAAACTCTTGCTTTTGAAAGACAACTATTTGACACAAGCGTAACTTTTTTTGAGGAAGTAACTCTGAACGAATGCGGGCTTTGTTACATAAACAAGAGCAAGCAAACCGACCAGTCGATGGAAGCTCAAGGGAAAGATCTCAAAGGTAGGAACGCAGAAAGCCAGAAAAATACCAGCACCGACTAGCCAAGATTGGTAAAAACCACGAGTCATTATTGCCCACAAAGCGATCGGAATGGCAATGACATAATGGTGCTCCCAGGCTGAGGGTGAAATCAGTAGACTCAGAGCAATCGCATCAATAGAGTGTCCATAGAATTTAAAAATATAGCTCCACGAATTTTCTTCACCATGAGCGATCGCACTGCTCAATCTAGCATAAATTTTCTCGCGCTGGATGAATCTGAGGGCAAACCAGAAAAGGATTAAGAAATTTAACCCCGCAACAATAATTGGAACGAAATCAAACAGCCTCTGTGTGTGTAGAAATCGACCAGGAATCTTAGCAACATTAAAAATTAAGCCCCATACTACATAATTGTTAACACCCAAACAAATATCTACTCTTTTTATCAAATATTTTTTGACCTATTAACAGAATAGATATGGTTAGAAGCAGAAGTGTTGAACGCTATTTTAAAGGTAGAAAATTATGCTCTTTTATGGTTCAGCCGTACCACTTTAGTGTGGGAAACAAGATGCCTACTGCGATTATTCTCAATAAGTAGTCCTTTGTAGGTACGCTAAAGCCAGAATTGTAAAATTTTACCATTAACATTCAACACTTCTGGGTTAGAAGCAAAACTACTAGCAAGGAGAACATCAAAAAAAGAACATTTTTTCCTATTAAAATATCTAAGTGCTTTAAGGCAAGCATATAAGCATAAATGATGTAAGCATGTAAGAAATAAATGCCAAAACTCAGACCAGCCAACCTTCCCATGATGGCGTGAAATTTGGCAGGGAAAGCATTGTCAAGCTGCCAAAGTAGATACATAAACACAACGCTTAGAATCGATTTAGAAGCTGTATTTAAATAGATTATAGCGGTTCTTAGTCTGGTGCGATACACTTCCAGCCTTGAAGTCCTTTCCAGTCGGGGATCGGCTGTACCCCACTAGCTTGAGAACCGCTATATATCTGTCAACGGACTAGATATGCTCGGCTCTCCCGGCTTTGCGCTGATAAGACAACCTTATATCAAACTATCACTGGGTTTCAGCCGTCGATCGGGCGGCATTTTGTAGCCTTTCATACGATTTCAACCACAGATCCGGAAGAGCCATATGCTCTTTAACAAGGCATGATGGCGTGAAATTTGGCAGGGAAAGCATTGTCAAGCTGCCAAAGTAGATACATAAACACAACGCTTAGAATCGATTTAGAAGCTGTATTAAAATAGATTATATTTGTCAACGGACTAGATATGCTCTTTAACAAGGACTCTAAAGCAATTAGTATAGTCGCAAGCAAAAGCATCCACCGCCACTATTGTTTCATTAGACTTGTTGCCAAATAAAAGTACATGGAAGTGAGGCAGAGACTGCCTTTCCTACCCTATTCCAGTTAAGCTGTCATACATTTAAATTGCATTAACGGCTGCACCCTTATTTTTGATCTTTCGCCTCCACTTAATGACTAGCTCTCCTTCATTCAGAAGTCTGTTGAGTAGCGCCTCTAACTCTTCGATCGATTTAAATAAGCGATTCGCAAGCGATTCTTTAGCTGAATGCCACACGAGCTCAATCAAGTTGTAGTCTGGACTGTATTCTGGCAGAAACTCTAAAACTAGATTAGGCATTTCATACTTCATCTTTTCGAGAAGATCTTTCTTCTTGTGAAGACTGGCATTGTCTAAAATGATCACAATCTTCGGCCCATCTTTTTCAAAAGTATTAATGTTTTTATCTTCCCCTGCCCATTCATATTGAAGCTCCTGGTAAAAAGCTTTCAGCACGGTATAAAAGTTCTCTCCATTGCCGATGGGCAAAAAAGCCACGAGTCGTTTCTTGTCGGCATAGCGGATCCCTCCCATCACATTGACTCGCCCTTTGCGGCGATCGCCTCGGATCGTTCTTCGAGTCCCCTTCTTCGTTAAAACTTTCCGTCGAATCACCCGCAAACTAAAGCCTGATTCATCCCAAAACCATACCTGTAGCTTCTCTGGACTCTCTTTCGTTATGCTTAAATACGTCTCTAGTTTTGCCTTAAAAACGTGCCGTTTCTCAGGGTCTTGCTTCGCCTCTAAACTATATTTCGCCCAGAGGTAAACGTACTTTTTTGACTTTAAAATCCGCATCACCTGCGTACTGCTGAGTTTGATCCCAGTCACTTCCCCTAAATAAGTTGCCAGCCTCGCTCTCGTCCATCGACCAAACTCATACCCATACGCTTCTGGCTCCTTCTCAATCACTACTAAAAGCAAGTCAATGTATGCTGGCGTGGCTTTTCTGTGATTACCCTTCATCCTTTCATCGTGCAAACTATCGAGTTTCTCTGGGTCACTATGAACACTCCAGTAAGCGACTTTTCGCACAGAGCAACCAATGATTTGAGCCACTTGACTTTGCGTGTTGCCATCGTTTAACAAAAGAAACATCAGTGCTCTTTCCCGAATGTCCGGATGTTCGTGCTTTTCAGGACTTGTTGGAGCTTCTCTTTTGTCTCAGCTTTGAGAAAGTTCTTTGCAGGCATTTTAGTCCTGGGTTTATCGGATATTCTACTATATCCTCATGTACTTTAAAGGATTCACAGCTTAGTTAAGCTAGGTCAGCATAAACAAGCTCTTGACTACGAGGGGCATTTTATTTATGATGCTCGCGGCGAAACTGACAAAAATATTGCCCATATTCTCGAAAATATTTGCACTCACGTTTTACTAACGAAAAAACTGCTCTCAGAGCAGCTAAATCGATCGGTTGAAATCAACGTTATTTTGAAAGAAAATGCGTCTGCCCTTGCACGCGACCTTTTCAGCACGTTAAATATTCCAATTCTTTGCACCAACTTTGAAGTCTATGGTGATGTGGTTGAAGTTGTTCATGATTACAACTATCGACTCTACGGTGTTGAGGCAAAACTGTTTGATACAGAGTTCAAAAACTATAACCCAACAACCACCGATCGAGTTTTTATTGCTCGACGAGGCAGCCGTCAGTTAATTAATCATGACGAAGTTGTCGATTTTCTTGAGCAAAGGGGATTTGTAACTTATTATCCCTCTTTTGTCACTCTAGCCGAGTCGAAATCTGAAAACTCTACTCCACCAGTGTTTCCCATTTTAATTGGGTAGAAGCAGCAAAAGAGCGAAACCGATATACAGTCGGACTTCTAGACTTTACTTCCACTAAAGTGACAAAAGAGGGATACCTGGAGGGCGCTGACCAACTGCTATCCAGCGTAGTGGTTAACGCGGTGCTGGTCGATAAGGGCTATGATGCCGATGAGCGCGTGCTTGAGACGCTGCAAGCGCACGGCAAGACGGCAGTAGTTCCACCACGCTCCAAGCGGAAGCAGCAGCGTGAGTATGACCAGGCGTTGGGCAAAGCACATTACCTGATTGAAAACTTTTTTTGCCAAGCTTAAGGGGTACCGAGCGATTGCCACACGCTACGCTAAGCGCGGCTGTAAGCTTCTCAGTGCTATCTCTTTCTCTGCCACCGTCGTTTGGCTCAATTGATGACATGCTCTAGCATTTCCTGGCAGGTAAGTAGGTAGCCACAATTAATTGTAAAAAGGGGTTTGGGGGCTTTGCCCCCAGGCAGGGGGTTCCACCCCCTCCACCCCCAAAAGTATCTTTAGTTTAATTACGTCCAGTTACTTAACTCTGATTCAGATGGTGTAACGGGGAGTTATGCATACACGGTCGGTCGTTGGAAGAGAAGCAGCCTTATCGGGCATGAGCGCGCTTGCGGGTAAGCGTTGAGCCTGTGATGCGCCGCTTCAAGCGTTTTCGGCTCTTTGTCGGACGGTCTCGCAACCGCAGGAAACGGTTTGGTTGGCGCCTAAACTGGATTGATGGCTTGTTGAACGACGCACTGGCACATGCCTCCTGATTCATGCAGGAAGCCTATCGTACGTCCTCACAGCATGCTTCTAGTTTAGTCGAGCAGTCTGCGCAGAAAAATTGGCTTGCCGTCGGTGCAGTCTTGACGGTCAAACTCTTTGCAAACATCGTCTGAAAAGCAGAGATAGCCGTGCCTGTAGAGCCTCAGATAACAGACAGAATCATGCCCTCTCGTGCCAGTACGCTGTTAGGAAACACCGACTGCACCTGCATACCCACATCGTCTAGAAAATCATCGCAGTGATTGGGGTCATGGTGAAAAATCACCGCTTTTTTCACGCCCGCTGCTTTGGCTAGCTTAATCGCCTCTTGCCAGGTTGAGTGCCCCCAGCCCACTTTGGGCGCTTTGGGGTCGTGATACTCTTCATCGGTGTAGCAAGCGTCGTAAATTAAAACATCGGCTTCACGAGCGAGGTACAGTAGATTCTCATCCAACTGATCAGAGTAATGTTCCGTATCGGTAGCGTAGACGACGGTGCGTCCTTGGTAGGTCACACGATAGCCCATTGCGGTGTTGGGGTGGTTGAGCGGACCCGTTTCGATCGTGATTGCGCCCAGTTGCATGACATCACCCGGAAACAGGTCGTAGAACTTCAAGTCAGACTGCATCACTTGAATCGGCACAGGAAAGTTGGGATGAAGCATCTGGTCGCTGAGCCGCTGCTTCAGCGTCGCTCCATTCGGTGCGATCGCGCCATAAATGTGAAAGCAGTTGCCCTTCATAAACGCTGGCACAAAAAATGGAAACCCCTGGATGTGATCCCAATGGGAATGGCTAAAGAAAATATAGGCTTCCACAGGCATCTGCTTGAGCAGGTGCTTTCCCAGCACGCGTAGCCCCGTACCCCCGTCAAAAATGAGCCGTTTGCCGTCCACTCGCATCTCCACGCAGGAGGTGTTGCCGCCGTAGCGCACTGTCTCATGTCCAGGAGCGGGAATGCTGCCTCGAACACCCCAAAATTCAACCGCGAACTCTGGCGACGGTGGTGCAGACTTGGTATCTGCATGTTGAACCTGGAGGTTGGATGCAGGTGAATCAGGGTTTGGCATTTTTGGTCTGATTAGCCTTTTCTAACAAGTCTATAAACGACAAGGACACAAGTTGGGCTGACGGTAAGGGCAGCGTTGAAGCATACACTTTACGGCTTCAGGTGTAGACTAAACGTGAGCTTGGTTAAAGGGCGATCGTCTGGCGCGGCTGCACCTGTCATCAACCGATCGCTAACGTATCCGGTAATGGATACAACAGGGCGCTGCTACGGACATCGCCTAGTAGTGAAGTTGACAATGGCTAATAACGTATCCTAATCCATGTGCAAAGTTTTCGGTACATTCGTAATGCTTTGTCAGTTTTTAGTACCTACTTCCTAAAACTAGGTGTCTTTAAACAATCAGGATAATCTTTAATATTCCCTGAGTTTAAATATTTTTAACATGGCTGAGGAAGCATTCTTCCTCAGCCATGCTCTGTAGAAAGTAGTGCTCTAACCTGCTTTTAGCCTTTGCCGCCGCCCGCTTTGATGCACTGCTCTACCAGCGGCAAGACGTGCTCAACGTCTTTCCACCCAAGGATTTCTGTCACTTTCTTCTCCAAGTTTTTGTAGGAGCGGAAAAATTCAGCGATTTCATCTAAACGGTGAGGGGCAATATCAGCAAGGCGTTTCACTTGAGCATAGCGGGGGTCTTTGTCGGGAACACACAGAATTTTCTCATCGCGATCGCCGCCATCAATCATTTCTAGCATACCGATCGGACGTGCCGGAATGACACAACCCGGAAAGGTGGGTTGATCCATTAGCACAATGCCATCGAGGGGATCGCCGTCATCAGCCAGGGTATTGGGCACAAACCCATAGTCGTAGGGGTATTGCACCGAGGAGTAGAGCACACGGTCTAACGCAAAGGCATTCAAGTCTTTGTCAAACTCATATTTATTCTTACTCCCAGCGGGAATCTCGATCAGGACGTTTAGCAAACCGGGCTTGGGTTGGGCAGGTATACGGGACAGATCCACAGCAATTCTCCAAACTAGCGAGGGGGATGGGGGAAAGGCTAAGGGCTAGAGGATGAAGGCTAAATCATTTATCCTTTAGCCTTCATCTTTTCTAACTGCTCTCCCCGTTTAAGATTCTACGGGAAGACGGAGGTATAAGGCGTGGAAGGCGATCGCGCTAGACGAAGAGCACCAAGACAGACCAGTGTATATTAGAGCCGCGTTTCTTCCCGCTTCAATAGCATCTCTAGCAACATAGAGGTAGGAGACGTGAGCAAAATTCGTCTGCCTAGTGAGGTGCAAACATGCCATATCCAACATTGGGACTGTCTCACACCATTCTTTTTTCTGGATGTCTTTTCATAACCGTACTGGTGTCAAGGTTACTGTGTCTTTTCATAACCGTACTGGTGTCAAGGTTACTGTCAGGGCGAACTCTGAGTCATTGCGTGTATGAAGCTTTTAGTTGTGCTGCTGGCTCTTTTTCGGCAGGTTTTCTGCTGACGCTTTTATAAGCCGCTACTTCTCTCTTCTTAACGCTTGAACCAGGGGCAAAAAGGTGGGGACTAGGGCGGGTTGGCTGACGACCAGGGTTGGATAAGCCCGATCGCTGTAATCCTTCCCGACCTGGAGCGGAAAGATTGGTTTTGGTTCGAGTGGAATCCAAACGGCTCCAGCAGCTTGCACGATCGCCCAGACTGCCGCAATATCCCAAATTTTGGGTGTGGCTTCGACTCCACCTAACGTGGCTCCGGCAGCAATGGTCAGAAAGTTGTAGGTTGTGGCTCCCAGCATCCGAATTTTGCAGGGAAAGGGGTTCTTTAGCAAGGCAGTGCTGCGGGTGCAGAGGCTGAAGCAGTGGTTTGAGGTGAGAGCATCAGTGTTGGTGTGGATGGGGCGATCGTTCAAAAAAGCGCCTGTTGGCATCTCCAAACCAGACTCACCACGCCAATAACCGTGAAAGGACTGTCCCAGCGGTGGTAGATGAACGTAGCCGAAGACAGGTGTACCTTGGTAGAGCAAGCCCAGCGAAATGCCCCAAATTGGTAAACCTCTGGCAAAGTTCGTAGTGCCGTCTATAGGATCAATAATCCAGCACCAGTCGTTTGCAGGAAAGATATGTTCCACTTCTTCGCTAAGAACGCCGTGATTGGGAAAGGCTTGGGCGATCGCACGTCTCAAAGCATCATCCGCCCAGCGATCGGACTGCGTGACCAAACTACCATCGGCTTTTTCTGCCGCCTGCGCCTGCCCAAAATCTTGTAGTAGTTGCGCTCCCACACGGGCAGTCGTGGTTTTAGCAAAGTCGAGTATCTGTGTCCAGAAGTCAGACATGAAAGTTTTAAGTTTTGAGTTTTAAGTTTTGAGTTAAAAGACGTAACTACAACCTTTTCTAATCGAGTTCGTTGCTCATTACGGTGGCGATCGCCGCTTTTGCATTTGACTGAAACTCCGCCACATTCACACGGCTGAGTAGCCCCACAGCCACAAGCATGCCCACAGCTTGCACCGCAAACACCAATCCATAGGACAGTACGGGAGCCGTGAAGAGCTTGTTGCCAAGATCCAGAACCGTCCCGCCTGCAACAGTGGAGAGTGCCCGTGCCATCGCTTGCGCCAGTCCCCAGGCTCCGATGAAGGTGCCAGCTGTTTCCGCAGCGGTGAGATCTAGCATGAGGCTGAGCGCGCCTGTAGTGGTGATGCCAGATGCCAGACCGAACGCGAAAACCACTCCTTTGAGCGCGGTTTGGTTAGCGGTGAAGCCAGCGGCAATCAGCAAGACAAAGCACCCTGCGGCCAGTAAACAGCCCACTTTGGCGGTTTGCTGCTTGCCCAGACGCGGCACGACTAAAAAGCCAGCACTGCTGATGCCGATTAGTGTACCTGTACCCCAAAAAGCGTTCAGCAATGTGGTTTTAGAGAATTCCATGCCAAACACTTTGGCACCGTAGGGTTCCAATACCGCATCTTGCATGAAGAGGCTGATAGTCATCACTAGCAGGAATGTGAAGAAAATACCCGTTTGGCGGCTGGCGGTTAGGACTCGCAAGGCTCTGCCTAACGTGATTTGGTCTTCCCGATCGGCTAACGACGATCGCGATCCATAGAGCGAATATTTTTTCTCTACGCCCGCCGTTGCTAGGATTGCTAACCCAACGACGATCGCGGGTACGATGATAAAAACTCGATTGATCGCCGCTTGCAGCACATCCAGCGATGTATTCAGCGTCAACTGTTTCAGCAAGACGCTAATTAAAATTGCGCCGACGACAATGCCCACCATTAGCATTGACCAGACAACACCAATCAGTTTGGGGCGATTTGTCTCATCCGAAACATCCACCAGCAACGCAGCAAAGGGAGTCGAGCCAGCACTGAGCGCCATCCCATACAGTGCGAATACGCCTGCGAGTAGGGCTGTCCAGAGATACGTTTCACCACTCCAAGTCCAACCGCCTGCTGCCTGAACTGTTGCGCCCAAGCGCCACATCACCTGCACCGCTAAAAAGGAGGCGAGCGCAAACAGCGCCGTACCAGCCCACACATAGCTCGTGCGATGATAGCCTGCGATCGGTCGAGCATCCGACATCTGCCCAAACCAAACCCGTGCAGGTGACATAAATTGATGGACTGCAATCACGCTTGCGGCGATCGTCGCTGGAATCGCCAGGTTGCCAATCATTGCCCGATTCAGCACCCCCAAAAAGAGCACAGACATCATCCCCAGCCCCATCTGATATAGTCCCAGGCGAAACATAGTGAACAAGCCAAGCTTGGACACACCAGCATCGTGTGGCGATCGATACGCCTGTGAGTCAGACACGTTGCGCGTTGACATAGCCGATTCCTCAAATACCTTCAAACGATCGCCAGCAGCCATCTCCACATTAAGCTCAAACGCCTCACCCTTGCTCGAAATTTCCGACCTCATCTCTCATCCTTTGCCGCTCTCCTCCCCAAGCGATACACTAAACAGACACACCCAAAACAGGGAGCGATCGCGTGCAAACGGTAACGCTTGGCAAAGATGGTCCCGCTGTCACCGCCCTCGGCATTGGCACCTGGGCATGGGGCGACAAACTTTTCTGGAGCTACGGCAACGACTACGGTGCCGATCAGGTGCGCGAGGCGTTCCGTGCCACGCTAGACGCTGGCATCGACTTTTTTGATACGGCAGAAGTCTACGGTTTGGGCGAATCTGAGCGGCTGCTTGGGCAGTTTATGCGACAGACTGAAAAACCTGTGCAGATTGCCACAAAGTTCTTTCCATTGCCCTGGCGCTTCAACGCTCAATCCGTTTCTGATGCCTTGACTGCCAGTCTGGAACGCTTACAGGTGCCGCAAGTTGCACTCTATCAAGTGCATCAACCGTTTGATTTCCTCCTCGGCAAACGTGCCTTAATGAATGCGCTGGCAGATGAGGTGCAGCAGGGCAGAATTGCGACCGTTGGAGTCAGCAATTACTCAGCCGAACAGATGCGGGAGTCACACAAGTTCCTGGCGGCAAGGGGCGTACCGCTAGCAGTCAATCAGGTACGCTACTCGTTGCTGACCCGTCAAATTGAAAGCAATGGCATTCTCGACACTGCCCGCGAGCTGGGTATTACAATTCTGGCGTACAGTCCCCTGGCGCAAGGTTTGTTGACGGGGAAGTATACGGCTGAGTCGGCACGATCGGGTCAGTCGCTCCAGGGTGCCCGTCGTCTCGATCCCCGCTTTAATGAGAGTGGGTTAGAAAAAATTGCGCCTGTCGTGCGGTTACTTCAGGATATGGGCGCAGTGCATCAACGGACTCCCGCTCAAGTTGCCCTCAATTGGTTGATTGCTCAAGGCGTGATTCCGATTCCTGGTGCCAAGAACGCTGATCAGGCGCATCAAAATGCTGGCGCACTAGGCTGGAGCTTGACTGAACAAGAAATTGCAACGCTCGATCGCGCCACCCAAGCTTGGAAATAAACGATGCTCGATCGCGCCACAACACTTTTTACAGCTTGGGGGCTGATTGACTGACCAAAGTCCTCAAAGGCTTCTTGCTCCGTTGCTCAACCGCCCGTGATTAAAAGCCGGGCTAACGGCAGGAAACCCGTTGTAGGCTTTGCCTTCCCGAAGGGTAACGGGTTGCAAGGCGCTTGCAGTCCTCTTCAGAGGACTTCCTTCTGTTAGCCCGCACTTTCAGTGCAGGGCGGGGGAAGCGATCGCTGCAAGCTTTGTCAGTCAACCAGGCTTGGGGGTTCAACCTCAATCGCTGGCAAGGCGTGCGGGGTGAATACTGGGTGTTGGCTCAAAGCGTCCTACTGCTCAGGTTTATGGCACTGCCAGTTTACACTCCACCGCAAGTCACACTCTCACCGCCAGTTTTGTATGGGGTTTGGGCAGTCGCTCTCCTCTTCGGGCTTTTTGCCCTGCTCTTGATCGCAAAAGGGCTGCTAGAACTGGGTGACAGCCTAACACCTCTACCTCATCCTAGAGACGATGGGCAACTGGTACGATCGGGCGTTTATCGCTTCGTGCGGCATTCACTCTACAGCGGTTTGATTGTAGCTGGGTTTAGTTGGGCACTCTATCAAGTAAGCCTGAGTCACCTGGTCGGCACTACACGTCTGTTTGCGTTTTTCCGTCTGTTTGCGTTTTTCAATCTCCAAGGCAAGCCGCGAAGAAAGCTGGTTATTGCAAAAATACCCTGACTACGCCCACTATCAACAGCACGTGAAGCGCCTAGTTTCCTGGTTGTACTGAGCGCAACTCCGTTTGCGTCGGAAATGTTCTAAACATCATCACGCGATCGCAGCTCGTGGTGCCCGGAACAAGCGACATCAGGTGTGAATAAGACTGTGGGAAGCAACTTATTTTCTTGGTGCAGTCGCTAACGCTCGTAGCCCTAATGCCGCTCTGAAGGAGCTTTGGTCTAAATGGCTAACGTCCATTGGTGCAAACACGTTAAACTATCGCAATCACGCCTTAAACACTGAGCCGTTATGGAGTTATGACTATAGTTCTGATCGTAGACGATAGCCCCACTGTGCGGGAAATGGTCTCAGAGCAATTCAGAAAAAGCGGCTTCAGCGTCATTGAGGCGGTTGACGGTGAAGAGGCGATCGAGCGTATCACGGCAAAGGTTCCCGATGTTGTGGTGACGGATATCGTGATGCCTCGTAAAAACGGCTACGAACTCTGTCGTTGGATCAAAAACGATCCCAGAACAAAGCATATTCCTGTGATTATGTGTACCAGCAAAAGCGAAGAGTTTGATGTCTACTGGGGCATGAAGCAAGGCGCGGATGCGTACATTACCAAGCCCTACCACCCGCCTGATTTGCTGAATGCGGTCAAAAAACTGCTCCAACAGGCGAACGGGTAAGGGCTATGGGTTAACTGATCAGCCGATTTTAGGAGTCCCATAACGGCACAGTTGAGCCGACGCAGATATCACCCAGATTTTAACCGATAGCCCCTTGTCATTTGGCTCCAAAGCCGTGTTGGGCTGCTGGCACTCACAGTGAAATTTAGGCGACTTCAAGCTGTTTTTCAATCGCATCACACGCCACATTCACCCCATCTTCTGCCCGGATAATATCCCCATTTTCTGCTGCTTTAGCTGCATAACTAGGATCTTCTAATAGTTCACCTAACTGTCTAGCGACTCGTTCTGCTGCATACTGTTTGCGAGGGATTATCTGCGACGTTCCCAAGCGCTTGACCCTAGCTGCATTGTCGGGTTGGTCATGGCTGTAAGGCATGACGAGGGTTGGATGACCTGCCCTCAATGCCTGAGCCGTCGTTCCAATTCCACCCTGATGAACAATCGCACAAGCAAGAGGAAAGATTTCTGAATAGGGCGCATAGTCACAGGCGAGGATGCTAGCTGGTAAATTTTCAGGTAGGGAATTCTTACCCATCAATAGCACAGCACGGCGATCGAGTTTGATGGCAGCCTGCACACTTTCGGCATAAAAATCACCGGGAGCATTGACCGCCGCTGAACCTAGGGTAAACACCAGAGGCGGATCGCCAGAATTCAGAAAAGCTAGCAGTTCTGGAGTGATGTGCTGCTCTCGATCGCCATCATAGAAAGTAAAGCCAGTCGTCACAACATTGGGCGACCAGTCGGGTTGGGGAGTGCCTAATACTGATGAAAATAAGGCTAAAACTAAGTCGGGAGAATACTTATCATTACCGACAATCGGATTCTGTATAGGGGGTAAACCTAACTCCTTGCGCATTTCATACACTGGTTTTCCCCAAGGTCGAATTACAGACTTTGAAAATTCTACAACCCAGCGATTAATTCCTGGTCCAAAATGGTAAAGTTTTGCCAGTGCTGGGTATACCGAAGACACGATCGGTTCATACGCCGAAAAAAATGCAACCGGAGCCAGAGCGCAGCTAGCCCAGTGCAACTTCAGCACTTCAGCGACTAAGGGAGCGGCATAAATAATTTCGTGAGCGACCAAGAAGTCAGCGTCTATTGCGATCGCCATCAAGTCGTCATATGTGTTCCGCACATTGCTCAGAACAAGGTCTTTCAGAATTAGCTTTGGTCCTATTTTCGGGTCCATCAGCCGTTCAAACAGTTGAGGATCTTCTGGCAAATCAGGGCGAATCGCATGAAATTTTAACCCTAAAGACTCAACCTTACTTCGATACCCTTCTGCTGTTGCAAGCACGACATCGTGACCGCGATCGCACAAGCTTAAACTCAATGCAATGATGGGATGTAGATCGCCCAGTGAACCCCATGTGGCAAGAATAATCCGGCTCACGCTTTTACCCCTCGGTCAGCACACTTACATCGTCAGAACTAATCTATCTTAAACTTTTTGAATCGCCTTACCGACAAAACTCGAATACCGCCTTCATCGACAAAGCAAAGGAGCCAAACAATAAGTGGTACGAGAACCTCGCTTGCGCGGACAAGATGCCCGCACTGTGGTTAGAAAGCTGTTCAGCTTATTGCTACAAGCTTCCTTAGAGGTTGCTCAGCGAAGCGATCGCTGGTTAGTTGACCGCATTGAGCTGGACTAATCACCGAAACCAACCGCTACTCAGTCGCCACCGACGCTGATCCCACTGCCTTGAACAATCGCGCCTGTAATATTAATGCCATTCATCCTGGCACCAACCGTTTCAGCATTGCTAACGTTCGCATTCTTCAGGTTGGCGTTTCTAAGGTTTGCCAGGTTCAAGGTCGCGTTGCTGGCAAACACACCAGTGAGGTTCGCGTTTTGCAGGTCAGCGCCACTGAGATCAGCCCCTTCAAGGTTGGCATTGGTCAAATTTGCTCCTTGCAGATTGGCATTGCGTAAATCGGCACCAATCAAGTGAGTTGCAGTTAAGTCTGCACCAGCCAAGTTGCAGCCAGAGCATGATCGCGTTTCAAGCAAGCGTTTCACATGGTCAGGGTTTTCGGCTCTTGCTGGAGTGGCGATCGCAACGGCAGCGACTAGAGCATGATCGCGTTTCAAGCAAGCGTTTCACATGGTCAGGGTTTTCGGCTCTTGCTGGAGTGGCGATCGCAACGGCAGCGACTAGAAAAAGCGTAGAAAAGAATGTGTTCATCATTTGCCTCCTGGAAACTGAAGCGTCAGTTGGCTACTACATCAGCAATCCAACCAAAATCGGAATGTCTAGAAAACGAATTTAGCCTAGCTGGTTGAAATTGAAGTTTGAATGCGTGCTTTTAACAAGGCATCAATAGAAAACAGCACACGTCGTCAATCGATCGTATAGCAATAGACAGATGGGTTAGGACGGGGTGCAGGGGCTTCGGCGTGAGCGCTCAGTCGAACGGTGGAACCCTTGACCGGGGGCAACGCCCACACACCCTTTAATCCCCATGTCCTAAACGTTGTGACGATCGCTACAGTTCAGAGGAAGGCAATGGATGAGAAAGGTAAAGAACTCATTGCACGCTATGAATCAATCAGAAGCCACGTTCCGTATAAACACTATGGTGCTGGAACGAGCTGTGATTACCTTCCTGCTAAAGGCTGAATTATAGGTAGAGATTCGAGCAACTCTGACGATAGCTCACACCATAGAGCCAGATTGAATCTGCTCTTCACCTCTAGTTTCGCGCTTAAAAGCGGGCGCGATCGTGGGGTTCGTTAAAATTAATGAGTGGTCCTTTCGGGACAATGCGATTTGGGTTTACCTGCGTTTGGCTCATGTAATAGTGGCGCTTGATGTGATCCAGGTTGCACGTCTCCTTGATGTCGGGGTATTGATAGACATCTTTCAGGTAGTTCCACAGGTTGGGATAATCGACGATGCGCTTCAGGTTGCATTTGAAGTGCCCGTGGTAGACCACATCAAACCGCAGCAAGGTCGTAAACATACAGATGTCAGCTTCAGTGAACTGGTTGCCGCAGAGATACCGCTGCTGACCCAAAAGCGCTTCCCAACGATCGAGGTTTTGAAACAGTTCTGTTACGGCTTCTTCGTAAGCTGCTTGAGAAGTCGCAAACCCAGACCGATACACACCGTTGTTAATGGGCATGTAAATCGCGTCGATCGTCTGATCAATGGTTCCTCTTAGCGCTTCAGGATAGAAGTCGGTGTTTGGCTTGGCGATCGTCGCTCCGAACTCGGTGTCAAACATCCGAATAATCTCGCGTGACTCGTTGTTGATGATCGTCTGCGTTTGTTTGTCCCACAGCACAGGCACGGTAATACGCCCCGTGTAATGCTCGTCTGCTTTGACGTAAATTTCTTGCAAAGACTGAGCGTGGTTCACACTATCAGGAATGGCACCCGGCGAGTCTGAAAAGCTCCAACCCTTGTCTGTAAGGATCGGATCGACGATCGACAGCCCGATCGCGTCCCCTAATCCCTTTAACTGCCGCATGATCAACGTTCTGTGCGCCCAGGGACACGCCAGCGAAATGTAAAGGTGATAGCGTCCTGCTTCTGCCTTAAACTCACTGGAACCGTCTGCTGTAATCTTGTTACGAAACTTCGTCGGCATCCGGTTAAATTTGCCTGTCTGATCACGCTCTGTCCATTCAGTTGTCCACTTGCCATCAACCATCATGCCCAATGCCATCGGTGCCTCCGTGAGCTTTTGAGTTTTGCATTGCAAGAGACGCGATCGCTCACGTCTCTACCGTGTTATGCCAGATCAAACAGCAGAATTTCTGCATCCGTACTGGCTTCAAAAACCAATTTGGTTTCCTGACTGATCGCGGCAGCATCGCCTTTGTCAAGGGTTTTGCCGTTGAGCGTCACTTCACCTCGCACAATCTGCACCCAGGCATGGCGATCGACGTTCAGCGCATAAGTCAGCCGTTCACCGGGTTCCAAAAGAGTGGCATACAGTGCTGCATCTTGATGCAGTTTGACTGCGCCGTCTGTTTCATCCCGGTTAGCAAGAGCACGCCATTGACCGCGCTTGGTTGCGGTCGAGAACTCTTTCTGCTCGTAGCTGGGCGTGGTGCCGTGTTGCTCTGGCAAAATCCAGATTTGCAACAAATGTAGCGCTTCTGTGTTGGAGGGGTTGAACTCGCTGTGAGTAATGCCGGTGCCAGCCGAAAAGCGCTGGATACCGCCTGCACCGATCGTCTCCGTGTTGCCAATGCTGTCCTTATGAGCAACAGCACCAGAGACTACATAAGTGATGATTTCCATATCCCGGTGGGGATGGGTAGGAAAACCAGCACCAGATGCGATCGTGTCTTCGTTGATCACTCGCAGGCTACGAAAGCCCATGTGCTGCGGATCGTAGTAGTTGGCAAACGAGAATGAGTGATAGGAGTTCAGCCAACCGTGGTTGGCGTGTCCCCGGTCTTCAGCTTTACGAATGGTCAGCATGTGCGTCTTCTCCTTTGAAATATACTAGGTCATACATTTCGTATAAGAACAGAATAACATAAATTTGTTTGAATGCAAACTGTTTTGCAAAGCCGTCCTCCTACGGTGCGTTACGCTTCAACACGCACAACTCTCTCCACTTTGCTATCCCCCAATTTCGCGATATTCTACTTTTTTGCAAAGAAGTGTGAGAAGTTTTAGCGTTTTACGCTAGGTTTAAAGAAGGCTAGTAAGATATACGGATCAGTAGCAAGTCTGTTTATCGTTCACGATCGTGCTTGGTTCCCTGTTTGTTTGGATGGGTACTGGATTTCAGGAACTTGAGCCATGCTTGACACAGGTCAACTTCAACTCACTGGTGATGCTCTCGTATGGTTTAGGCAAGGGCTGGCGGCGGCGGCGACTGAAGCGTACGAACGGGCTGTCGCGCAGTACGATCGCGTCATTGACCTTAGACCCGATTTTTACGAAGTTTGGTACGAACGTGGCTTAGCGCTCGAAAAGCGAGGCTTTTATATCGAAGCGATCGCCAGCTTTGATCGCGCACTGAGCCTGCGACCCAAAGGTGATGCGTCTGTTCAGATCTGGTACGATCGCGGTAACGCTCTACAGTATGGTCTCGGTAGCTATCAGGCGGCGATTGACAGCTACGATCGCGTGTTGCAAATCAACGCCAGCCATGAGCAGACCTGGCAAGATCGTGGCAACGCCTTGCTGTACGGGTTGAGCCTTCCAGCAGAAGCAATGACCAGCTACGATCGCGTGTTGCACATTAACCCAGATAGTTACCTGGCATGGCGCAATCGTGGCAACGCATTAGTGGAATTGCGTCGTTATACAGAGGCAATCGCCAACTACGATCACGCCCTTGTATTGAAGCCAGATGATGAAGTGTCCTGGCAAGCGCGTCAGTTAGCCTCCGAGCGATCGGGGCTTAGCCAGAGACCACCCACCACGAATCCCGCCTGGTATGGCGCTGGTTTTAGTGATCCACCCACGTTTGTGGAAGGCGACCTTGACAGCCGCGATAGCTTTATCTCTGAGACAGATATCGACGATGGGGCTTTGCGCGCTCAAGGCAATCCCTTTTTGGTTATTGAGGACGATCGAGGCAGGCGAGAAGTCATTCTAGAGTATGACCAATATCGAGTGGGTCGCGATCCTAAAAGCGATATCTGTCTCCATTCTCAATTTGCGTCTCGTCATCACGCGATCGTAACCAAAGTTTTTCAGGGCAATGGCAGCTACACCTACCAGATTACTGACGGCGATTTGGACGGCAAGGCAAGCACGAATGGGCTGTTAATCAATGGTCAGAAATACCGGACGTGGACATTGAAGCCCGAAGATGTCATAGTCTTTGGTCCTAAAGTGCGAGCAACCTATCGTTTCTCTGTGCGTGAAGCGGATGATCAATAACGCTCGCCTCTCAAAGGATCTTTGAAAAGTAGAGGGTGTCTCATCACGGTGCGTCACTAACGAGGACTTTTCAAACACATTCTCAGCCTCATGCTAGTCATAAACTGTACTGTCTAAAGTATCCTGTGGCTCTGCCTTTTCTCAGCGATCGCAATGGTTAGTTGATGGCATCAGCAATGGTTTTTCACCGATCGTCATCGTTCTAACTTTAGAGGGACGCATTCTTCATCGTGCAACCGTGCTGTCCGGTGGGTCTCCTGGTATTCTAGCGCCAACACCGAACGCGCAATGTGCGATGACTTACATGAGCCACGATGACAGAGTATCTGTAACGCACGATCGACCGCATATAGGGGGAACAACAGATGTCTGATCTCATTCAAGCTGTACTCAACAGCGACGAACGAACGAATCTGCGCCAGTTTGCAAGCCAGCTTCGCACTACCCACGAAAAGCGCTATCTGCTGCGAAACGAAATTCTTTTAGCCTTCTCTGATTACTGTAATCACTACGAGAAGTCGGAGCAGTTCCAAACTTCCTCTCGGCTGGGCAAGCTCGTTTACCATATCCAGGAAATGATTCTGGATGGCAACAGCCTTTGTCTGGTGATTCGACCCCGGATTGCTAGCCAGGAAGCGTATCGATTGCTGGAAGATCTGACGGTTGAGCCGATGAGCGTTAGCGATTTGCTCGATTTACGCGATCGCCTCGTCAATCGCTATCATCCCCAGGAAGGTGATGTGCTGGAGATCGACTTTCAGCCTTTTTATGATTACTCACCTACCATTCGTGACCCCAAAAATATTGGCAAAGGGGTTGAGTATTTAAATCGTTATCTTTCTAGCAAACTGTTTCAAGATCAAAGCGTCTGGCTAGATAGCGCCTTTAACTTTCTGCGGCTGCATCACCACAAGGGTCACCAACTGTTGATCAATGAGCGCATTCAAACACGGCAGGCGCTATCGCAGCAGATCAAAGCCGCATTGAGTTTGTTGAACGATCGCCCCGATGATGCCCCCTACGAACACTTTCGCTTTGACCTGCAAGATCTTGGCTTTGAACCTGGGTGGGGCAACACAACACTGCGCGTTCGAGAGACGCTGGGACTACTCGATCAGCTCATTGACTCGCCTGACCACCAAGTTTTAGAGGCGTTTGCGGCTCGCATTCCCATGATCTTTCAAATCGCCCTCATCTCGCCGCATGGCTGGTTTGGGCAAGACGGTGTGTTGGGACGACCCGACACAGGCGGACAGATTGTTTACATTCTCGACCAGGTGAAAAGCCTGGAAAAGCAGCTTCAAGAAGACATCGAGCTGGCGGGGCTGGATGTGCTGAATCTTCACCCCAAAGTGATTGTGCTGACGCGGCTGATTCCCAACAGTGACGGCACGACCTGCAATCAACGGCTAGAGAAAATTTATGGCACTGAAGATGCCTGGATTCTGCGGGTGCCGTTCCGCGAGTTCAACCCTAAGCTCACGCAGGACTGGATCTCGCGCTTTGAGCTTTGGGGCTATCTGGAAACGTTTGCGATCGATGCCGAAACCGCTCTTCGCGCCGAATTTAGTGGCAAGCCCGATCTCATCATCGGCAATTACTCCGATGGCAACCTGGTTGCTTTTTTGCTGGCGCGGAAGCTCAAAGTAACCCAATGCAACATCGCCCACGCGCTCGAGAAATCCAAATACCTGTTCAGCAACCTCTACTGGCAAGACCTGGAAGCTAAATACCATTTCTCGCTTCAGTTCACGGCAGATTTGATTGCGATGAATGCGGCTAACTTCATCATCAGCAGCACCTATCAAGAAATTGTCGGCACGCCCGAAAGCGTAGGGCAATACGAATCTTACAAATCGTTTACGATGCCAGAGCTGTATCACGTTACCAGTGGCATTGACCTCTTCAGCCCCAAGTTCAACGTAGTGCCGCCTGGTGTGAATGAAGCGGTGTACTTTCCCTATACGCGTACAGATGATCGACTGCTGGGCGATCGCGATCGTTTGGAAGACCTGCTCTTCACGCTCGATGATCCACTTCAGGTCTATGGCAAGCTTGACGATCCGGCTAAGCGCCCAGTGTTCTCAATGGCACGGCTCGATCGCATCAAAAACCTGACAGGACTGGCAGAATGCTTTGGTAAGAGCAAGGCACTGCAAGAGCGCTGCAACCTGATTCTCATTGCAGGCAAACTCCGCACCGAAGACTCCACCGACCACGAAGAAATTGACGAAATCGAAAAGCTCTACAAACTCATTGACGAGTATGACTTGCATGGCAAAGTTCGCTGGCTAGGTGTACGTCTGGCAAAAAGCGATTCGGGCGAGATTTACCGCATCATTGCCGACCATCAGGGAGTCTTTGTGCAGCCTGCGCTATTTGAAGCCTTTGGCTTGACCATTCTAGAAGCGATGATTTCTGGCTTACCTACCTTTGCCACACGCTTTGGCGGTCCGCTCGAAATTATTCAGGACAAATTTAACGGCTTTTACATCAACCCCACGCACGTGGAAGAGATGGCAGCAACCATCCTTGCATTTGTCTCCAAGTGCGAACAAAATCCTCACTACTGGAATGAGATTGCTAATCGAGGCATTGAGCGGGTTTACAGCACCTACACCTGGAAAATTCACACCAATCGGCTACTTTCGTTGGCAAAAATCTACGGCTTCTGGAACTACATCTCTCAAGAAGACCGGGAAGACATGCTGCGCTACGTTGAGGCGTTGTTCTACCTGCTTTACAAACCACGGGCGCAGGCTTTGATGGCAGAGCAGATGCAGCGATAGTTAAAACGCTTTAGCTAGCAGCAGTCAGCGGTCAGCGATCGACCTTGGGCTGACTACTGATGACTGACCACTGATTGAAGCGAGTCTTCGATCGTCATTGACGAGTCCTTGATACTCGCAGACTAATCTTTGCTACTCACGAACGAGTCTTTGTTACTCACGAACGAGTCTTTGCTACTCACGAACGAGTCTTTGCTACTCACGAATGAATGTTGATCACTCACGGACAGGTCTTTGATACTAGCAAACGAGTCTTTGCTACTCACGAATGAATCTTTGATACTCGTGAATGAATGTTGATCACTCACGGACGAGTCTTTGATACTCGCAAACGAGTCTTTAATACTCGCGGACAGGTCAATCTATCTGTAGGATGGATAAAGCCGTTCCGGCATCTCAGAAAAGCGGTAGCGTAACCCATGCGGACGTTGGATTACCCTGCGGGAAGCAAGCTACATGCTTCAATCCAACCTACGTTCATCCTATATTTAACTTCTCACGGACGAGTCTTTGCTACTCACGGACGAGTCTTTAATACTCAACGATCAGTAATACTGCCAGCTTAATGGCGGTTAGAAACCAGGCTTGCAGTCGCCATCTCCTCAACGACGAGCATTAGAGGGTCAAGCGATCGCGATCGTCATAAGCTTTTCTCAATTTACTTTTGCCCTGGTCGCCATTGTGGTCATAATGGTGTCTTGTTTGACAACTCTGTTGGTTCCTGGGAATGGTGCTCCGTCTTGAGACAATTAAAAAGCTGACAGCAACGCTAAATTTACCCTGCAAACTGCTGACAGGGCTGTTCTGTTTTATTCTGGTTGGGGTTGTCATTGCAGCTCAACCCTCGATCGCGCAGAGTAGTTCAGTCAAAGATCTTCAGCAGCAGCAGCAGCAGATTGACCAACAGCGATCGCAAATTTCTAAAGAGCATGAGCGCCTGAAAAACTTAGAAAAAGCAGCGCAGGGAAACCTTCAGGGGTTGCGCCAGGGCATCAAAGCTACTGCCAGCCAGATCAAAACCAGTGAAACTCAACTGCAAGGCGCAACCACACAGTTGCGATCGTTAGAAGTGTCTCTGGTCAAGGCAGAACAGCTTTATCGGCAAAAGCAGTTCTCAACCGTGGCGAGGCTCCGGTTTTTGCAGCGGCAGCAGACCGATCGTGGCTGGGCAGTGCTCTTGCAAAGCCAAAACTTGAACGAGTTTCTCGATCGCCGCCATCAACTCAAACGCCTCTACAAAGCCGATCAACAGTTACTCAGCAGCTTTAAGCAAGACACCGATCGCATCGATCAGCAGCGTGATCAGGTCGAGCAACAGAAAAATCAAATCGCCTTGCTCAAGCAGCAACTCCTGGCGCAGAAGGCAGAATTTGAAGCGCAGGCAGGTTCGCAACAAACGATGATCGAACGCCTGCGGAGCGATCGACGCGCCTTGGAAGCTGCCGAAACCCAACTGCTGCAAGATTCCCGCAATATTGGGCTGCTCATTCAACAGCGCGTGGGTAGCGGTGGCATTGCCTTTCGCGGTACGGGACAAATGATCGCGCCCTGCCTTGGTGAAGTTACCAGCGGGTTTGGCTGGCGAATGCATCCCATCCTTGGCTATCAGCGCTTTCACTCTGGCATTGACTTCGGAGCCGACTATGGCACAACGATTAACGCCGCTGATAGTGGCACCGTCATCTTTGCAGGCTGGTACGGTGGCTACGGCAATGCGGTCATTATCGATCACGGAGGCGGCATTACCACGCTCTATGGTCACATCAGCGAAATCTACGTCTCCGAAGGGCAGGCGGTGCAGCGAGGGCAGGCGATCGCCGCGGTCGGCTCTACCGGACTTTCCACTGGACCCCATCTCCACTTTGAAGTCCGGCAAAACGGCGACCCCGTTGACCCAGCCGCGTACCTTTAAAAAGGCTAAAGGCTAAAGGCTGAAGTCTAAATGAATAGCACTGACTTAAGTAATAGGGCGGGCAGTCCCCCCCCCTTGCCTGCTAAGGCTTCCAGTCGTTAGCAACCGCTTATTCCAATGACGTTTAAGTATAAGTAATTTAAACTTGAGCCTCTAGCCTTCATCCTTCATCCTTTCCAACAGTGCTATACTCTCGAAAGAACGAGGGTATGTAGCTCAGTGGATAGAGCATCAGGTTCCGGTCCTGAGGGTCGGGGGTTCGAGTCCGAGTCCCTCCATGCTCGTTTGTTGACATCAGTCGTCGAAGCTCCTGTGCTTTAGCATTTTTTGTCAGGAGTGCATCAAATAGGGATGTGCGCTTTGCCGCCATCAGGACTAGAGCTGGCGGCAAATGTTTTCATTGGCAACCGGGCGGCAGTGAATCGCGAACATGCCTCTCACTGTAGCGACTCTCGGAGCTACAGTGAGAGGCAAAAGGTTAGGCAATAGCGCGATCGTCTTTCTGAATCAAAAAGTTAGATCAATGACCCTTCCGGTCAAAGGTTACGGATCCTCCTAATGCTGTGAGGACTAAGTCGGTGTGGAAATCGCGTCGAGTTCTGGCGCTTGACCGAGTTCGCCAGTCAAATCATTGTTGGCTTGGTCAAGCTTCGTTTTCGTCACGGCGATCGCAAAAACTAACAGACCAAAGAGGGGCTTAGCTAGAACATCTGCGATCGTGTAACCTAGTTGAACACCTACAGTTGCCGTTGTCCCTACAATGCCGAGCATTGGCAACAGGTAGGCAATGGGGTAAGCGCCCCAAGAGAACAACAGCAGCAATCGCATGTTGCTAACTAAGGTCTGCACAGCAGGGGGCTGGCGAACCAGTGATTTGGATAGCTCGACCCACAAGACATAGAGAATGTAGGCAAAGGGAATCGTGCTAACCGTGCCCCAGATGATACGGGTGGTGAGATTATCAGATATCTCACCCGGATAACCTGTGGCAATCATCACAATCGATGCAAGTGCTAGTTTGGTCAGCAGCGGTCTCGCTTCTTTGAGCGGCAATGCCAGCACGGCAACAGCCTCAACTAACAGCAACGGCACCGTCAACAGCCAATCCACGTAGCGATAGGCATCGTTAAACGGTACTCCAGTCAGCGTGTACACGCCATCCTGCAAACTATAGGCGGCATCCCAACTATTGAAAATCCGGAAGTAATGGTAGCCAGCAATGCTGACGACGATCGCTGAGACCAACAGGGCGATTTGGTACTTCTGCCCGACCTGAGTACGAACACTGAAGAAAAAGAGGGCGGACGAAAACATTGCTGCGATCGCAAACGAAAAAGCGTTATAGATCAAATTGAATTGGCTGGGCGTGAGCGATTGTACTGTCGATAACCGCTGTGAACTGTCATCCTGAACCAAAAGCGCTCCCAGGAGCGCAAAGTCAGGAATTGGAGCAAGATCGAACATTAACGTTATCCCCTTATGGTAATTGTGAGTCTGTCAACTGCGATTGCGCACTCCACGTTTTGCGATTGATAACAACTGTTTCAGGTGGAGAAATTTAGAATTGCGCCCCAGATTAGGAGGAGGCAAAAGGTAGAGCCAACTTCCATTCCTGCTGCAGAAGCTCTTGATACATCAACCTCTGTAGCATCATCTGCTGATGCTGTTCAATGAGAAAGGTTTTCACCTGTTCTCGAAACATCTGCTGTACCTGATCTGCAAAGAGTCTGAGACTGAACGCTTGCTCTAAGATGAATGCGATTGCTTCATCGCGACCGTCCATAACCCGATAGGGGTAAACGTTGTGAACCTATCAGTAGGAATGGCGTTATGTGCTTATCTGTTGCGTCATATCAATTAATATAACGAACAACTTACACAATTTGACAATTTTTAGAAATTGTTGTGAAAGTTCTTTGTCCTGCTGCCAAAGTGATAGCCATTGAGCATACGCAGCGTGTTTTTGCTCACGTTGAGCGTTGAGCGAGGATAGAAAATGGCTAAACTTGCATCTACCTTAAGGCGCAATAACATGGAGCGATCAGGGCATTGAAGTTGGCGATCGTAACTTGACCTGACTAACTGGTCTTTAGCACAACAACTCACTCAATAAACTACATTCACCGTATGGTGAATCCTTGTCAATTTCAGCCAGGGAAACTTGGGCTAGGTCTGGAGAATGCCGCTGCACAGAGCGATGGCAGCAAACATATATTGCTAACTAAGGTCTGCACAGCAGGGGGTTGACAAAAGTCTTGAAAGGCTTGTGACTCCGTTGCTCACCCGCCCGTGCTTAAAAGCCGGGCTAACGGTGCGAAACCCGTTGAAACGGGTTGCAAGACGCTTGCAGTCCTCTACCCTTCGGGAAGGCAAAGACTACAGAGGACTTCCTTCTGTTAGCCCAACTCGGTTTTCGCGATCGGTGTGCGGGTATGCGTCTCCGATCACTTAAAAGTTACGACTAATGGATGAACGCTGAACAGACGATGCCAGATACATTGAGAATCATGGAAACAAATCTAAATCTCTTTGATCGCACCTTTCGCGACAGCGACGGCAACGTTGTCATTGCTCAACCGCCAAATTTGCCGCTGCTGGTCTGGCTGGCAGCGACTGGACTCAAATTAATCCTTGTTAGCGGCAACTTACATCTGGGTCTAGACGCGATCGCGTTTGGCTCCTTATTCATTTGGGCGTGGCAGGAACTCTTTCAAGGTGTTAATTACTTTCGACGGGCGCTTGGTTTCGTCGTGCTACTGGGCGCGATCGCCTTGCGCCTGCAATGGTCATAGCGCGCGAAGCTGCTGCCGCCAGTGACTGAACCGAGTCGCTCGTAGGCATCACCTCGCTCCGTGCCTGTTGGTAAGCTGGGCGCATCTAGACGCGATCGAAAAAGCGCATCAAAGTGTGGATGGCTTTCCTTTAACCCTGCACGGGCTGCTGCCGCTTCAAGCGGGAGAAGTATCTGAACGTCGGCAGCAGTGAACTCATGATTAACGAACCAGAGTCTCTCTAGTTATGCTTCGAGACCATTAAAGTGCTGGCAGTCTGAGGTTCAATAACCGAGTGTCTGGTTTAGTTGACAAAAGCGTTGGCTGAAGTATTCCTGGCTACAGATTGACACAAGCAGGCGCTACATTTCAGCTTGAGTCATCTACCTACTTTGCTAGAGGTTGACGCGACTCTCCATCATTATTCTGTTTGGAATGTAACGTTTGGGCGATCGTGTTTCTGAGTTCTGCTGTAGCCCTAGTTATCGAGGCTAAGACACTGGCATAAAAAAGTGCAAACTTTCATTTTTCTATCTGCCTTAACCGCTCTAACGACCGACACGGCTGCGCGACCGTGCTTTGTTTAGAACACACCGCTTACATCTGTTTACGACACACCGCTCATAAAAATCAACACATCACAAGGAGCTACAACAATGAAACTTTCAGCTTTGCTTAAGCTTACTCTTATCAGTGCGGCTACTGTCGGTCTTACAACGCTGCCGCTTGCACTTTCTACCTCTGCTCAATCAGGGAGTTCCTCCGGTAGCGGCAATAGTACGACCACCGCTCCTGGTGCCAGCGGCACAACGACGGCTCCTGGCGGCAGCACTGGAACAAGTAGCAGCCCCTATGGTACAACTTCTGGTGCTACCACAAGTCAAGGTACGAGTCCGGTTGAGACAACCGAGCGAGGGACTGATTGGGGTTGGTTGGGCTTATTAGGGTTGGCTGGGTTAGCTGGACTTCGTTCCAAGCGACGCGAAGAGCCTACCGCCTACAGAGAAGCTGATTCAGCTACCCATTCTGGCACACGATAACGTTTGACCTTTGAGCAAGCTCGGTCATCAACTAGGGTAAGCAGGTAGAGTGTACAGCTCTGCCTGCTTACCTGTTGATAGGGAAGGTCATCTAGACAAGTGTACACTCTACCTGCTTACCTGTTGATAGGGAAGGTCATCTAGACAAGTGTTGAGCGCTATGCCTTATATTTAATTTCACACAGGTACTAAGGCGATTTGTTTTTGCGCTCTACCAAAACTTGTCGATCGCTCCTACCATCCCTGCATCCCAATCTTTAGTATTCCTACACTCAGGCAAGAACTGCGCCAGAGCCGCTAAAAGTGAAAGCCGCGCAAGGTGTTTGGCTAGAGCTAGAGACGGGCGATTCTCCTTCGGAGACGGTTCCCGAACGCATTCTCGACTGTATTTAAAGCTGGTGGGAACCTGCATGGTCATGCCCATCCCAAAATTACGGACACGCTGTATCAGCAGGCAAAACGGCTAGGACACGTCATTTTTGCAGGCTTTACTCACGATCCAGCCAAACAGCTTGCAGAAAAGTTGGTGCGCCGCTTGCCCGTCAACTTGACTCGCGTGTTCTATTCTGACAACGGTTTAATAGCCGTGGAAGTGGCGCTGAAGATGGCGTACCAGTATTGAGCAAATCAAGGGCAGTCACGATCGACCTTTCTTGCGTTTGAGGGTACGTATCATAGCGATACCTTTGGAGCGATGGCGGTGGGGACACGATCGCTCCCATGCCTTTGCGCCACTGCTCTTTGATGTGACCTTTGTACCCTATCCGATTGCCGATGCCGATGAGGCGATCGCAACCGCAGCGGAGCAAACGATTCTTGCCACGACCGAGAAAGAACTGGTGGAGGCTGGCGATCGCTATGCAGGCATCATTATTGATCCACTCGTTCAAGGTGCGTATGGAATGCGGATGGGGCGATCGCAGTTTCTCCAGCAGCTACAACAGCTTGCATAACAACACGTTGCTGATTTTTGACGAAGTGATGACGGGCTTTGGGCGCACGGGTGATTGGTTTGCCTGCATCAAAGCCAGCGTACAGCCTGATATCATCTGTTTATCTAAAGGCATCACAGGTGGCTTTTTGCCTCTGGCTGCAACCGTGTGTTCCGAAGCGATCTATGATGCCTTTTACAGTGACGATCCTCTGCAAACGCTGTACCACGGTCATAGCTATGCGGCGAATCCGCTCGGTTGTGCTGCTGGGTTGGCATCGCTAGAACTGATGGTTGAAAACGAATCCGCGTTTCAGCAGATGGAAGCCAAGCACAGAGAGCATCTGGCAGTACTGGCAGACCATCCCCGGTTGACCAATTTGCGCGTTACAGGCACGATCACCGCAATGGACCTGGTCACGGATCAACCAGGCTATCTCAATCAGCTTGCGCTAGGTAGCCGCAAACGTGCGATCGCCCAAGGTTTACTCCTCCGTCCACTGGGCAATGTGCTGTATCTCATGCCGCCCTACTGCATCACGGATGATGAATTAGCCTTTGTGTATCGAGGGATGCGTACGATCCTGGATGACATTTGAGCAATAAACAGTCAGGTTAGGAACAAGAATTCAGTAACCTCGGCGTTTTCCGTAGGGGCGCACGGCTGTGCGCCCCTACCTACGAACAATTTGTCGGTTTTATCTAATCCACGATCTTTAGTGATTGGAGAGCTGATGGTTGATGGCTCATTGCTGTGGCTTGCGGCTTACACGTTTCAACCTATCTGTAAGCTACTTCAACCGCAGCAATTCTCATCAATCGCGTGCTTAACCATTTGCTAAACTTTAGACTTCAGCCATCGAAGTAGAACGATGTGAGCATTGGGATGGGAGGAATCGTGGCGTGGACAAAACCACGATCGACAGTCGAGAGGGTCAGCAGCATTCGAGCGATTGGGCATGGCGTTTCTGGCTGACTGTACCGCTTTACCCTTACAGCCAGCGGCGGACGCTGCGTACAGAAGTGGTAAACGAAACGATCTGGACGTTTGATCAGATCCAGGGCATTTTCTATGTAGTGGTGCCCATTCGGATGACGGTAGTAAAGCTCGATGCCGGTGGGCTTTTAGTCTATGCGCCCGTTGCGCCAACTCCAGAATGCCTCCGGTTAATGAACGAACTGGTCGCAGCACATGGTGATGTGAAATACATCATTTTGCCGACTACTTCTGGGGTTGAGCATAAGGTTTTTGTCGGTCCCTTTGCCCGACGGTTTCCCAAGGCGCAGGTGTTTGTTGCTCCGCATCAGTGGAGCTTTCCGCTGAATCTGCCGCTGAGTTGGTTAGGCTTGCCTGCCAAGCGGACGCACCTACTTCCAAATGACAGTAGCAACGCGCCCTTTGCTGATGAATTTGATTATGCAATTTTAGGACCGATCGCCCTGGGAGCGGGGCAATTTGAAGAAGTGGCATTTTTCCATCGCCGATCGCGCACCTTGCTGGTGACTGATTCGATCGTGTCAGTGCCCGCAGAACCGCCCGCGATCGTCCAGCTTGACCCTTACCCACTGCTGTTTCATGCCAAAGATCGGGTAATGAACGTGGTGGCAGACACTCCTGCCAATCGTTGTAAGGGATGGCAGCGCATCGCGCTCTTCACGCTCTTCTTTCGACCCAGCGTACTGTCAGTGGTTGGTTTGAGGCAGACGATCAGTAACGCCTTGAATGCCGTCGATCGCTCAAAGAAAGCCTACTTTGGGTTGTTTCCGTTTCAATGGCAGGACGACTGGTGGCGATCGTTTGATGCGCTACACGGCAATGGACGGCTGTTCGTCGCGCCGATTTTGCAAACGTGGATTCTCAACCGGGCACCCCAAGAAACACTCGACTGGGCGGATACCGTCGCTCAGTGGGCGTTTCAGCAAATCATTCCCTGCCATTTTGATGCGCCCATTCAGGCAGAACCACCGCAATTTCGGCAGGCATTTGCGTTCCTGGAACAGACTCCTGGTATGAGCGAAGGGCAAACCAGTAGCGACGATCGCCCCCTGCCCGAACAGGACTTTGCGCTGCTCAGAGAGCTTGATGAAAACCTGCATCGCTTCGGTATCGTACCGCCTGCAAAGGAAAAGATTGTTCGGTAAGACATACGCGTTAAGCAAGCGTTGCTCCAGTTTGAATTTGCCATAGTTTGGCGTAAATGCCGTGTTGTGCTAGCAACGTTTCGTGGCGACCAGATTCAATCAGCTTGCCATGCTCCATCACATAAATGCAGTGCACATTGCGGACGGTAGACAGACGATGGGCGATCGCAATCGTCGTGCGACCCACTGTAAGGCGCTCCAGCGATCGCTGGATGGCTGCTTCCGTCTCGTTATCCACCGCAGAGGTTGCCTCATCCAGAATCAAGATGGGCGGATCTTTGAGAATGGCGCGGGCGATCGCTAGTCGTTGCCGCTGCCCACCAGAAAGTTTTTGCCCCCGTTCGCCCACAACAGTGTCGTAGCCTTGTGGCAATTGCTGGATGAACTCGTGCGCCTCAGCCGTTTCAGCCGCTGCAATAATCTCTGCTGGTGTCGCGTCAAAGCTGCCATAGGCAATGTTTTCCGCTACCGTACCGTGAAATAAGAATACGTCCTGATTCACCCACCCGATCGCCCGTCGCAGTGATTGCAGCTCCAACTCCCGCAGATCAACACCATCGAGCGTGATTGTGCCAGATTGCACCTCGTAAAGCCGCAGCAGCAGTTTTACCAGCGTACTTTTGCCCGAACCCGTTGCGCCCACGATCGCCGTCGTTTTACCCGCCGGAATGTGCAGCGACAACTGTTCAATCACAGGTCGGCGATCGGCGTAGGCAAAGGTTACGTCACGAAGGTAAATGTCGCCGCTGATAAGAGGGTTTTGAGTTTTGAGTTTTGAGTTTTGAGTTTGAGAAGTGGTTAGTTGCTGGTTGTTCGTTGTGAGCAACGGCAATTCCTTACCCCCTTCTCCTCTTCCCCCTTTCCCTTCTAACTCCTCTCTCCTCTCCCCTCTCTCCTCACCTTTCTTTGCCGATTCCTGACCGCTCTCCCCAACTAGCAAATGCCCCGAATGAATCGCGATCGGTGTATCCAGCAAATCCATCACTCGCTTGGTCGATGCCATTGCCCGCTGGTAGAGATCAAACGTTTCGCCCAGACGTGTCAGGGGCCATAGCAGCGATTGAGTGAGAAAGATCAAAACGCTATAGCTACCGACAGAGAGTTTACCTGCGATCGCCAATTGACCACCATAAAGCAACGTTGCCAAAAAGCCTATCAGGATCAGAAGCCGGATGAGTGGAATGAAGGCGGCGCTGAGGGCGATCGCGCGTTGATTACTCTGACGGTATGCCTCACTGTCATGGGCAATCCGCTCTGTTTCATACGCCTCAGTCGCAAAGCTTTTAATCGTGGTAATGCCGCTCAGGTTGTTAGACAGCCGACCGTTGAGCAAGCCAACCTTCTCGCGCATCTCCACATAGCGCGGTGCCAGACGACGCTGAAAGATCACCGATCCCCAAACAATCAACGGCATCGGCAGCATTGCCATCCATGCCACGCTGGGAGCCAGAAGAAAGAACACACTGCCAATAATAATGACAGTGGTGCTGACTTGCAAAATATCGTTTGCGCCACCGTTCAGAAACCGCTCTAGCTGGTTGATGTCGTCATTGAGAATTGACAGTAAACCACCTGTGCTGCGCTCCTCAAAGTATGCCAGTTCTAGTTCTTGCAAATGCGCGTAGGCATCAAGCCGCAAATGGTGCTGAATCGTCTGCGCCAAGTTACGCCACAGGCGATCGTACGCATATTGAAACGCCGACTCTAAACTCCAGATGCAAAACGTTAGCACCGAAAGCACCAGCAGTTGAGTAAACAGGTCTTGAATGCCAAGACGACCAAGCACCGAGTTTTGCTGCTGTACAACGACATCAACTGCCGTACCGATCAGCGCCGAAGGCGCTAGATCAAACACTTTGTTGAGAATGGAACAGGCGATCGCCCAGCGCACAGGCTTGTGATAGCGCTGCCCATAGTCCAGCAAGCGCTTAAGCGGGTGATTATCCGGGGAGCGGCATTGCTTGGAAGCGGTCGATCGCGATCGGCTAGAGCCTAATTTCGCTTGTTTTAAGTTCGTTTGCTTGGTAAAAAGACGAGCGGTAAACCGAGCCAAAACAGACCTCGCAGCAGCATGATGGATGCACTAAACTGCCAACCACTCTAGCTAACTTTTCACTCTAGTGTGCTCCACACCAGTCAGGGCAGGCGCTTTCACTCTGCCAACCATAGGGATGCAACCCGCAAACCAGCGTTGTTCGGGCTTCGCGGGTGTAACCATACGCAATGCCGTGATAATTTGCACAACCATTACAGGGCTTAGGTCGAGTTGGGGCGACATCGGTAAAGCCTAATTGCGATCGCAGGATATGGCGCTTACTCTCCTGCCGATGCCAGTTCGCATGGTCAGCCTTCCTAAACAGATAGTGAATCTTCCCAAACGGGTACTGCACAGAGTCCATGAGGGTGCTGATGAAAGGATATTCTTCAGACTACCCATAATTGAGACCATACTTCCTCACCCCTCTGCCTGAGATCAAACAAAGTTCATCCCAACTGCCACACCTTCACCTTACTGTCCGAGCTACCGCTAACTAAAGCCCTCCCATCGACCGCGAGGGCAACGGCATTCACAGCGCTGATGTGTTCCGTCAACGTGCCAATCAGGTTGCCTGTTTCCAAATTCCAGAGCTTAATAGTTGTATCGCTGCTACCACTGACTAGGAGTTTGCCGTCATTACTAATGGCGATCGCGTTGACCGAATCCATGTGTCCCATTAGTGTCCGCACCACAACCCCGTTAACGAGATCCCATACCTTGATCGTTTTATCTTTGCTGCCGCTGACCAGAGTTTTACCATCAGGCGAAATGACC
>Ga0163147_10000767_pt1 | contig 50577 bp, 57 predicted proteins | sample OliLakLV19MP6G1_FD_148597 | JGI IMG/M metagenome (GOLD analysis project Ga0163147, IMG submission 148597) | Freshwater microbial mat bacterial communities from Lake Vanda, McMurdo Dry Valleys, Antarctica- Oligotrophic Lake LV.19.MP6.G1 | ecosystem: Environmental > Aquatic > Freshwater > Lake >... | reverse complement strand
AAGCATGGAGTCATTTTTTGGTAAGAAAGTCTTTTTAGAAACACATGTGAAAGTGGCCGAAAACTGGCGCAAGCAGAAGTTGAAGTTGAGGCAGTTTGGGTACCTTGGTTAACTTAAACACATAGGCAAATAGGGTTTGTTCTACGAATTTACTTTGTGCTACAAATGTCGTTTACTTAAACCATTTCCTTTAAGACCCCGGCCCTCTCCAGAGGAGAGGGATGACTGAACTTCTTAGACCGAAGCCTTAATTGGCTTCCAACAAAGCAAGCGAAACTGCGCTAAAGTAAACCGACATTGCAATGTGCTCTATGTATCTATGTGTTTAGGAAAGTCACTTAGCCTTAATTTGTTACCTTTGCGATCCGAAAAATTCCGATCATCGTAAATCATGGCAAACATAGTAGCAATAGTAGGCAGGCCAAATGTGGGAAAATCCACCTTTTTTAACCGTTTGGTTGAGCAGCGTCAGGCTATTATGGACGATATGCCGGGCGTTACCCGCGATCGTCATTACGGCTATGCCGAGTGGATTGGCAAGTTTTTCACCGTTATCGACACGGGTGGTTACGTTACCGGATCATCTGATAAGTTCGAATCGCAAATAAGAAAGCAGGTAGAGCTTGCTGTTGAGGAATCGACAGTAGTAATTTTTATGGTTGACTGTAAGGATGGCCTCACAGGCTATGATATGGAGTTTGCGCAAATTATTCGCAAGTCGAAGAAGCCAGTATTGGTTGCCGCCAATAAAGCCGATACGCCAAGCAAAGCCTCAGAGGCTAATGAATTTTATGAATTGGCGATGGGTGATGTGTTTCCTATTTCCGCTGAAAATGGATCGGGCTCGGGAGAACTTCTTGATGAGTTGGTGAAATTATTTCCTGAAGTAGGAATTGAAGATCCTGACGCGGGCATACCCAAGATTGCCATTTTAGGTAGACCAAATGTTGGCAAGTCTTCTTTCTTAAATGTGTTGCTAGGCAATGAACGAAGCATTGTAACGGATGAAGCAGGTACCACACGCGATGCCATACACTCCCGTTATAAAATGTATGGCAATGATTTTATCCTGATTGACACAGCCGGAATTCGTAAGAAAAGTAAGGTAATAGAAGACGTTGAGTTCTACTCGGTATTGCGCGCACTTCGCGCATTGGAAGAAAGCGATGTTTGTATTGTAGTAATTGATGCTGAGCGTGGATTGGAATCGCAAGATGTAAATATCATTGTGCTTGCGCACAAACAAAACAAAGGCATTGTGATTATGGTAAACAAGTGGGATCTGATAGAAAAAGATACCAACACTGCCGACAAGTTTAAAAAGGAAATGCAGGAGAAACTGGCGCCTATTGATTACATTCCTTATGTGTTTGCATCGGTGCTTACCAAACAGCGCATCTTTCAGGTGATTGAAAAGGCCGTGACGGTTTATAATAATAAAACCAAGCGAGTTACTACTTCGGTACTTAACGATGCCATGCTACCGGAAATCGTTCACTACCCACCGGCTGCTACCAAAGGAAAGCACATTCAGATTAAATACATTACTCAGGTGCCAGGTCGCTCCCCTGCGTTTGCATTCTTTTGCAACCTGCCACAGTACATACAACCTTCTTATGTCAGGTTTTTAGAAAACCGAATGCGCGAAAAATTTGACTTTGAAGGAGTACCGATTCGCCTCTTCTTCAGGAAGAAATAATCTCAGCAAACGTTTGCGAATGTTGCCACCTTCGGCAACATTTATTTATCACTGGATTATTATTGTTGTAAAAGGGAAATTTTCTTACTCCACGCTTTTATTTACAACTATCCTTATACCTTTGCAACCAAGTTCAAAAAAACCTATAACTATGAAAAAAATTCTTGCATCTCTTATCGTATTTGGCTTTGCGATAGCTATGGTAGCATGTGGCGCTAAAAAAGAAGAAGCTGCTGCTGAAATGGACACCGTTACAACTATCATCGAAGAGCCAGTAATGATGGACTCAGTTGATTCTGCAATGGACACAACATCCGTTAACTAATCAATCGAAAGATTGTTCTTAAAAAGGCTTTAGATATCTAAAGCCTTTTTTATTTTGCCCCTGTTTTGACAAGCTCTTTAATCCACAAGCAACTTCATGCCCACTTACCACCCGCCTCGGTTGGGTATTGTGTTCAACTTTGGGAACAAAACTCATTTCATTTCCATCTTAGTAAAAAGCGGGTTTCCAAATCGGGTGATTTTACGTGCCGACATGGACAGACTCCACGCATCTCAGTTAATAAAGATTTGCATCCCTACGAATTTCTAATCACGTATGTGCATGAGGTGGCACATCTTCACGTTCACCAGAAATATGGCTTTAAAGCCGAAGCCCACGGTGCGGAATGGCAAACAACTTTTCAGGAATTATTCGCGCCTATGTTAAATCTGGAAATCTTTCCCGCTGAGATTCTTACTTTGCTTCAGAAGCATATGGTTAAACCGAAGGCCTCCACCTATTCAGATACCGATTTAACAAAATTGTTGCGCAGTTATGATCCGCGGGCTGTCAACACTACGTTACTTTCAGATCTTCCAGAAGGAAGTGTTTTTGATTTGAATGGACGATGGTTTAAAAAAGGGAAACTACAGCGCACTCGCGTACTTTGCTTAGAAGTAAAATCAAGACGGCAATTTCTAGTGCCTGCCGATGTGCCCGTTGGTCATGCACAGCTTTCAATTTTTTAGTTCAATCTTCTTTGAATGAGTTGCTTTACTAATTCATAGAACTTTAGTGGATGCAGAGTGCGCCACTGATTTATTTGAAGTGTGCCACCCATATTGATATAAGAATCAATTTTATACTTTCGAAACTCTTCCTGTATGAAGTCTGGGAAACTTACTGCAGCAATCCATCCCTCTTCAACATCTTCAAACCACTCTTCATAATAGAGATCATCGGAGCCGTGAAAATTAAAAATATTTTCACCAATCAAGATAAATTTATTGATGCCGTCACGCATAAGTAATTCCAGAAAATCGCGCTTCAAGGTCATGATGTCGTTATAAAGCGTGTCGTTCCACTCACCAATAAATTCCAGGACTACGAAGCCCTCATCATAATCGGCATACAACGTTTTTAAATACAGAGTTTCTGATCCAAATGAATCCCATGCTGGGTCGATGTAATACCCATATACGGTTTCAGAATACAAATCATAATTATACTCTTTCCCGAAAAAGGGTGAGCGCTCATCGTTCGATGAATCGTAATACGTAAGCCAGTTAGAAAATGGTTCTATTTGATGCATTAGACAAATTGACAATGAATAATTGACAAGGGACAATTATAAAATACCAATTTACCATTATCCATTGTCCGTTATCAATTAGGTAAGTCTTTTTGATGATACAACGTGAGTCCGGCAATGGGGCCTTCGAGAATATTTTTTACCGTAATCCCTTTATCATTCGCTACCTGACGAAGCACATCGCTGAAGTAAAAAGAAATAGAGCCTGTGAAATGCACTTTCGTGTTTTTATAGTTTTCATACTTCATCACGTTGTTTTCATAGAAGTCGGAAAAACAATCGTACACCAATTTATAACAGTATGGTTCTTTCAAATGCTGAAAAATAAACTTGGCGAATGTTGCTAAAAATGCCCCAGGCTTTTCACCCTGATAAACTTTTTCCAACACTTCTTCGCGGCTCCACGGGAACCGAGCCTGAAATTGTTTCGCTAACGTTTCGGGCATCTCCTTACGGAAGTAATCGAAAATAAATTTTTTACCAATGTAAGTGCCCGATCCTTCATCGGCTAATATCCAGCCGAGGTTTGCCACGTTATCGATAATTTTTTGGCCATCATACAAACATGAGTTGGAACCGGTACCTAATATGCATGCAATGCCTGACTCGCGTCCGCATAACGCACGGGCAGCCGCTAATAAATCCCAACCAATTTCAATGTGTGCTTTGGGCCAATGTTGTGCAAACGCATTCTGAATAACGTTTTGGTTCTTTTCTGATGAAACACCTGTGCCGTAGAAAAATATTTTATCAACGGGTTCGTGTACTTGAGGAACTAAGTGCTCAACTAAAATGGTATTCAAATCCTGCAAAGGTTGGTAGTAAGGATTAAACCCCGGGCTGTGAGCCTGCCCAATGGTGCCATCTTTTTTAAGAAGCCGCCAATCAATTTTAGAGCCACCACTATCTGCAACAATTATCATTCTGAATCTTTACTTTTTTTCAGTTGTAATATTACTGAATCGCAGCCTTATACCTTCGATTGCAACGTACCAATTACTTTAAATTTCTCAAAAACTTGCTCAGTATGCGGGGCATCTTGCAACTCATCCGTTAAATCCTGGCCAGCCCAATGCTCATAATGCTTACCGTTACGCCACAGACGCGAAGCCGTAACATCATATACGAATCCATTAAAAGCAATCCACACCTCGGGTTTATCCTGACCGTTGCGCAGGGCAAGTTGAGCGCGGGTAATTTCTTTCAGCACTTCCTTCATCGCGAAGTAAGGTGATTGAAATCTTTGATAAGGGTATAAAGAAATTTAACCGGTGGCATATCGGTTTGAATACCCAACTGTCGTTTGATTTTTTCAGTAACGGCCAACATCGGTGCAGCATTGCCAATGTCACGATTCACTTCAAGCGCGCGCTGAATTACATCAATATCTTTTTCGTTGAGTTGAATGGCTTGTGCATACACAGGCTGATATTCCGTATCCGCTACTACAAAAACTTCTTGAGCGGTAATTTCCTTTTGTTCCACTTGCTTAATAACTGTAGTGCCGGCAACAATATCGCCTAAGCGCTGCCCTTTGCCTCCGGCAGCAATGATGATTACGGCTATGGCACCATTTAGAATTGCAAAATCTACAAACCCAAAAAGCCATCGCAACACATACCCCCCTACCGATGCAGGAGTTCCATCCATACGAATCACTTTAATATTCAATACGCGCTTGCCAGGCGTTTGCCCATCCATAAATATTTCGAACAGCAGTCCGGAAAATAAGAATGGAAACCCAAGTAAAATAATGTAAGGCCACTCACCAGTGGCACCTGCATAATATAGTAAAAGACCAGATCCAATCGCATAAACAATCAAGATGAGCCGATCAAGCAGGTAGGCTAAAATGCGATCGCCCACGCTGGCAATCGGATAATGAATAAATACATTTTGTGTAGTGCGTACTTGAATGGTCTGCATTCGGCCTTGCTTTTTAAAAAGTGCTTAAAAAGCAAAAGTAAATGATTCTGTTTAATGCGTAACTTTCCAGTTCAATAGGAAAACAACAAATTTGAAATACTTCTAAAATCGGAGAATTCCGATAAACACATAGAAACAAAGCTCACATAGAATAAAAATCTCACTATGTCTTCTATGAGCCTCCCGATAGTTATCGGGAGTGTTAAAAAGAAATAAACAATCAGAAACTCAAACCACATTTTGCTATGAGAATAAAAATTGCCCTCCTGTTCGTTTGTTCAATCTTGACTATTTCTTGCTCGGATAAAAAGTCGGTTGATACCATGAATGATGATCAATTGCACGCTTTCGCGGATGAGCTTGCCCATAAATATATAATTGCCGATGGGCATGTAGATTTACCCTATCGATTGCGATTAAAAAATTTCCGCATTGAGCGCAAATACATGAGTATTCCGGTATCGACCACGGAAGGCGACTTTGATTACGAGCGGGCTAAGAAAGGCGGGTTAGATGCTCCCTTCATGTCTATTTATATTCCATCAATCAATCAGTTGCCTCCAGATTATGGAAAAACATTAGCCGACTCATTGATAAACATGGTGGTCGCTATATCGGAACAAATTCCAGATAAGTTTGCGTTAGCCAATTCACCAGCCGAAGTAGAAGCAAATTTTAAAGCTGGAAAAATTTCACTACCCATGGGAATGGAAAATGGTGCGCCTATTGGCACCGACTTGGCTAACCTTAAATATTTTTACAATCGGGGCATTCGCTACATTACTTTAACTCATAGCAAAGACAATCAGATATGTGATTCATCGGGCGACACCACGCGCACCTGGAATGGATTAAGCCCTTTCGGAAGACAAGTAGTTGCCGAAATGAATAAGATTGGTATGATGGTGGACATTTCGCATGTAGATGACAGTACGTTTTATCAGGTAATGAAACTCACCAAAGCTCCATGCATCGCTTCACACTCATCGTGCCGGGCTTTTGCCCCCACCGTGCGAAGAGATATGACTGACGATATGATCAAAGCCCTCGGAAAAAATGATGGCGTGATGATGATCAATTTCTATAACGCCTTTTTAGATTCTACTGTGGTGAATCAAAATGCAAAAAACAGGAAGCGACTTCGCGCGCTGCTTGATGGCAAGGGACTTGAATATGCCGACTTAGCGGCCAAGCCAATTATTGAACAGTTTGGTAAAGAAAACCCTTCGCTTAATTCTGATGTAGAAATGGTTGCTAACCATATTGATAATGTAGTGAAACTTGCAGGAGTTGATCATGTGGGCATTGGGTCCGACTTCGATGGCGTGGATGGTGAGCTGCCGACCGGATTGGAAGATGTCTCAAAATATCCTAACCTGATTTACACCCTTTTAAAACGTGGCTATACCGAGGAAGACATTGCCAAAATATGTTACAAAAACATGTGGCGCGTGTGGAACAAAGTTGAGCAAGTAGCCAAAGGGAGTTAATAAAAATAATTTTTATTATCATTTTGAAGTTGGAAGAAAATCGGGCAACGCCTATCTTCCAACTTCTTTATTTATGAGAGAATCCTTTTTTGTAAAACGCAATAAAGCCCGTTGGGAAGAATTTGAGCGAGAGGTTAAAAACCAGCGTTCCGCTTCGCCCGATAAGCTTGCTGAATTATTTATTCAGATTACTGACGATCTATCCTTTTCACGAACACAATACCCAACCAGTCGCACCACCCAATACCTGAATTCGTTGGCGAGCAAAATTCATGGTGAGATTTATAAAAATAAAAAAGAAGACAAAAACCGTTTCATTCTTTTCTGGAAAGAAGAAGTGCCCACAGCGGTTTATGCGGCTCGAAAGCAAATGGGCTATGCTTTTATCATTTTTGTTATAGCAGGAATAATGGGTGCCTTATCGGCTGCTTATGATGATACTTTTGTTCGACTAATACTCGGTGATGGGTATGTAAATATGACTATTGAAAATATTAAAAACGGAAATCCTACCAAAGTATACGCGTCCGGAGATGAGATGGATATGTTTTTTCAAATCACCTTAAACAACATTCTTGTTTCCTTCAAAATATTTGTATTCGGGGTTTTCTTTTCTTTAGGTACTGGGCTTTTCTTGTTTTACAATGCGATCATGGTTGGTGCCTTCATGATGTTCTTTTATAACGAAAGTCAACTTTCTCAGGGCTTGCCGGTGATTATGCTGCACGGTACTATCGAATTAACATCTATTGTAATTGCGGCTGCTGCAGGTTTTGTTATGGGCAACAGTATTTTATTTCCCGGCACATATTCCAGATTTGCGTCCTTCAAAATGGGCACCATGAAGGGATTGAAAATTGTGATCGGCTTAGTCCCGTTCTTCATAATGGCCGGTTTTATTGAATCATTCATCACCCGGTATGCCTTTATGCATTGGAGTTTGAAAGTCGCTATCATTGGCCTGTCAACATTTTTAATGATCTATTATTTTATTTTATATCCACGCCAACTAAAACGAAATGGAAGAATTTAAAGCTATTGAATTTCAGCAAAGCCGCGATTTCAGCAGAAAGCTGAACACTACATTTGAATTTCTACGTCAGAATTTCAAAGCATTGGGTAAGTCTATTTTATATATCTCAGGACCATCTGTGCTGGTTGCCAGCTTGCTGATTGGTTCTTTCATGGGTGAGTTCTTTACCCTAACAACTTCCTTGCAATCGCAAGCTGGCAATCCGGAGGCACTTGGAAACTATTTTCTCTCCATCAGTTTTTGGTTGCAGGTATTTGCCATGTTCATATTTTTCTATATTAGTTTTGTAGTAACCTTAGCCACAATTAACACATACCTCAATATTTATATCGAGAAGCGAACCAATAAAATTGAGGTTCAGGAAGTTTGGGATCGGGTGCGCATGCTTTTTTGGGAATATGCCGGCACTGTATTCCTCTTCGTTGTCGGCTACATTTTAGTAATTATTGTCTTAATCGTTCCCATTGCAATCTTAGGCGCTATTTCTCCTTTCTTAATTTTCTTTGGGGTTATGTTTTTAATTGTTGGCGTTATGTTTTTGGCAGTAAGTATTTCGCTTACTTTTTTTGTTCAAGCTCATGAAAAGAAAAACTTCTTCGACTCCATTGTAAGATCTTATCGCCTGGTAAACAATGGAAAATGGTGGAGCACATTTGGACTAATTTTCATTTTACAGATGATTACTGGAATTTCTTCCTACATATTCCTAATGCCGTACTATGTTATAGTGTTCTCTGCTTCATTGCATACAGCAACCACAGGCAATCCCTTTGAAATGACCCCAACCATGACAATCATTACGGCTGTGTGCTTCACACTTTATTACATGGCACAAATGATTTTGTACTCGCTTCCAAATGTTGGCATTGCGTTTCAATACTTTAACCTGGTAGAACTCAAAGAGGCGCGCGGCTTGATGAGTGAGATTGAAACTTTAGGTGAGCAAACACCCTATACAAACCGACCAGAAGAAAATTACTGATATAACTAAATACTCCTTGTCAAAATATCTTTCCGTTCTCTTTCTTCTAATTTCACTTGGTGGATATGCACAAGGCATAACCCCAATCACTATCGATTCTGGCTTTGTTAACATCAAAACAGACAGTCTCGTTTCTGATTATGAAGATAAAAAAGAGTTTGCAGGAGCGATCGATACTACTCATATTGAGCTGCGAAAATTTTCAGAAGCCGATGTAAACAAATTAAAAGCCGATCCGGATTTGATTTATACGCAACTACCTACCGTTGCGGAGTCATTATGGGATCGATTTAAACGCTGGATAAACTGGCTGCTATCAAATATCATTTTTAAAGCTACTACAACTGATCTGGGTATTTTCATTATGTATCTGTTAGCTGCGGGCGCAATCATTGCTGTGATTATGCTCCTGCTAAAAGTAAATGCTTTCCGGGTTTTTTATTCAAGTTCCGATCAAGGCAAACAATCATACCAGGTATTTCATGAAAACATTCACGAAATGGATTTTGATACGCTGATCAGTGAAGCTACAGAAAGAAAAGCATATCGTCTGGCCACCCGATTGGTTTTTCTCTATGCATTAAAAATTCTATCCGATAAGCAGCTGATTGACTTTAAGCCCGGCAAAACCAATCACGATTATGTGGAAGAACTTCAAAAAGGCGACCTCAAAACTGGACTAAACGAATTGAGTTTCTATTTTGATTATGCGTGGTATGGAAATTTTTCCATTAACGAAAACCAATTTCAAAAAGTGAAACAAATATTTTCCTTCTGGAAAGATAAAGTATCATGAAGAAGGATTGGAAATACATAACGTATCTCGGCATCTTAGGCGCGCTGTTACTCGTGCTTATGCTATCCAAATCCAAACAATATGATTGGACGATTACCTTTCATCATGAGGATAAAAATCCATATGGTGCTTATGCCTTTAGCCAATTATTCCCAACCCTAATCAATCATTCAATTACTAGTTCTTATCAACCACTTTACGAATTAAAAGACACCCTAACGGCAAATGAAAATATTTTTATTCTAAGTAGCACATTTTCACCAGACAAACTAGACACAGAAGTATTATTGAAACATATTGAAAATGGAGGTTATGCATTTATCTCAGCCAATAACTTTTATGGTCGCTTAGCCGATACGTTAGGCATTACCGTAAGTGATTCTTTTTTTCATGGGGGAAGCGAGTTCATATTAGCTGATTCTACCAAAATACATTTTGTCAATCCGGCCATCGATTCAGCAAAACAATTTTATTATAAACGCGGCAATGCCCACAACTATTTTAGTTATATCGATTCTGTTGAGGCTTCTGTCATTTCGCGTAATGATTTCGGACAAGCTGTTGCTGTGCGCATTAACCGTGGCAAAGGTGCGCTCATACTAAATTGCACTCCAATGGCCTTCACTAATATTCATTTATTGGATTCTGTAAATCATGAGTTTGCTTCGGCTTCACTTTCTTATCTCCCACAAAAGGAAACTTATTGGACTGAATACTATCATGTAGGAAGAATGGAGGCCGCAACTCCGCTGCGTTTTATTTTGCGCACCGAGCCTTTGCGATGGGCATACTATTTAACCATTGTCAGCATCCTGATGTTTATGATTTTTGAATCCAAGCGCAAGCAACGTATTATCCCAATTATCACTCCATTAGCAAACACAACCCTCGAGTTTGTTGGCACCATTGGTAATTTGTATTATCAACGAGGTGATCATAAAAATATAGCTGAGAAAAAAATACAATTTTTCTTAGAGCAGGTTTATTCACAGTTTCATATTAATGGAAAGATCAACACCGAAGAGTTCTCTATGCTGCTTGCCCGAAAATCAGGCGCCAGTGAGCAAACTGTTCGAGATCTGGCAAAAACGATTAATCAAATTACAGAGAAAGAAAGAATCTCAGCCCCAGAACTCACGCACCTAAACGAATTGATCGAAAAATTTCACCAAAAGAAATAATGTCGCATGGAAGATAACATTTTTGAAAGTCGCGTTGACCTGACCGCTTTGAACGAACAGGTAAAAAAAATTAAATCAGAAATAGGAAAAGTAATTGTAGGTCAAGAAACCATGCTCGACTTGCTCGTAACGGCCATACTGGCTGATGGGCATGTGTTGATTGAGGGCGTGCCCGGTGTAGCAAAGACTCTTACAGCAAAACTTCTCGCAAAAATTATTTCGGTCGATTTTTCGAGAATTCAATTTACACCCGACCTCATGCCTTCCGATGTGTTGGGGACATCAGTTTATAATTTAAAAACTTCGGAGTTTGAATTTAAAGCTGGCCCTATCTTTTCAAACATTGTGTTGATTGACGAAATCAATAGAGCGCCTGCTAAAACGCAAGCCGCTTTGTTTGAAGTAATGGAAGAACGTCAGGTAACGGTGGATGGCTATACGCATAAAATGAAAAGTCCTTACATGGTGCTGGCTACACAAAACCCGATTGAACAAGAAGGAACTTATCGATTACCTGAAGCGCAATTGGATCGTTTCCTTTTTAAGATTGCTGTCAATTATCCAACTCATGAAGAAGAGATTGATATCATCACACGTCATCATGAACGGAAGGGATTGCAAGCTGTATCGGAAGTGAATGCTATTCTCTCAGCAGAACAAATTCATACGTTTCGTCAATTTGCACAGCAGGTACATGTTGAAAAAAATCTGTTGCAATACATCGCTCAGATCACTCAGGAAACACGCAACAACCCAATGCTATTTTTGGGCGCTTCTCCCCGTGCCTCCATATCAATATTGATGGGTGCAAAATCTTATGCAATGATTAATGGCCGCGACTTTGTAAGTCCGGAGGATATAAAATTTATAGCGTTGCCCGTCTTGCGTCATCGCCTGATCTTAAGTCCTGAAAAAGAAATGGAAGGAATATCCGCTGATGAGGTGGTGAAACAAATTGTCGATAAAATTGAAGTGCCGCGTTGATGAAATTAATTCGCCAGCTATATCTTAATAAACGAGTGTTTTTAGGTGTGGGTATCCTTGTGATGATCTTCATCCTGACATTTGTGCTTGGTGGCGGTTACTTCATTCCAAAGATTTTATTTTTTATTTTCTTATCGGCAATCATAACAGACATAATTCTATTGTTCCGCACAAAAGTTGGCATGCGTGGAGAAAGATTGGTGGCTGATAAACTCAGTAATGGTGATGAAAACAAAATTGCTATTTATCTGGAAAGCTATTATACATTCCCAATAGCGTTACGCGTGTTTGATGAAATCCCGCATCAATTTCAACGCAGAGATTTAGAATTCAACTTATCACTACATGCAGGCGATCAGAAAGTAATCAATTATACATTACGGCCAGTAAAGCGCGGTGAATATTCATTTGGTGCTGTTAATGTTTTAGTTAGTTCAAAACTGAATTTAGTTTCGCGCAGATTCAAATTTTCAAATGATAAGATGGTCCCTGTTTATCCGTCTTACATTCAAATGCGCAAGTATGAGTTGTTGGCTATTAGTCATCGTCTCACCGAAACCGGTATAAAAAAAATCAGACGCATTGGTCAAAATCAGGAGTTTGAATTGATTAAAGAATACGTTTCGGGCGATGATTTTCGAACCGTGAATTGGAAAGCTACAGCAAGAAGATCGCGCTTAATGGTAAATCAATACCAAGACGAACGGTCGCAACAAGTTTATTCCCTTATTGATAAAGGTCGTGTAATGCAAATGCCCTTTGCGGGAATGAGTTTACTCGACTATGCCATTAACGCTACGTTGGTTATTTCCAACATTGCTATTAAAAAATCAGATAAAGCCGGGCTTATTACTTTTCAGGATAAGATTGGCAACATGCTTCCGGCCGCGCGATTGAATAATCAAATGGCAACCATTCAGGAAGTCTTGTACAATCAAAAGACTGCTTATTTAGAAACAGATTTTTCAGTATTGTATTCAACTATTAGAAGAAAGATTTCACAGCGCAGTCTTCTTTTATTGTTTACCAATTTTGAAAGCATTCATAGTTTACATCGCCAGTTGGCTTATTTGCTTAATCTTAATAAAGCTCATTTGTTAGTGGTTATCTTTTTTGAGAATACCGAATTAAGAAAAGTTACGGATAGCCCGGCAACGGGTTTAAAAGAGATTTATTACAAGGCTATTGCCGAACGGTTTAGCTACGAAAAGAAACTAATAACAAAAGAACTTCAGAAATACGGAATTCAATCAATATTGACGAGCCCTGAAAAGCTAACTATAAATACCATTAATAAATACCTGGAATTGAAAGCGAGGAATCTGATTTAGTAGCAATCAATTCATTTTGATAAGTTTAAGAAATAATTACGATTTATGAGGGTGTGGATTTTTGTTTTTGCGACTTTTCTAAGCGGCTCCGTTGTTCTTTATGGACAGGATTTTAAGAAGCCTGAAAATAGCTCTCAAATTGAGAGCCTAAAAACTATGGTTAGCACAGTTTGTTATGCTGGTAAAGAAGACCACTTCTTCAATGTTCCTGCACCTGAAATTTTTCAAAGAGGAAAGTACAATCCCGCGGCCAGAATAAAAACTGCAAATATTGAAGTAACTTATATTGGATTCGGTACTGATGCACAGGATGCTCAAGCTGCTTTTCAGGAAGCTGTAGATATTTGGGAGTCTCTGATAAGTTCACCAGTAACCATAAGAATTGAAGCACGGTGGAGAAGTCTGGCCGCTGGCGTTCTTGGCAGCGCAGGAACTACAAGTATCTTTAGAAATTTTCCGGGCGCTCAAAAATTAAATGTATGGTACCCAATTGTCTTAGCAGAAAAACTGGCTGGTAGAAATTTGAACGAGAATGAGCCTGACATTGTAGCTAATTTTAATAGTGACCTTAATAGCTGGCACTTTAATACTGCATCACCTCCTGCTTCAGGAAAATATGACTTCGTTACGGTTGTAATGCATGAAATTGGGCATGGGTTAGGGATCACAGGAGGGTTTACCGTTAGCAATTCGCAGGGATCGATTGATGCTTTCGGCACTGGGTTACCTATGATTTACGATGTGTCTGTTGAAAATAATCTTAGTCAAAATATTATTGAAACATTTGCATCTCCATCACCAGATATGGCTACTCAATTATCTGGTGGAAATCTGTTTTTTGATTCCAACTCTACGCTGGCAAAAATTTACGCCCCTAGCAGTTTTAGTCCTGGCTCTAGTATTTACCATCTCAATGACGAAACTTATGACGGAACCAGTAACGCTTTAATGACCCACGCTATTGCCCCCGGGGAAAGTATACGTGATCCGGGAATTGCATTAAACTTACTAAATGATTTAGGTTGGAAAGTCATCTCAATAAAACAGACTCCTTTAGCCGGAACAGAAGATATAGTTGGACCTTATAATGTTAAAGCTAATATAGTGGCCGATGAGGGTGCGATATTAAAGGCGGAATCCGTCAAGTTACACTATACATTAAACGGAACCACTTTTACCGAAATTGCAATGGGTTTGATTTCTGGCAATGAATATAGCGCCAATATTCCTAGTTCAGGTTTAGGAACCGATTATGGATACTATATTTCTGCAGAAGATGCAACTGGGAGACGCTTCGTAAATCCAGGAGGAATAGTTGAGAACCTAAAAACCCAAGTTCAACAGTTTAATATTTTTTCTACCGGCCCCGATACTGAACCTCCTGTAATTTCTCATTCTCCGAAAGGATTTATTATTGAATCTGATACCGAGTTAAAAATTGAAGCCTCGGTCACCGATAATCTTGGCATTAAAGAAGTTAAACTAAATTATTTTTTTAATGGGGTTGAGGAACCTGCGATCACGTTACCTACTAATACCGATGGCTCAGATCTCTATACTTTTACAATACAACTGCCAGCGTTGGCGATCAATGACGAAGTATCCTATAGAATAATGGCTCGCGACCTTTCAGAAATTGGAACTCCTGGAGGTAACTTAGGGTATAGTCCCTCAGCTACTGAGTATCATGTTGTGCCGGTGGTTGGCCTCGAGCCAACTCAAGATTCTTACACCAATAGTTTCAACACAAGCACAACTGATTTTTTTGGCAATGGATTCAGTGTTGCACAGCCAAGCGGCTTTAATGACGGAGCTATTCATTCTATTCATCCTTATCCGGAAGGCAATACGTTTCCAGGTGAAACCGTTGAATTTATCTATCAATTAAAAATACCAATTCGGGTTAAAGCAGTCGATGCAACAATTGTGTTTGATGAAATTGTTTTGGTGGAGCCTGGAGAAATAGGCTCTGTTTTTGGAACTGAAGGATTCTATGATTACGTAGTGGTTGAAGGATCTAAAGATGGGGGTATTACCTGGACACCTGTTGCCAATGGTTATGACTCGCGAAGTAATGCTGCCTGGCTGAACCTCTATAACAATGCTATTACAGGTAATAATTCAACGGCTGTTGGAACCCCATCTGTATTCTTTAAAAGAACGCTTAATCTCCTGACAAAATTTACAGAGGGCGATGAGGTGGTAATTAGGTTCAAATTATTTAGCGATCCATTTGCAGCCGGCTGGGGTTGGGCTATCGATAACTTAAAGATTCAAATTGACGAAACTCCACCAACTATTTTTCACGATCATTTCGATTATCTAAAATTATCAGCGCCAACATTACCGATTACTATTCAAGTGGAAGATAACTCTGGGGTTAATAAATTATTTGTTGATTATAAAGTAAACAATGGTGCGATTATTTCAGAAGAACTTCCCCTGTCTGATGAAATCTCGCAATACACACTTAACTTATCTTTTATTGGATTGGTGGTCAACGATCTCATAGAGTATCAAATTCGTTCATCTGACACGGCTGGCAATGAAGGAACATTACCCGTTGGTTCATTTTTTAAAGTGCCCGCTATAAATTTTGGAACACCTGTTTCACAATACGCCTCTGATTTCAATTCGGCCAATAGCGATTTCGTTGGCAATTTCTTTTCTATTTCGCAACCTGCTGGGTTTGCCAATGGAGCAATTCAAAGTGATCACCCATATTTAAATGGATTTGGATTAACCAATAGCACTTCGAGCTACTCATTTACTCTTACTAAGCCAGTGACGATTAGTTCAACAAATCCTTTTATACTTTTTAGCGAAGTTGTTTTAGTTGAATATTCCGGCACAAATAATAAAGACTTTGTTGTGGTTGAAGGATCAAAAGATGCAGGCAATACCTGGGAAAGTCTTGTTGACCCCTATTCTTCTTTAGCAAATTCAAGTTGGAAAAATACTTATGATGCAGGCGGAAGCGGAAGTCCATCACTTTATAAAACCCGCTTGATCAACCTTACAACATCAGGTAAATTTATTGCAGGCGACAATGTATTAATAAGATTCCGGCTCTCAGCCGATGCGGCAAATGCAGGCTGGGGTTGGGCAATCGACAATCTGAGTATTCAAGGACCAGTAACAGCAATTGAACCTGTATCTGACGACATGTCACTGTCCGTTTATCCCAATCCAGCAAGTGCAGGGAAACTTGCACTTGAAATTCAAGGCTTGCCTGCTTCAGAAGAAGTACAAATTCAAATAATGAATTTACAAGGTCGAGGACTCATTAATCAACTTGTAACTATTGGTAACGAAAAAACAGTAATTGAATATTCTGTTGGTGGTTGGGCTGATGGTATGTATTTCGTTCGTTTAACCAAACGTGATGGATCAATTCTAACAAAGAAGTTTATAAAAGCTTCTAACTAAAACCTAGAAATTTCTATCTCAACAGCTCCCTTGAAATCACCATCTTTTGAATTTCGGTTGTGCCTTCATAAATCTGTGTGATCTTTGCATCGCGCATCATGCGTTCAACATGATACTCTTTTACATAGCCATAGCCGCCATGTATTTGCACGGCTTCGGTTGTTACCTCTTGTGCAATTTGTGAAGCAAATAGTTTTGCCATTGCGGCAGCTTTAACAAAATCTTTCTTTTGATCTTTCAGATAGGCCGCTTTCCAAATCAATAATCGAGCACCATCAATTTTAGTCGCCATATCGGCAAGTTTAAATTGAATAGCCTGGTGTTCGGATAAATGCTTTCCAAAGGCCTTTCTTTCTTTAGAATATTTCAAAGCCAACTCATACGCTCCTGCGGAAATTCCCAAAGCTTGCGATGCAATCCCAATCCGGCCACCATTTAAGGTTGTCATGGCAAACGTAAATCCAAATCCATCATCACCAATTCTATTTGCTTTAGGAACTTTCACATCCGTAAACATTAATGAATGAGTATCTGAGCCGCGAATTCCCATCTTATCTTCCTTCTTCCCCACCACAAAACCCTCCATGCCGCGCTCAACAATTAATGCGTTGATACCTTTGTGTCTTTTCAAAGCATCGGTTTGTGCGATTACCACATACACACTGGCGCTCTTTCCATTGGTAATCCAATTCTTCGTTCCGTTTAATAAATAATAATCACCTTTATCTTCAGCTGTTGTGCGCTGACTGGTTGCATCTGACCCGGCTTCAGGTTCGGAAAGACAGAATGCGCCTATAATTTCTCCCGTTGTTAATCGCTTCAGGTATTTTTCCTTTTGTTCTTCATTACCAAAACTCTCAAGCCCCCAACACACTAACGAATTGTTCACTGACATACACACCGAAGCCGAGGCATCTACTTTTGAAATTTCTTCCATTGCCAACACATACGAAATGGTATCCATGCCGCCCCCATTATATTTGGGGTCTACCATCATACCCATAAACCCCAATTCGCCCATTTTTTTAATTTGTTCGATCGGAAATTTTTGATCGGTGTCGCGCTCAATAACTCCAGGTAATAATTCTGTTTGAGCAAAGTCGCGGGCGGCTGCCTGCACCGCCAATTGTTCTTCTGATAATTCAAAATTCATAGCGTCTCAAGTTAACTTCTTTTCAGAAACAAAAAAAAGAGGTCTGCGGTTTAAGGCAGACCTCTAAATCTATTTTAGAATTGTTTAATCTCTTCTCCCCAAGAAGATCATAACATAATACAACAACATAGTAACGGCACCAATAGCTGCAACCACATACGTCATTGCTGCGCTGTTCAGTGCGTCTTTAGCCATATCATGTTCCTGACGAGTAACTATTCCACGCGCTTCAATCCAGGCCAATGCTCTCTTGCTGGCATCAAATTCTACGGGTAGAGTGACCAACGCAAAGAGCGCAAACACTCCATAACATGCTATAATTACCATCAATGCAACATCCATTGAAAATAATCCCTTAAACAAAAAGGCTCCGAACATCATGCCTAGGAAAACCATATTGATAACCTTCGCGCTGATGTTTTGTACTGGCACCATAGCCGAACGAAACTGAAGCATACTGTATGCTTTAGCGTGTTGCACCGCATGCCCACATTCGTGTGCCGCCACCGCAGTAGCTGCCGCATTCCGGCCATGATAAACATCATGACTAAGATTAACCGTTTTATTGGCTGGGTTATAATGATCTGATAACTGACCTTCAACGGAAATAACTTTTACATCTTGTAAGCCATTGTCAGCTAACATTAGCTTCGCAATTTCGCCACCCGTTAAATCTTTCGTCAAGCGGATTTCAGAATACTTTTTGAATTTGTTCTTCAGCCTGTTACTTACAAGCCAACCCACTAACATGAAGAACCCTGTAATAATTAAAGCGCCCATAATTTATAAAGTTTGTTTTTTTATTTTTTCTACAATCCGAGTGGTCGAATATCCCGGCACAAAGTCGATTGTCTTCACCACCCCTCCCGCCTTTTCAACAACATTTGCGCCAACAATGTTTTCTGTCAAATAGTCACTTCCCTTAACCAATATATTGGGAACAAGTTCAGAAATTAAATTCAAAGGGGTGTCTTCATTGAAAAAAACAACCAAATCTACAAACTGCATGGCAGCCAATACCCGGGCTCTGGAGTTTTGGTCCTGCAACGGTCTTTCGGATCCTTTAAAGCGACTAACAGAGTCATCGGTATTTAGCCCAAGTATTAGTTTATCGCCAAGGTTCCGAGCTTTTTCCAAATAGTCAACATGGCCTAGATGAATCAAATCAAAACAGCCATTGGTGAAAACTACTTTCAGCCCGGCTTGCTGCCACGCTTTCACAACCACTTTGGCTTCTGTTAGATCAACTATTTTACGGGCACTTTCTTCCATCGAATGATGAGATAACTGACAATCAAAGATACTACACCGGCTATAATCATGATTATTGTTTGCCAGCCATGAAAAATAAATACGAACGCAATGGCATCAGACTTTCGTAGATTATACAGCATCACCAACCCAAGTGGCACTAAGGTATGATACGAACCCGCACCACCCGGCAGAGGAGCTGCCATGGCAATGGAACCGATGGCAAACAAGGTAAGCACAGCACTCATACCAAGATCACGCGTTTCAGGAAATGCAATCACCACAAAGTAACTCATCAAAAAATAGAGTGCCCAAATTCCGAATGAATAAAAAACAAAAAGCCATTTATTCTTTAATCGAAATATAGATAGAAAGCCCACTTTAAAGCCAATCAAAATTTTACGGAGCTTTTCATTTTTACGCAACATGTAAACTCCAACTGCAAGTATTATTACCACGACTATAACTATCACTATCCAAATGGGAAACGATGACTTGCCTGAAGAAGAAAAATCTAATGTGTCGATAAATGCCTTTAGTCTCTGCCACTCAACAATAAAAGAAAGACCAATCAAAATAATCAGGCATGCCAAATCAACCAATCGCTCAACTACAACCGTTCCAAATGAAACTTCAACTGGAGTTTCTTCCAGCTTATACAAGTTGTAGCAACGTGATACTTCACCACCGCGAGGCACTGCCATATTAACAAGATAACCAATCATAAGCGATAGGAAACTATTACTAAGTTTTACATTATTACCAGATGGCTGCAACATCATTTTCCAGCGCACTGCGCGCAAAAGGTGGCTGGCCATCGCCACTAAGGCCATAATCAAAAGATAACCCTTGTCACATCTCCTCCAGGCATTCCAGATAAATTCAGATTTATCTTCACCTTCTGCTACCGTTAGTCCGCGTAAGGAAAGCCAGAGCAATGTGGCTGTTATGCCTATCATTACTGTATACTGAAGTAAGACTTTGAGCTTAGGGTGCAAGTTGGTCAGGATTAAATTCGAAGGTTAACTTAAGCGATTTTCAGGATCAGGAAAAACCAAAGATGGTTTAAATTTTTTTGCTTCTTCAATTTCCATGGAAGCATAAGAAATAATAATAACAATATCACCCACCTGAGCTTTGCGAGCAGCGGGTCCATTAAGACAAACGGTGCCTGAGTTAGCTTCACCTTTTATCACGTAGGTTTCCAACCGCTCGCCATTGTTAATGTTAACAATTTGCACTTTTTCACCCTCAATCAAATTAGCGGCTTCCATAAGTTTTTGATCCAGCGTAATGCTGCCAACATAATGTAGCTCTGCCTCTGTAATTTTTACCCGGTGTATTTTAGATTTTAAAACTTCAATTCTCATTCTGCTAGTAATAAATTATCAATCAATCTAACCTCGCCCACATAGCCAGCGATAAGAAGTATGGCTTTAGGAGAAACGTTTTCCAAAGGCATTAAGTTTGCTGTGTCCGCCAATTCAAGATATTCAAGTTTTATTCCGTCCTTTTTAGAAACATTTTCTTTGATGGTTTCGAGAGTAGATTTTAGATTGGAACCACTTTTCAACAATATTTTTGCCTGAACTAATGATTCATAAAAAACAATCGCATTTTTCCGTTGATCAACAGTTAAGCGGCTGTTTCGTGAAGACATCGCCAAACCATCGGATTCCCGTTCGATCGGCACACTTCTGAGGGTGACATTAAATTTTAACTCCTCTATAAGTTTTTCAATGACTTTATATTGTTGAAAATCCTTTTGGCCGAAATAAGCACGATCTGGATTTACTATGTTGAAAAGTTTTGAAACAACAAGAGCCACGCCACTAAAATGACCTGGTCGAAAACTACCTTCCATTACTTTATCAAGCGATCCGAAATCAAATTTTAAATGTGAGGTTTTGGAATACATTTCTTCGGGTGGCGGACAGAAAAGAATATCGCATCCTTCTTTCGAAAGAAGGTTAACATCTTTCTCTAAAGTTCGAGGGTATTTTGCGAGATCCTCGGCATTGTTGAATTGGGTTGGATTAACGAAAATGCTGCAAATCGTTTTGCTGTTTTCGCGCTGCGAAGCCTCGATAAGAGCCAAATGTCCCTTATGGAGAGCCCCCATGGTAGGGACAAATCCTATCGACTTTAAATCGCTTCGTAAAGTCCCTAAAAAGGTCTTAAAGGGCAAAATTTCCTTGAAAATATCCATTTCTGGCCTTTTTAAAGGGGTGCAAATATAGGCCTTATATCCGAAGGATAGTTGATGGCCGCATTAAAATTCCGTATTTTTGTGGTTCTGTTTTTTGTCTTGAATTAAAAAACCATATTATGTCTAAAATCCGGATTCTTTATGTTGCCAGTGAGATCAACCCTTTTTTGCAGACTACAGAGGTAGCCGACTTTGTCAGAAAGCTCCCTCAGGCTATGCAGGAAAGAGGCATGGAAATCCGGATTCTTGTACCAAGGTTTGGTTTGATTAATGAGCGAAAGAATCGGCTACACGAAGTAGTTAGACTTTCTGGTATTAACATCGCGGTGGGAGACGAAGAAAAACCATTGGTTATTAAGGTTGCCTCCATTCCTAATGCCAAGCTTCAGGTTTATTTTATTGATAACGAAGATTATTTTCACCGCAAGTCTGTTTTTCATGATAAAGCAAACAAGTTTTATGAAGATAATGACGAGCGTGCAATCTTCTTCTGCAAAGGCGTAATTGAAACCGTGCGCAAACTGGGCTGGGCACCCGATGTTGTTCATTGCAACGACTGGATTACCAGTTTTATACCCTTGTATTTAAAAACAACCTATAAAAACGATCCGTTATTTAAGAACACAAAAACGGTTTTCACCATTTACGATAATAGCTTTACGCATAAGTTTAAAGGTGATTTAATGGGTAAAGTGCGCATGATGGATATTGAAGACAACATGTTGGGGCACTTAAAAAGTGCAGACTACGAGGGGTTCATTAAATTGGGCGCTCAATTTTCAGACGTAGTTTCCATGGGTGGAGACAATAAAAAGTTAGAAGGATTAGTTAAAAAGCTAAAAGAGACGAAAATTGAAACCATTGAAAAAGACGACAATTACACCGAATCGTTTTATAATCTATACACAGAGCTGGTGGGCTAAAAGTGCCTTCCTCCTCTCTTTTCTAGTTATTTTATTTTCGTGCGAAGAAGATTTGAATTTTTTGGGTTTCAGTAACCAACAAAGATTCAAAGTATACTATGCCGAAATTCCTGTTGAGAGTAGCGTGCTCTGGATGGATTCTTTGAGTACGGTAAGTTTTCCAACAGTGCCCCCAAGCGAATCAAGTCGTTTACTATTTGGCAAATATGTGGATCCTATTTTTGGATCCATTGAAGCGAGAACTTTTGCGCAATTTAGGCCAGCCATTTTTCCTGTTCTTTCTGCACTTGCCCAATACGACTCAGTGCTTCTTCAACTGCGCTATGATTTTTACAGTTATGGCACCTCTGGTGAAACCAATCAAACTATTTCGATTTATGAAATTACCGAGGTGTTGAATTTTAATAACTCCTACTTCTTTAACTCCCCTGTTGCCATAAGTAACAATCCACTTGCAACAGCTGATTTACGAGTAAATGCTGATTATTTTAAAGAAGAAATACCCTATACAAGTTCTGACTCAGTGCTTACCGCAAAATTCAAATTGGCCAATACATTTGGGCAGCGATTGTTTGATGCAATCAATGCCGAAGATACGCTGTTTACTAATGCGACTTACTTTACTCAGCAATTTAAAGGACTTGCGATTGTTCCTCAACAATCAGACAAAGTTGTGGGCATAGATAATTTCGATCCAAATACGGCTCTTACTTTATATTACCATGAAGAAGACGTTGTTAAATCTGTAACCTTCTCATTGGCAACCTTGATTGCCTTCACCCAAATAAATTCAAACCGTTCCGGCAGCGAATTAGATGGCCTCAATACTTTTTATTCAGATTTCACAGGCTCTAACAATCGCCATATTCAAAACGGGACATCCATCGTGACCAAACTGGACTTCTCAAAATTTTATGAATATATGGATACTATTCCGCGTATTATCATCAACTCGGCTGAACTCTCACTAAATGATGTTGGGTCATCAACTGAGTTTGCTGCACCTCAAAATTTATCGATGGCTATGTTGCGAATGAACAATCGCAATAGAACCGTAAGCTCAAGGCAAGACTCTATTGATATAATACCGGTTGCCAGGTCTATTGTTGTTTTCAATGGATCGGTTTTAGCGGCCAACGATGCAGGCGGTTTGTTTGCATTACTCTATTCCAGCGATGACCAAACTTATCTAGGATACCCCACCATATTCTTCCAGCGGCTCTTCAATGTTAAAGAAAGCAAGTATCCTTACTGGGCACTCACACCAGTCAGTCCGCTTGCAGGCAAAGCGGTTAACCGGACTGTTTTCCCAAAAGATAATATCAAACTTAAAATTTACTACACACGCCCACTTCTTACCGAAAACTAATAACCTATGTGTGGAATTGTTGCTTATGTTGGCCATCGCCAAGCTCATGAAGTAATCATTAAAGGGTTGAAAAGATTAGAATACCGAGGCTATGATAGCACAGGTATTGCATTACTGAACGGTGGCCTCAATGTTTACAAAAAGAAAGGGAAGGTCGCGGAATTAGAATCTTATATAAAAGGTCAAAATTTGCATAGTCATATTGGTATGGGGCACACACGCTGGGCTACCCATGGCGAACCAAACGATGAAAATGCACACCCACATTACTCAGCTACAAAAAATCTCGCTATCATTCACAATGGAATTATCGAGAATTACTCAGCACTGAAGCAAGATTTATTGCGCAAAGGCCATACGTTTCTAAGCGAAACGGATACGGAGGTTTTCATTCATTTTATTGAAGACATTAAAGAAAATGAGAATTGCTCAATTGAAGAGGCCGTTCGGCTGGCGCTTACAAAAGTAGTTGGGGCATACGCCATTGTAGTGATGTCTGTGCATGATCCAAACTTATTAATTGCTGCTCGCAAAGGAAGTCCACTGGTGTTAGGTGTTGGGCGAGGCGAATTTTTTATGGCTTCGGATGCTACACCAATTATCGAATACACGAATGAAGTCATTTATTTGAATGATCAGGAGATAGCTATTATCAATGATGGTGAGCTAACCATTAAGGACACATCCAATCTACCGCTTACCCCATACATACAGACAATTGATTTAGAATTGGAAGCAATTGAAAAAGGTGGCTACGAGCATTTCATGTTAAAAGAAATTTTCGAGCAACCTCGTTCTATAAGAGATTGTATGCGCGGTCGGTTGGATTCTGCTTCTGGACGATTAGTATTAGGCGGCTTGCGCGAATATTTAAATAAATTGGTTCAAGCGGATCGCATTGTTATTCTGGCTTGTGGCACCTCGTGGCATGCCGGATTAGTGGCCGAGTATTTCTTTGAAGAGTTTTGTAGAGTACCCGTAGAAGTTGAATATGCTTCAGAGTTTCGGTATCGAAATCCAATTATCCGCGAAGGCGATGTGGTGATTGCTATTTCACAATCTGGTGAAACAGCAGATACGCTTGCCGCTATTGAATTAGCAAAATCGAAAGGTGCTATCATTTTTGGTGTTTGCAATGTTGTTGGTTCGTCCATTCCACGAGCAACACATGCGGGAGCTTACACGCATGCTGGTCCTGAAATTGGTGTGGCCAGTACTAAAGCATTTACCGCACAGTTAACGGTGCTTAACATGATTGCGTTAATTGTTGCTGAGAAAAAGGGAACAATTACTGAACAAAAATTTAATGAGATTTTAGTGGAGATGGAAAACCTGCCTGCTAAAGTTGAAAAAGTATTGGCACTGAATGATAAGATAAAACTGATTGCCGAAGAATTTAAAGACTCACGTAACTTTTTATACTTAGGCCGCGGCTACAATTTCCCGGTTGCGCTGGAAGGAGCCTTAAAACTAAAAGAGATTTCATACATCCACGCGGAAGGGTACCCGGCTGCCGAAATGAAACACGGACCGATAGCCTTAATTGATGCTGAAATGCCTGTGGCATTTATAGCAACAAAAGATAGCTCATACGAAAAAGTTGTTTCCAACATCCAGGAAGTAAAAGCGCGCAAGGGTCGAGTGATCTCCATCATTACTGAAGGCGACACATTGATACCAAAAATGTCGGAGTTTGTAATAGAAGTACCACATGTAACTGAGTCGCTTATGCCGCTGATCTCGGTAGTGCCGTTGCAATTACTTTCTTATCACATTGCTGTGATGCGGGGATGTAATGTAGATCAACCGCGCAACCTGGCAAAGTCGGTTACGGTGGAGTAAGCTGGCTTAGACCTGAATTTAACTCTACTTGTCTTTTTTTTGAATGTCCTCTACCTGCCTGATAAAGTGCGAGATATTTTCATCAGCGGTCGAGCCGTAGGAGTCAACCAACGTGCCCTTCTTGCCATCATGAGTTTCTATTACGTAGAGAATGGAATTATCTTCCGGGTCGCTATAGCCCTCAAAGCGATAAAAATTTGCAATCGCTATTTGCTCGGCCTTATAGGGGTGCAGAGTCTTTTCACTGGTTAAGGCTCCGTTCACCACTCTAAAGTTTTCTTTATACCCCTGACTTACAACTTTATCAACTTGCTCAGAAAGTGTTGTCATTTTTTCGGTTACATTTTGCTCCTTCATAAACAATACTTTTAAAGTTCACCTTTGTCGGCCAACTTCTTCATTTTCTTATTTGCGTATATTGCTACCTCTACTCTACGGTTTTTTTGTCTTGCCTCATCGGTATCATTTGATGCGATTGGTTGTGTTTCGCCATACCCTTTTGTAGTAACACGGCTGCCTTCCACACCTTGCGCCTTTAAATATTGCGATACGCTACGCGCACGCCTTTCCGATAAATCCTGGTTGTATTTAACCTCGCCCGTATTGTCAGTATGGCCTTCAATTAAAATTGATGTATCGTCATATTTTTTTAGCGTACCTGAAAGCTTGTCGAGATTAGTTTTGGTGTCACCAACCAATGAAGTAGAGTTAACGTCAAACTGCAAACCGGAATTAAACGTGATAAGGATTCCTTCCCCAACCCGCTGCACATCTGCACCTTCCAAATCCTTCTTTAATTCTTCCGCTTGTTTATCCATGTGATTGCCAATGAGCGCACCTACTGTGCCGCCAACGGTAGCGCCAATAATTGCGCCAACAGCAGTATTATCTGAGTTATGACCAATCACAGCGCCCAACGCACCACCTGTGCCGGCACCAATTGCTCCGCCTTTAGTAGCGTTGGTGGCATTGCAACCAACCAAAACCTGGGTTACTAACACAGTGCCAACTAGTAGCAGCGCGATGGAGAATGAGGCAAATTTTTTATTATACATAACTTTTTTATTATTTCTCATCAGAGTTTTTGATTACAACATTAAGTCTTTCATTCAGGCGTTCGGACTCTACTTTAATTTCACTCCACGTATTTTTTGCCCCTTGCTGAATGTCGTCCCAGGTTTGATCACTTGAGCGGTCAATTTTGTCGAGCGCACTTTCCACTTTTTGTCTGTGGTTCATAAGCTTCTCCTTAAGATCTTCTAATTCTGCCTTCGATGCATCCTTACTATTCTCGAGTTTCTTTGAAATCTTATCGAGTTTGGTATTGATGTCATCGCGTAACATTCTCAAATCTTTAGCAACTTCTTGCTTTTGATTTTTAATGTCGCTTTCAATTTCATCCTGTGCTTTTTCCGCTTTGCTATCCGAACCGGGAGAGCAGTTAAACAATAGGGTTGCGCTCATGAGCATAGAGAATGCTATAATTAACTTTTTCATAGTTTGAATCTGTTTTAGTGAGGGACTAAACCTCTCTTATTACATGGTTTCAATTTCCTTCCGTAACTCTTCTTTGGTTTTACCCAACTTAGTTTGCAAGCGACCTAACAATTCGTCTTCTTTACCTTCGGCAAAGGTTAGATCGCTATCAGTTAGCTTTCCATACTTTTGCTTTAACTTTCCTTTTACTTCGTTCCAAGCACCTTTCATTTTTAGCTTATTCATAACCTAATATTGTTCAAAATGTCAATTGATTAATTTACAGTTTCTTAAATTTTTACGCGATCGCTCGCGTTTGCAATGACACCTTTACTGCGTTTTGCAAGTTCATCAATGCCATGATTATATTGCTCCTTTAAGGTATCCATTGACCCTTCAACAGAGTGCTTTAGGTCGCCTATTAAATGTTTAGACTCGCGCCTAATTTTTTTCCTGGTTTGTTCGCCACTGCGGGGTGCAAGCAGAATTCCCACTGCTACTCCAATTGCAGCACCAGCCAACAATCCTCCTATTAAGTTTCTAGTTTCCATAACCTGTTTTTTTTAGTTGATATCTCACACACTGCGAGAACTTCTCACACCCTAAAGAAAATAGGATGCCAAGTGCCCATACGTCACTTATAGCGATGAATAGGCTTTATGAGATAAAAATTACGTGTAATAAAGTCTACACAACCAGAATTAAATACCACAACTGAATTTTAAATAGGCGCTCAACGGCAAAATTCAGCTTAATTTCTAGCTTGGTTGATGGCTTTTTATACATGGCACGGATTTGAAGCAAGTCAGGGAAAACAAACTGTTATGAATATCCAGTCTTTGACATTGCCAGGCTACAGGGAGTATGAAGTGCAATTCTTTCGGGCTATTAAAAAAGAGTTGAATTTTACTTCAACTGAGCAAGTAGTAAAAACAGTTCGGTTGGTGGCAACTGCCATTCGCAAAGGCACAGACCCAACAAGGCTTGCCCTTATCATCAAAAATGTGCCTGCTACGGTTCGATGGATTTTAGTTGGCAACGCACAAAAACTCGAGCCTCACAAAACCATTCGTCACTTAGATGAACTGGTAGAAACTGTTCTTGCTGAAGATTCGCGATCTGAAAAAAAAATATTTACAACTGAAATTGAAACTCTTAAATCAACACTTGTTATAGTGAAATACTTTACGGCTCTTTTCGATAAACTTAACGTAAATATTTTTCCGTACCCTATGTGTTGCGAATGTCAACAAGCAGTGATGGGAGACACTGAATAAATTTTCCTTAACTAATTTTCAAAATTTTAACCCCTTCTATTATGTTACGTTACGCTGTTATTTTCTTTGTAATTGCAATTGTTGCTGCCATTTTCGGATTTGGTGGCATTGCGGCTGGTGCTGCCTCTATTGCAAAAGTTCTTTTCTTTATTTTTATCGCGCTGGCGGTATTGACCCTCCTGTTTGGAGCATCAATATTTAGAAAGTGACAATTAAGGAAAGAAATGAATAGACTGCATTAAAAGTAATTCAACTGTCAGGTTGAGCCTGTCGAAACCTAATTTCCGGTTTGGATTAGCCATCGATAAACTCAGCCCGACAAACGAAGGCTATTTTTGAATGCAGTCTTTTTTTTTATGCATGCCAAATCATTCTTTGGTATATTGTTTGAAACTTTAGCACCTATTGGATTCACTAACACACATAGCCATTGGAGCATGCCTGGGCGAAGCCTTTCTAGGCCGCAGACTTGGCAAAAAATCTATGGCGTGGGGTATTGTCGCGCACAGCCTTCCGGATATTGATTTCATTTCTTCGGTCTGGCTTTCTGCTATAGATCGACTGCTTGCTCATCGTGGCATAACGCATTCGCTGTTATTTGTCTTGCTTGCATCACTGTTATTAACCTTTCTTGCAAATCGAATTCATAAGATAAAGACAATACCTATTTTTACGTGGCTTATCTTTTTCGCTACCTGCTTAACGGCACACATTCTTTTGGATATGTTCAATGCTTATGGCATTGGCTTACTTGAGCCGTTTAGCCAAAAACGATTTTCGTTAAGTATTATTTATGTTGCCGACCCATTATTCTCTATTTCAGTAGGAATAGCGCTGCTTGGACTTCTGTTTCTAAACAATCAGCATAAAGCAAGAAAATTATGTTGGGTGTTTGGGTTAGGCATAAGTCTGTTTTATTTAAGTTACTGCATCACTAATAAAATTAATGTTGATAGAAAGATGGAGCTTGCTGTTACGAAACAACATCTTGATTTTAAACGGATATACACTACTCCGGCTCCTTTGCAAAACTGGTTGTGGTTTGTAATAATCGAAACAGACGCTGGTTATTTTATTAATTACTATTCAGTTTTTGATTCACAACTGCCTATTTTAAAAAACTATTTTCCTCAAAACGATTCGCTATCACGTCAACTGAACAACCGATCCGAAATTGAAAAGCTTATTCGTTTTTCAGAACACTTTTATACACTGGAGCAACGGGCTGATACGCTTATATTTAATGACCTGAGATTTGGGCAGGTTGTGGGTTGGTATAATCCCAAAGAAGAGTTTGCCTTTCACTATTATCTACAGCCACCTATAGACAATACATTGGTTGTACAGCGCGGCCGATTTGCCAAATGGAATCGCGAAACTTTCAATGTCTACCTGAAAAGAATAAAAGGAAATTAAAGTTCTTTGGATACTTTAAACCGTGATGCTACTATCAGGATCATGGCCGAAGCGTAATAACCTGACAATGAAAATCACCCAATGGAGAAAATATTTTTCAACGTAAGTATTTGATTTCCAATCGTGAAAGTATGCAATTCATTTCTATTGCATAATGTGGGTTAAACTCTACTTACAAAGGCAATAGAGGTCTTACCGCTGCCTTTGTAGGAACTCCGTGCAGCATGCTGCAAGCAGAGTGACCCCTTCTGTTTGGCGAAGACACATTTAAAGTACGGGCGAAAATAATCGAGCAACTCTTTCCTGTAGCTGTTGAAAGAAGGACCGCTTACTCCACTTTTCTGAATCAATTTTATCCGAATTTTTGAGATCATCAAAAAATTGTTCGCGCATGATCGCAGCAATTTTTTCGTCATAGACAAGAGCATTTACCTCAAAATTCAAATCGAAACTTCGCACATCCATGTTGGCCGTACCTATTATGGAAAGCAACCCATCAGCAACCATAGTCTTTGCATGAATAAATCCTTTTTGGTACGTATAAATTTCCACGCCCGCTAGTAATAATGAATTATAATTAGAGCGCGAGGCCCCATCTACGACTTTAGAATCGCTGAGGCCGGGCACCAATAATTTCACTGATAGGCCGCTTAGCGATGCTACACAAAGGGCATCTAAAATACTATCGCCCGGAATGAAATAAGGTGTCGTAATAAGAATTTCCTTTTTTGCCAGAAAAATCGCTTGCAGAATTGAATACTGAATAGATGAAAATACAGAGTCCGGACCACCGGCTGCAATCTGGATATAACTGCTCGTTTCTTCTTTTGCATTTGTTGTTGCGAAATATTTAATGTTAGGGTTTAACTTATGTTCACAACAAAAATTCCAATCTGTAAAAAATAAATATTGTAAGTAATACACACTAGGTCCGTAAATTTTCACATGTGTATCGCGCCAAAATAATTTGGTTTGTTTAGTATTTATATATCGATCCGCTACATTGATTCCGCCAACAAATGCCGTGTGCCCATCAATGATTACAATCTTTCGGTGGTTTCGGTAGTTAATGCGATTTGCCAAAAGATAGAACCGAACTTTATGAAACGGAAATACCTCCACACCTGCATCGCGCATGCGGGCTTCAGTTTTCTTTTTGATTGTTGGGCTTCCAAAATCATCATAGATAAATCGAACCTCAACTCCTTGCTTAGCCTTAGCAATTAGCAATTCTATTATCTCAGTGCCAATTTTATCATATTCAAAAATGTAATACTCCAAATGAATATGATACTTGGCTGCATTGAGTTCGGCAATAAGCTCCGGAAATTTCTGCTCGCCATTGATCAACACCTTCACGTGATTGTTTTTGGTCAACGGACTTCCCAAATCTTTATCAAGTAAGTGAGCAAGTTCAGCAAACTGGCTTAAAGATTCGCTCTTGTTTGCGATTGCCGTCTTTTCATAATCCTGCACATCGGCTTTAAGATTTGTCAATGTCTCTCTACCCTGTCTGAATTTTTTGCCGTAAAATTTCTTTTTCCAATAATTAATTCCAAAGGTAACATAGAAGGCAATCCCCACCACGGGCACAAACATAGCATTAGGTAGGCAAGGGTTTTAGTTGTGCTGTGCGTTTCAAATAATATTCGAATGCAGACGGCTACAACCAAGATGGCGTAGGCAACGAGGCCTATGATGGTTAAACTCATACACTAAATTTGCACGATTTTTTTTAAAGAAACCACTATGTTTTAAAAGTTTAACATAAGTCATAAAAAAAGCCTCCGGTGAAGGAGGCTTTTAAAAGCAAACCAAATGAAGAGTTATTCGAGGCCCCAAACCTCTATCACACTCGGCTGGTTCGACTTTATTTTTTTGTTGTACCAAAAGGTAATTTTTTCAATTGCCTGATGGTCGCCTTTCAAATCAATTTCTTTTCCATTGGTAGCTTTAAAAAAATATTCTGATAAATCAACGTCTTGTTTTTCGCCATTGGCAAAAAGAATAGTCGATTTATAAACATTAACTGATCCTTCCTTTACTTTTATCCTAATAGATGAAAATCTATGCGATGTCTTTTCCAAAGCGATGTAGTCGTGATTAAGCGTATGGTGTACAACGCGCGTACCCAACAAGGTCCATTTGGCCATAAGCTTTGTTTGTGCATTTACCGCGAAGAAAGCGATGGCAAAAAAAGCCAATATGGTTATGATTATGTTCCTTGTAGTTTTCATGATTACAATCTCTATTTAAAGTTAATCTTCTTCTTGTGCTCCTCGCGTGTTGGCTTAGCCTTTTCGTCCTGGCGCGCTGTGCTTGTGTAATCAGATGAATTTTCTATTTCTTTATTGCCATCGGTGTTAGTGATTTTCTTTTGCTCATCCTGATTTAACCCCCTTCTGGTGAAAGGAATCGGTTGCTCGGATTTGCTCTCCTTGTGGTTTTCTTGTTTTTGCTCCTGATTTCTTTTATCCGTATTCATTGTATTAAAATTTAGGGTGAACCATTTCTTTTATCTCTTAAGGGAAAAATATGCCAGACTTAAATCATTGAAATTTTATAGAATCTCTCATTGTTTGATTTTTTCAGGTGATTATTTTACCGGGTACTGTAGAAATAAAGCCACAGACTTGAAATTTTCATTCTAACGCGAGATCTCTTTAATCATCTCAAATGCTGATTTGTGCTTGTATGCCTTTGCGCCAATAATAATAATGGGTGTTGCCAGTAAAAGTGGGTTTTTCGATAGCATGGTTAGTAGATCCGCCTTACTCATCATGCTGCTTTGATGCATATTTTTTAGTGGAGTCTGGTCAGTGTAACTCCCATCCAACAGGTCAGTTATTGGTAGTGCCATTTTATCAGCAATTTCTGCAAGTTGAGTTTCTGTTAGCGCCTGCCTTTTTAAATTGAGACTCTTGGTCTTGTATTTTTCAAGCACCTCAACATAGGCTAGCATTTTCTTATCCTCTGCTTTATCGGAGTGATAGATTAGCGTAAGTTCGTTTTCCTGGTTTTCGATCATAATGTATCATTGCCGCGCCATAAATGCAGAGAACATCCAATGGTGTGTTTCGATCTTATTGATGTACCCTTTCACCATGCTTTCGGTACCTGAGTCGGCATGTTTAGAGCTAAACTCTACCGTATCTTCCATGTATTTTATTAGGATTGTATAATCGCTCAACATTTCGCGAACCATTAAATCAGAATTCAATTCAGAAGTTGTTTCCTTAATTTCAGCGGTATCTAAGTATTGCTCTAGTGAGCTTAGTGGAGCTTCACCAAAAACTCGAATTCGTTCTGCAATGGCATCAATATGTATAAGCGCTTCCGTGTATTGTAGTTCAAACTTTTCATGCAAATCAAAAAAGTCAGATCCCTTAACATTCCAATGGAAGCTTCTTAGTTTTTGATAATGAATTGAATAGTTAGCCTGCAAAGCATTCAGGCTTTTTGTAATTTCTTTTGTTTGGTGTGCACTCCAACCCATTTTTAAAGGCTTGGCTTTAGCCATATTGTTATCCAATTGCGTAGCGGCTACGTTGGCGCCTTGATCTTTCTTGGTCATAATTGTTTTTTGTTAAAATATTTTCTTGTGCCCTCCAGATAGGTTTTTAATCTGAATCTTGTTTTTCCATATAATACATTAAAATCTCTTTGTTCGTTTGTGCTATGGTTTCTTTTTGTGAAAGAAGCATAAGGTGCTTTCCCCATTTTATTTTCTTCGTTTGGATGCGCGACTACATGAGAGGCTTTAATTAGAGAATTTTTCACGGCCTTATTAATTAACGTAAAACATATTGGTCAAAAACAATAAGTGAATCTTCTTTAGATATTGATGTGGGTGCATGCAACACGCTCTATCATAATCTTTTTCCGTCTTCAAAGGAAAAATAAACAAGCTGTCATCTTCGATGAGTTTCTTTATTTCAGCATTTCGATAATGCCCCGGATATTTTTCCTGTGAAAACAGATAGTTCATAAAACAATTAGTTTAAAACGCTGCTGTATTGGGTCCCATAAAACTGCCCCAATAAGCATTTGATGAATCGAACTCATGCGAATTGGTTTTAGGCCAATGATCTTTATCAAAACCCGGGGCTTTTTCTAGTGTCTCACGACTTTGATCCATGATGAAACATTCTTCCACGGTGTCAAGAGCAAGAATAGAGTAGGGTACGGCAAAAAACTTTTCGCCCATGCCTAAAAATCCACCACATTCTATCACAACGTAATCGATTTTTCCACTGATCACATCAATCATAATGTCTTTTACATCACCCAATTTTTCATCATGGGTGTTGAACACCTTGTTAGCCATCATGGAAGAAGCCGTGAGGTATTGCAAGGGTGTGTTAGAATGCGCTCCTTCGTGATTCGTTCCAGTTTCGTTGTCTATCATTCCTGTTTTCATACTATTTAATTTGTTTAAAAGTTTAACATAAATTTATTTCCAAATGTCCCTTTACCTATAGGTATTTCCCTTTACAGAAACCAATGCCCCGGCAGCCAAGCCTTATGACAATGAGGCCGAGTACCCAGCCCCTTATCCAGACGTATTGTTGTTGATGATACTCATCGTGGCTGCCAAGCCAATCAGCGTATTGTATATTAATTTCTTCTTTTCCATATCCCTACAAGTTTGTAACCAATAGATGACTTCGCTGAAGTTTTACCTGCTGTAGAAATTGTTCCAGATGTCTATTAAATTCTATTGGGTTATCAATATTTGATAAGTGGGCTGCGTCCGAAATTGTATGAAGTGTAGCCCCATTAATTTTTGAATGCATAAACTCAGATTTTGCCAACGGAATAACTTCATCTTGCTTACCTACCATAATGAGTGTGGGTACATCTATTTGTTCCAGAATCGTGCACATATCCTTTCGATTAGCCATTGCCATTAACGAGCTACACACTACTTCGGTAGGATTTCCCTCAATCACTCTTCTTACTTCCAAAATCTCTTTCGAGTTTTCCTTTTCAGGATTTGAATAGAAAAGCCCGTTTAACAATTCATCGGCAAAAAGCTCGAGTCCATTCTGCCTGATAGCCTCACAGGTTTTGAGTCTCTTTTCTTTTGCTTTTTCAGTATCTGGCTGGCATTGAGTATCTGCTAATACAAGCCCGATAATTCTTTCGGGAAATTTTGCCATCGCATTAAGGGCAATGTATCCGCCCATCGAGAAGCCACAAAGAATAACCTTGTTAAGTTTGAGGGCATCCATTAAGTGCAAAAGATCATCCGTTAAAAGATCAATTGTAACTTCTTCCGATCCTGGTTCTGACTTTCCATAACCCCGCATATCATAGGTTATCACTCGATATTTATTCCACAATGCTTTGCGTTGTTTTTCCCACATAGATTTACTCAAGGGAAATCCATGAATGAAAATAACGGGGTGATCTTTCTCGTTTCCGCTATCTGTATAACTCAGTGAAACATCATCCATCCTTACAACCAAATCTTCTACTGCACTTTTCATAATTTCTATTTTTATATCACTAATAATTAGCGTACATCAAGTGCTGTCATTTTTGCTTTACGTAATGCATTCAACACCTGATCAATGTATTCTCTGCTCTTTGAAATAACCACGTTCTTATATCCTTCCGCTGTTTCAATGCGAAGCGCATACTTTTCCCCCATTATAATTAAAAGAATTAACCCAAGGAACACTGCCCCAACTCCTGCAAAGAATTCGACAGTGGGTGTTAGGGTAATAAGGCCGCTATACGGTGTAAGATCGAAATAGGTATCGGCAATAAAAGCGATGCCCATAAGCAGAAGCGTAAGCCCAGGAAACAATCTGGGTTCAATTACGGCTAACCTAAAATCGTTAACACCTTTTAAATAGTAGCGTGCATTTTTGGTTTTCAACATCTGTTCTGTTACAACTACATCTTTGCCATCGGTATATAAAAACGTGAGTGGTTTCATAATTTAAAAATTTAAGCGCTTAGTACTTCTTATTACTTCTTGCGACCAACCGCTATCAATACCCCTCCTACTGCAATCAGCACTAACCCCGTAATGGGAGACCAATAGATTGGGGTCTTTTCTTCTTTGCTTATTTCAACAGCGCCCACGTCAAGTATTTTCTTTTTTGTGATGAGGTTGAATCCTGTGAACACAGTCATTAAAATTCCGATAACGATTACTGCTATGCCTACGTTTTTCATAATATAATTGGTTTTTTTATTAACCAATTGCAAAACTCACCCCATCTATAAAACGATGAATTAGGCAGAGAAATGACTTCTCTTATTTTGTTGTGTGGAATTTTTTGCCCAGTGTGTTCTTAATAGAACACAGTTGTAATTAACTTAACTGGCAAGTATAAATTGAAGCGTAAACGTAGTTCCTTTATTGGGTTCACTCTCAACCATAATATTTGCATTGTGGCTATTTAAAATATTCTTCGTAGACGTTAGCCCCAAGCCAAGTCCGTTTGGTTTGGCTGTAAAAAATGGCTCAAATAATTTTTCAAGTTCATCGGCACCCATGCCTTTGCCGGTATCAATTATTTGTAATAAAATATTATTCCCCTGCTGCATTGTAACAAGCGTTAGTTCTCGCTTGTCGCCCGTCATGGCTTCTATAGCATTGATGATGATATTAATTAAAGCAACTTTTATTTTTGCTCTATCCAGAAGAATGCGTGGCAGGTTTTTAGCGAATAATTTGTGCAGCATAACACGATTAAAGTTTATGCTATCAATGGCAAGCTCCAGAGTTTCGTCTACCAGCTCTTGAAGATCGATTAGTTGCAGGTTAAGTTCCTTTGGTTTGGACGAGTTTAAAAGTTCACCGATCAGTTCCTCAATGCGCAGGGCGTTGCGTTCTATTATTTCTGTATAAACTTTTATGGATTCACTTCCTTCGGGCAGTTCGTCATTAATATGTTCAATCGCCAGGGTTAGATTTGTTAATGGATTTCTAACTTCATGTGCAATGGTGCGCGCCATTTTTCCGGTTAACGTCAATAGCTCCGTTTCCAATAATTCCTTTTCGGCTTGTTTGCGCAACGTGATATCATGAATGATGCCCTGATAGCAGCAAAAGTCAGAAGCCTGGTTGGGAATGAAAACACAATTAAAGAGATACCATTTCTTAACCCCCACTTTATTTATCAATTCAACTTCAAAATCTTTAATCTGTTCAACATCTTTGAGTTCTGCGAGTGCATAATCATAGTCTGCCGAATACGCAAAGAGGTCGCGCAAAAGCAATTGAGTTTCCTCAACTAATTCGTAGCCAAAGAAATTAAGAAAAGCATTGTTAACATTTAGCAGCTTAAATTCTTCGGTGGCCAAAAAAATCGGATCGACTGAACGCTCGAAAAGAGAACTATATTTCTTCTCCTTTTCATCTAACGCTCGTATCACATTAGCCTGCGTTATCGCATACCGAATACTTCTTTCAAGCATGGATGCAGTTAACTCAGATTTTATAATATAATCCGCAGCGCCCAGCCTACTCGCATCCACATCAACGCGCAAGTCGCCTTGCCCGGTTAATAAAATGCATGGCTTTAAAATATTTTTTGATTGGGCATACCGAACGATATCCAAACCGTTTTCTGCACCCAGTTGATAGTCAATCAGAAACACATCAAAATTACCATGCTCAATCAAGTGGCGCGCCTTTGTTGGATTCTGTTCCCAGGTTATTTCAAATCGAAAGAATTCACTTTGTTTCAGAAATTTCCGAACTATGAATACATCATCTTCATCGTCTTCAATTATTAAAACGTTGATGGGAACCATATTCATAATAAATTCTTTGTTTACTTAGAAGGAAGGTCAACTGTGCCGAACCAGTAATTTTCAATTTCACGGGTAACTTCCACTAACTCCTGAAAGCGAGCGGGTTTGCTGATAAATGAATTAACACCAAGGTCGTATGTAATAAAAATATCTTCTTCAGCCTTAGACGTGGTAAGCACTACTACCGGAATCCTTCTCAATTCGGGATCGGTTTTAATCAGCCTTAAAGCTTCGCGGCCATCCATTTTAGGCATGTTCAAATCCAATAAAATTAATGCAGGTTTAATTGCCTTCTCCTCCAGGTAATTAACACGCACCGGCAGGTAGTCCGTCAGGTCAACTCCGTTTTCAACAAACCGCAGATGATGCGGAGTTTGATTTTGATCCAATGCTTTTTTCATTAACATTCTATCATCCGGATCATCATCGGCCATCAGAATTGTAACGGGTTTGGCAGTAGTTTTCACAGGCAATGATTTATTCGCGCGGCAAGATAACGATAAATTTGGAGCCAACGTTTTCTTCGCTTATCGCAAGAATATAGCCGCGGTGGTTTGATGCAATCTTTTGACAAATGGCAAGGCCTATGCCAGTGCCCTCGTAATCAAGCCGGCCATGCAGCCGTTGAAAAATATTGAAGATCTGTTCACCATATTGATTATTAAAGCCAATCCCATTGTCTTCAACAGTAATCTTCAAATAATTTATTTTTTTATCCAGACCAGAAAAACGATCATTGAACTCATCTTTAGGAAGATTTTTGACACTCAGCGTTACCGTGGGCGATACGTTGGCTTTGTGAAATTTAATGGCATTACTAATCAGGTTTTGAAAGAGTCGTTTTAGCTGCGCCTTGTTACCCACTATGGATTGATCAATATCTTGAACAATAACTTTGGCTTGTTCTCGCCCAAGCTGAGCCTCAAGATCATCAAGCACTTCGGTAATAATTGCAGCGAGGTTGAGTTTTTCAAATTGCGATATGCCGCGCGAAGCTCTTGAAAAGGAAAGTAAATCATCAATAAGCACTTGCATGCGCGAAGCTGCATTTTGCATGCGATAGATATAGTCATGAGATCCGTCCACCTCTTTAAACTCACTCGCTAACAAATCTCCAAAGGCTCTTATTTTACGCAACGGTTCCTGCAAATCGTGTGAAGCTACATAAGCAAATTGTTCTAAGTCTTCGTTTGATCGTCTTAGATCTTCATTTATTTGAAGTAGTTGGCTATCTTTTAATTTTCGTTCACTAATGTCAGCAAAGGTTGTTATCAATCCATCTTCCAGCTTTACCGCTCCTATCAGAAACCAACTATTTATGTTTTCGCTTTTGTATAGCTTTTCTAAAATTAAAGATTGTCCCGATTCAACCACGGTTACATACTTATCAAAAAGATCATCTTTGTGGCCGGGCATTTCTTGCAATAGTCGTTTGCCAATTAATTCACTTCCGGTTCTTCCTACCAATTTTTCGGCTTCCTGATTTACCAGTGTCCATTCAAAATCAACTAGTTTGTTATTTTGGCGAATAGATTTGAAGGCTATAATGCCGTTAAGCGAGTGGTTTAAAACATTGCTAAGAAACGATTGCGTGAATTGGCGAAGTGCCATTTCTTCTTTAAGAGACTTATTATTTTCTAATAGCAACAGTTCAGTCTTGTCTTTATTTTGTAGCGCAGTAAGTGTTCTATTAAACAAAATAATAGATGCTGCAATAGCCAATAGCGAGTAGGCAAGGATTGCAAAGGGAGCAATTTCACGAAACGTTTTTTCCTTTTTAATTCGGTCTACCAAAATTTGTGATTGGATAACCTTAATTTCTTTTACAACCCTCCGTATTTCATCCATATTCAGTCTGCCCGCTATCAATAAGTTTTTTTCGTAAGTATCCATATACAAACCAGAATTGACAGTGTTTGCCAAAATACGGCTGATAATAAGGAACTGATAATTTATCCGGCTTTGCAGCGTATCAACACGTTGGCGTTGTTCCGTATTTTTGGAAACCAAACTATCTAATGTTTTGATTTTTAGAATAATGGACGCAACCGCTATGTTATAGGGTGTTAAAAAAAGTGTGTCTCTTGTAAGTTGATAACCTCGGTGCCCCGTCTCGGCATCTTTAACTGCTGAAAATACTTCTTCTAAAACCTGTAATACCTGATTGGAGTAGCGGATTTGATTTACCTCTTCAATGTAATTATTAAGATTGCGATAGGTTAAAATACTGACCGTGAGAAGAACAAGTACAATAAGTAACAGTGTGATTTGTGTGTAGTATTTTTTAAACATGTGACTTAATTTCTACAAGTTGTGGAGGGTGCTCCAGAAAGCATGCTCCATATTAGTCTTATAGTAGTGAATTGTGACCAATCGCAATCTGGCTTGTTTTTTACATACTCGTAATGAAACAAAATTAAATCCAAGTTTATGAAAATGAAAAACAAAATTTTTAGTGTCCTGTTCATAGTGGCACTTATATCAGTATTTGCTATTGAAAAAGCAGATGCTCAGACTACTAAAAGAGCCGGTATTAAAGGCGGACTCAATGTAAGCAATTTATACATTGATAATATAAACGATGAAAATGCACGGATAGGCTTTAATCTTGGTATTTACGGACAGGTGTTATCCAGTGATTTTGCCGCTTTGCAATTGGAATTACTTTATTCTACCAAGGGTACGCACGCTACGTACAACGCTGGACCACTCAATCAAGAGGTAAAATACAATTTAAACTATCTTGATCTTCCTGTGCTTGCCGCAATTAAATTGGGCGAATCAGCAGAAATTCACTTAGGTGGATATGCAAGTTATTTGCTCAATGCTAATATTTCATATAGCGGAGATTTGGCAAATGGCACAGATGAAATTGATAAGGATCAATTAAAATCCTACGACTTCGGGTTAGCCGGGGGTATTGGATTTAACTTCGGAGCCGTGCAAATAGGTGGTCGATACAACTACGGACTTGTAAAAATTGCTGATACCAATGCAGCGAGAGCTGCGATTGGTGATTCTAAAAATTCAAACGCTCAATTGTTTATAGCGTTTAATTTATCGAAGTAAGAAGTACTTTATTTAGTCAGGCAACAAAAACTCCCGCTTCGATAATCAAAGCGGGAGTTTTTTATGAAGGTTCTTTTAAAGAGTCTTACGGTCATCAAATCTCACTGGCTGTCGGGAGGCATGACACTTCATTTTTTACAAACTTTTGTGTGAGCCCCACCTAATTCACTATTATATAGGGATATTATAAAGCTTCAATTTATTATATAAAGTCTTGCGATCAATATTTAATAAATCGGCAGCCTTCGATTTGTTATGAGCAACCTTTTCAAGTGCTTCAATAATAGCCTGACGCTCGGCCGAACCCGCAATGGATTTTAATACTCCTTTACTCTCCTCAACTCCTACTAAGCCATCGTTCATAGTAAGCTGTAATATCTCAACGGGTAAACTATCTTTTTCTATTTCGTCTCCGGTTGTCAATAAAACTGAGCGTTTCACCACGTTGGCCAGTTCGCGCAAATTTCCATGCCAGTAGTAGTTTCTTAAATATTCGGCAACAGATGTTGAAAAAGACTTTACATTCTTTTGTAATGAAACATTAGCCTTTTTAAGAAAATGATCAGCAAAAACCATAATGTCGTCTCTTCGTTCCCGCAAAGGCGATAACTGAATTTTGAATTCATTCAATCTATGAAATAGGTCTTCCCTAAACTTTCCTTCTTTTACTCCTTTGCTCAAATCTTCGTTAGTGGCCGCAATAATTCGCACATCAATAGACGTATCCTTCGTTGCACCAATTCTTTTAATCTTGCGTTCCTGAATTACCCTTAGCAGTTTAATTTGATTTTCGTAGGAGAGATTTCCGATCTCATCTAAAAAAATTGTTCCGCCATTTGCAACTTCAAAACTTCCAGGCTTATCGTTTATGGCTCCGGTAAACGATCCTTTTATATGCCCAAAGAGCTCACTACCTGCCAGCTCCTTAGGTAAAGCTCCACAGTCAATGGCAACAAACGGACTCTTACTGCGCTTACTAAAACTATGTATCGATTGAGCAACAAATTCTTTTCCGGTGCCGGTTTCGCCATGAACAATTACCGACATATCAGAAGGCGCAATCAGCTCGATATATTTTTGAACGGTTTGTGATTGAATACTTTTGCCTACAATAAAATCAGACGTAGTAAGTTTTCCTGCCGCAGCATTTGCCGACTTTGAGTCGGTGGTTACACCGGCTTGTTGAGTTTTTTTGTTTTCATTTTTTTGCAGTGTCTCTTTAACGGTTACCAGAAGTTCGTCAGGAAACAACGGCTTGGTAACATAATCACTGGCACCATAGCGAAAGGTTTCAACAGCGGTGCGCACATCGGAATAACCCGTGATGATAACAACAGCAGATTTAGGTGAAAGTATTTTTATCTTTTGTAAAACCTCCAGCCCTGTATAGTCGGGCAGGCGGTAGTCGCACAGGACCAAATCAATACTATAGTTTCGGAGAATTTGCAATCCTTCTTCACCGTTACCGGCAATTTCTACCTCGTAACCATTTTTAATCAGAAATCTCGAAAGTGTAAGACAAATGTCTTTATCATCGTCTATTATTAAGATGTGTTCCATGGGGTTTTTAATATTTGGGGTTTTTAGTATTAATTGCTTGAGAAATTCACTTGTTGTAATGCCTCGTCAATAGCTTTTTTTGAAAGGGGCTTTGGCAAAAAATAATCAGCGCCTTTTTCAATTGCATTGCTGGCTTCTGCATCGTGAGCGCTAATCATAATAATTTTAGAAGGCACATCCAGTCCTCTTAATTTTTCAACAAGGTCGTAGCCCGTGCCATCTTTTAAATTTAAATCGATTACGTACAAATCATACGGAGTGGTGGTGGTTTTATAAAGTCCCTCTTTTATACTCAATGCATAATCTGCCTTAGCACCTCGCCTTTCAAGATGTTTAGTAACCAAGACACAGATATCGATCTCGTCATCTACCACTAGTACGTTCCACATAATCTTTTCAATTAGCCAATTATTTAATACTGTTCTGTTTTGTTAAGCGATTGCGTTCCATTTGTTCCCACTGCTGCTGATTGAAAAACGGAAAAAACAATTTTAAAAGTATGATCGAAGCAACCATAAATACAATATACCCTAAAACAACAGAACTTAATACGATAAGAATATCCATCAGTAGTTTCATAATTTTTTGAATTTGTTATTGCCTACAGACAATTCAAAAACGTGCCACACAACAAATACCCAAAAACCCAAATTTGAGAACCCCTTGTGGTAATAAATCTACAGTGGTCGCGCATAAATTCCTCATTCCTCCTCAATTTAACTCCAATTATCTCATTTTGTTTCTTGGCACAACTATTCGGTAGTCATAGAAAATCTAATCAAATAATATCATGAGAGACATACTTTATTTACTTGCTGTTGTATTGCTGGTCGGCTGGATTTTAGGATTCTTTTATTTCAGCTTAGGCGCATTTATCCATGTGCTTCTTGTACTAGCCATAATATCAATCTTGTTTCGGCTAATTGGTAGTGGGGGCGGCAGAGTTTAACTGCACGTTTCATCTCCATTGTCAATCCTGATTTGAAAAAGCACCGAACATGGAAATCTTATGCATTTAAACTTCTGCTGGTTGCAGGGGTCTTAGCCGCTACTATCTTCATAACTGGCTTAATCATTTCTACAATCTTGAAAAATAAACTAGTAACTGAGTTGTCGAAAGCCGATGGCTCAGTTGCTTCGGTTCGCGTCAATCTTTTTACAAGATCAATTGGCCTCAATCAATTGGTAATTCCCTCCGAAACTTCAAATCTTCCTTTGCGGGGAAATATTGATCAACTAAAACTTTCAGGCATTAGTATTTTTCAATTATTAACCAACAAGCGTATTAAGATTAAAAATATTTTACTCGACAGCGGAGTTGTGGTTTATGATCATTTAAAAAGAGATTCAACAAAGAAGACCAACACAGCTTATACCATCACTATTGAAACGATCACACTAAACAAGTTCCACTTTTCAATAAAGAAAGATTCTCTTCTTGAGTTAAAAGCCGTTGTAAACGTATCTTTTGGATCTTTCTACTATGATAGTGCTTTTTCATTTCAAGATTTAGGAAGAGGTTTTCATCACCTTACGGGCTCGCTTAGTGAATTGAATTTTTATGAAGCCTCTGGTTTCTATAAAATTTCAGCAAATAAAATTAAATTTAATAGCGATGCTAAATCATTATATATTGATTCCTTAAAGCTGATTCCAAATTATGGTAAGATTGACTTTGGACAGGCGAAAGGCAAACAAGTTACCCGCGTTGATCTTTCTATACCGCAGATTTCTTTTTCGCAATTAAATTACGAAGCTTTATTTGACAGCACCTTCCTTGTTTCGCGACTTTCAATTATAGGATCACAACTTCATGCTTTTCGCGATAAGCGACTTCCTTTTATTAAAAAAGAAGTTGTTCCCATGCCTATGAACAGCCTTGTAAAACTTCCATTTGAAATTAAGATTGACAGTATTGATATACAACAAGCAACTATTGTGGTGGAAGAAATTGCAGAAGATGCAAAAGCACCGGGGCATGTAGTGTTTACCAATGTAAAAGGTATGCTGCTAGGGCTAAGCAATCGAACGCAAACACCAGCCGTGCTTAATGCAACTGGTAGTTTTATGAAAACAGGTATGATTGAGGCGGAGTTCACGTTTCCTGTGGATACAACAAAGGAGTATACGGCAAAAGGAAAAGTTTCCAATGTGCCTTTTCAAGAATTGAATACTATGACAGGCGCAGCAGCCGATATTGAATTTAAATCGGGACTATTAAATAACCTCTACTTCAATTTTGCATACAACGATTACAAATCTTTGGGTGAAATTCAGCTCAACTATAAAGACTTGAAAGTTGTAAGCTTAAATGAGGATAAGTCGGTTCAGAAAATAAAATCAGCGGTTATCAATTTGCTGCTTAGAGATACAAAAAATAAGTCCACCCCGATCGAAGCCAGAAAAGGCAAAATTGATTTCGATCGCGATCGTAAGCGCTTTATTTTTAATCTCTGGTGGAAGTCACTCCAGTCTGGATTAAAGGATAGTATATTAGGTGGTTCATAGTAAGTAATTCTGGGAGTAGCAATAGAAGCTCTGGATTATTAAAAAGAATCTCTAACTACCTTGCCTTTGTTCACCCAGCCTACCAGTGCAAGCAAGCCAAAGAGAAGGGTACGCGGAGTTTTTGGAGATGATATACTTCCGTTTAACTTTTCTCATTACTTTTTTGATCAGGCACTTCCACTATTTTAAATTTTACTGCATTCTTATAGGGTATAATTCCTTTACCACGGTGGGTTGCATATACGGAAGTGAATTCAGCGCCAAAAAGAAAAATCAATGTGGAATAATAAACCCAAATCAATATGATAACAAATGAGCCGGCAGCCCCATAGGCCGAATTGATGCCGCTGTTTCCCAAATAAAAACCAATCAGATACTTACCTAACGTAAAAAGTAGTGTGGTAATTATCGCACCTACCCATACATCGCGCCAATGAACTCTAGCGTCTGGTAAAATTTTAAACAGCAATGAAAAAATTAATGCGATAATGGCCATTGAAACTAGAAGATTTGCTGCTGTAATGAGGTAAGCCGTAATACCATCAAATATTTGATTGACATGGTTCTGAATTAAAACAAGAATGGTATCAATGAGCAGCGAGACAAGAAGTACGAAACCAAAACTGACCACCACAGCAAATGATAGCAATCGGTTAATGATATGTTTTAACCAACCTTTTTCGGGCTTTGGTTTTATACCCCACATTTTATTTATGCTGGTCTGCAACGAAACAAATACTGTGGTAGCACTAAAAATTAGCGTAGCAATTCCAATAGCCCGGGCAAACGTGCTTGTCATATCGTAGCTTGCATTAACAATTATCTTTTCAATTTGCACCGTGCTTTCGCTGCCAATCAATGCGGCTACTTGATTGATTAATTCCTGTTTTACCATATCACGTTCATAAAAAGTAGAACCTATGGAGAGCGCGATCATAATAATGGCAGGCAACGAAAAAATTGTGGAGAATGCTATGGAGCCAGCATATAAGAAGGAGTCGTTGTTAAAGTAGCCCGCAACGGTGTTCTTAATAATGAGCCAATAACTACTTGAGAGTTTTTTTACGTAAGGTAACATCGTCAATGAACGGCAATAAATGTACCCGACCATTAACATGGCTGAACATACTCTATATAAAAGTAATCGGGAAATTATACCCCGTTTGTTGAGGCATAGTCTCCACAGTATTTATTCAGTTTGAGTATATGCCGTGGATTAATTTTTATTTTGTATTGGCATGATAATTAAGCCGTAAGAATTAAAATTCTTACATGAACAAAGCAGAGCCGTTCTACAAAAAATTAAGTTTTAATCTTCTTTCTATAGGATTGATTTGTGTAGCGATAGTTCTTGCAAAGGAACTGATATTGCCGATCCTATTTGCAATCTTACTGGCTACACTACTTTTGCCAATCACAAAATTCTTATGCAAGAGAAAGTTGCCCAAAACGCTCGCTATATTGATACCTTTAATAGCTACTTTTATTATTGGGGGAAGCATACTTTATCTTCTATCCAAGCAGGTAGCAAATTTCATGGAAGATGTTCCAGCTTTAAAAGAACGACTTAATGATGTCGGCTCATCCATACAACACTGGTTTAATGATCAAACTCACATAACCGTGCGCAAGCAAAATCAATACATCAATCAAACATTAGATAACCTAAAGGAAAAAGCCCCGCAAATAGCAAGTGTTACTTTCGACTCAATAACCGGCATACTTCAATATATAGTCTTGCTTCCCATTTACACCTTCCTGATTCTTTACTATAGATCGGTTATTAAAATATTTATTATTGGCGTTTTCAAAAACGGTTCTGAAAAAAATGTGACTGATATTTTGACTGAGTCAACTAACATCTCTCAAAAGTATGTAACCGGTTTGCTGATTGAAACTACTATCGTATTTTCACTCAATTCACTTGGGTTTCTAATTATCGGGGTGAAGTACGCAATCTTCATGGCGTTATTAGCTGCACTACTCAACTTAATACCCTATGTAGGCATGTTGATGGCCAATGTTATTTGTATGCTAATTACGCTGGTTTGTTGTAGCGACAGCGATAGTAGTCAGGTAATTTGGGTGGGTGTTGTGTTGCTTGTTGTTCAGATTATCGACAATAATTTCGGAATGCCGCTAATAGTTGGAAGCAAGGTTCGCATCAACGCCTTGGTAACAATTATTGGCGTATTGCTTGGCGGCAAACTTTGCGGAGTACCGGGAATGTTTTTAGCGATACCTATCCTTGCCGTTGCCAAAGTAATTTTTGATAGAGTGCCAGAATTAAAACCGTGGGGTACTCTTTTAGGGGATGGAACCAAGCCTGGTCAAAACAAACAAGATTGATGAACTCGTTCATCAATAAAAAAATCTAGCCTGAGTGCTCATTATTTGCAGCAATTGTTTTGCTCTTTATTATGAAAGTAAAGTGGTAAGAATGACTAGAGTTTTTTAAGTTGAGACAATTCTCTTCAGTTGTCAGTCACCACGGGGTTTCCGGTATTCACCCACTCATTCATTCCGCCACCATAATTTTTGACATCTTTAATTCCATGCTTCGCCAGCAATGAATACGCAATTGCTGTGCGGTCGCCCGATTGGCAATTGATAACAATTTGTTTATCGGTTTTAAACTTCTTAAGATTTGCTTCTAATGTGCCTACAAAAATATTTTCTGCGCCTTTAATGTGGCCAGCCTTGTATTCTGATTCACCACGCACATCAACGAGTTGAATGTTATTATTCTTATAAAGATCTTTAAACTCTTCCAAACCAATTACATTACTTTTCTCCAAGGCGCCTCTAAATGCAGTAACGTTATCGACATAGCCATAAATATTATCTAACCCAATACGCATTAGCTTTCGGGTAAGATCTTCAATTTGTGAATCAGCCGCAACTAACATAAAAGGTTCATCATAATTAATAAACCAACCCGCCCACGTAGCAAATGCATTGTTGCCTTGTATGTTAATGCTACCTGGAATAAATCCTGCCGCAAAATCTACTTTATTTCTGGCGTCAATTAATTTAATGCCTTTGCCCCTTGCCTCTTCAAAATCGGCAGCATTTAATTTTTTTATTTTAGGAACTTCCGTAAGCAGTGGACGATCAACTTTATTCAGTTTCTTCATCATGGCAAAATACTTTGGCGGCTCTGGTTGATCCTCCAATAAATATTTTACAAATCCATTTTCATCTTTGGGATATTGAAAGGCCCAGTTGCGTACTTTTTCATAGCCAACAGTGGTGCTAGGTACTGAACCTAATGCTTTGCCGCATACGGAACCAGCACCATGCCCCGGCCACACCTGAATGTAATCGGCAAGCGCGTTGAATTTCTTTATAGATTGATACATCTGTTTTGCACCAATTTCCATCGTTCCTTTTATGCCGGCCGCCTTCTCTAATAAATCAGGACGACCAACATCACCAACAAAAACAAAGTCGCCTGTAAATAACATCACTGGTTCATCACTGGCCGGATGATCCGTTAGCAAAAAGCTTATGCTCTCTGGAGTGTGGCCTGGTGTGTGCAAAACTTTCAAACTCAGGTTTCCAACTTTAATAACGTCCCCATCTTTTAACCCTACGTGTGGAAACTCATACTGCCAACCTTCACCACCTTCATCGGTCAGATACATTTCAGCGCCAGTTAACGCTGCCAATTCACGCGATCCCGATAGGAAATCCGCGTGAATATGGGTTTCGGTAACATGCGTTATTTTCATGTTATTCTGCCTTGCAATTTCAAGGTAGGTATCAACATCTCTTTTCGGATCAATTACAATAGCAACGCCCTCTTTTTGGCATCCTATAAAATAACTGGCCTGCGCCAGGGTTTTATCGTAAACGTGTTGAAAAAACATATAAAAACTAATTAGGTAGAAGGCCGTTATATTGAGCCAATAAATACTATCACAAAGGTACAATTCTGCTTTAAAAGCATTTGTGACATTGATCACAAAGTTGCCTGACAATTTCTAATCAATCATAAATTTTATTGCCTTTCAACAGCCAAACTCCCCATGATTTACTATAGGCATGCACATTCTTAGTTGGGTTGCCTTGATTATCCACAATGGGATTATCTTCATTTACCCATTCAAAAATTCCACCTACCAAATTGCGCACATTGGTAAATCCTGCCTTGGTAAGTTTTTGCGAAATCTTTTCACTGCGATACCCAACGGAACAATAGACGACAATTTGCTTATCCTTCGCCACATTTTCTAAAGCTTTAGAATCAAAATCATTATAACCAACAAATAATGCATTCTTCAAATGACTTACAGAAAATTCTTTGGGCTCACGGGCATCAATGAATAAAACATCTTTACTCTTGGCTACTTCGGCAACCGTAATCTCCTTTGCTGAATGCGAGAGTATCGATGCCAACTTTTTATTGAATGCTTCACTTTGTGTTTGAGCTACCAGAGTCGAGTGTGCAAAAATAACCGCAACTATAAATTGAATTCGTATGCTCATCTTAATTAATCATTTGGTTTTACTTTTTTCTTGTATTGGCTTGAAAGGTCCAAACTTATGTTGGGCAACATCAAAATCGTCAGCATACGGCCCGAAAGGATGATCAATAGGCTTTTTAGAGATGTCGGGCCAATCTTTACTTAAATCCTTTGTGGGTCTGGGCATTGAATTAACATACGCTGCAACATCCCAGGCTTCTTCATCAGTCAGTTGAGGCGCATCCCAGGTGGCGCCAAACGGCATGTTAGCTTTTACATAGCCAGCAAATCGTGACAGCCGATAAAGCCCCGCACCTATGTTATAACTTCCTTCGCCCCACAGGGGTGGATACTGCCAGCCACTTCCATTAGCTAACATAATTCCTTCACCATTTTTTCCGTGACAAACGATGCACTTTTCATAAACTATTTTTCCATTCTCTGCACGGGCTGGTCTATCTAAAAAAGCAATATTTACTAACCCAACTCCTTTCGGGAATTCACCTTTCGGCACTTCACTTCCCACCCACATAATGTACGCACTCATCGCTTTCATCTCACGACTATCCAGCAAAAGAGCTTTTCCATTCAGGCTCCTTTCAAGGCAATCATTAATTCGCTTCTCAATGTTTTCAATAGACCCCGAGCGGGCTCTTAACTTTGGATAGGATGTAGCAACAGCACTATAATTATTGCTAAAGGGTTTTGTGCCCGCATCTAAATGACAGTTTTGACAATTCATACCGTTACTTATTTGCAGCACACTTCCATTAGGGCCAAGGTACGTTGAGGTTTGTACAATCAGGTCGCGACCGTATTTAATTAATACACCTGTTTCACCATTTGGGATTTTACTAAAATCTGGTGCCTTCCAAAGATCGGTTTCAAAGGTTGCAAAAACCTTTTGCTCCGGTTTCTTTCTATCAAATTTCACAGGTGGGAGAATAAAAAAAAATACAAGTAAGGAAACCCCAAGAATCGCAACCACAACTGATAAAACAGGATGTACTATCCTGTTAATCGACTTGTTGTGGTTAGATTTATTTTCCATTGGATTGCATTATGAAAGGAATCTATCGGACTAATGTGGCAATTTATTGTGTATCAATCCATACACCCAGGTTCCGGCAAGAGCGCTTAATAACGTCACTATAACCACCAAGAAGCCACTTCCAATTTGCGCAAAGAGCGGACCCGGACATGCACCCGTAATAGCCCACCCTAATCCGAACATAAAACTACCGATAACAGCGCCCCAATGAAATGGTTTATCATGAAACAAAACTATCTCGCCCTGAATGGTTTTAATATTAAATCGTTTGATTATCCAAACAGAAATAATTCCTACAACCACAGCCGTGCCAATAACACCGTACATGTGAAAGGAATGAAGCCTGAACATTTCCTGAATACGATACCAGGAAATTATCTCAGCTTTAACAAACACAATTCCAAACATGATACCTGTTATAAGGTATTTAATGTTGGATCCAATTAAGGTCTCCTTCGCTATCTGATCATTGGGCGCATCACATTCGATAGGGTGTGTTACATCACTATCTATAAACTCGTCAGTAACTTTTTGCATACACGCTTATTAAAATTTCAGTAACCACGGAAAAAGAAGATGCACCATCACAAAACCACCGGCCATAAAAAAACAACTTGCCAAAACTGAAGTCCACTGCAAATTGGATATACCCATAATGGTATGGCCGCTCGTGCAACCGCCCGCATAGCGAGTTCCAAATCCAACCATAAAACCACCCGCAACAAAAAATAATAACCCTTGCAGGGTGAATAAGTTTTCAAAACTAAAAATGGAAACGGGCATCAGGTTCCCATCCACTT